>Ga0272440_1001427_pt1 | contig 19498 bp, 12 predicted proteins | sample SSMMMBAug17_FD_192440 | JGI IMG/M metagenome (GOLD analysis project Ga0272440, IMG submission 192440) | Marine sediment archaeal communities from Little Sippewissett salt marsh, Falmouth, MA, United States - SSM-MMB-Aug17 | ecosystem: Environmental > Aquatic > Marine > Wetlands > Sediment ...
TATGTTTGAAGAAGAAATAATACGAAACGCTAAATCTTTTTGCGATGCCTCAATAGAAAAAGTACTTTGTATACCCAGCATAAGTATTTCAAATTCAAAAATTTGATTGGAAATTTCAATTTTTCCTGCTTCAACTTTTGAGATATCAAGAATATCATTGATAAGAAACAGCAATCTATTACTACTTTCAATAATATGATCTGCAAATTCGAGATGTTCGTTGTTTGTAGAATTTGAAAGTTCATCTTTTAAAATTTGTGAGAAGCCATAGATTGCATTAATGGGAGTCCGTATTTCATGACTCATATTGGCTAAAAATTCAGATTTTGCATGATTCGCATTTTCAGCAGCAATTTTCGTTTCAAGTAATTCATCTTCATATTGTTTTTGCCTTGTGATATCTTGGGCGGCACCGTACATCTTGACAGCTCTACCCAAATGGTCCATTTTTATATCGCCATAAGCCTTTATATATCTAATTTTTCCTGAATCTTGACGAACAATTCGATATTCAATTTTATAATTTTCAGCATAATGTAAAGCGCTTTCAAAAGCATTTTGCAAAACATGTCTGTCATCAATATGTGCAATTAACAATACATCTTCAGATGAAAGATTTGTGTTTAAACACCCATGAATTTTTTTCCAATTTTCAGAAATTGTCCATTCATCGTTTAACATGTCCCATTCCCATCCACCAATATTTGCCAATTTTTCAGCTTCAGCAAGAATCATGCGGTGTTTTAAAATTTCTGTCTCAGCATTTTTACGTTCACTAATATCTCGAGCGACTCCCAACGCTTCAATGCGACCCGTTGTTGAATTGTATATATACTGAGCGCGAACTTCAGTCCATATCGTATGTCCATTTATGTGATTGAGTTCAAATTCATCGATAAAGATTTCTTTTATTCCATTTTGAAAGCGTTCTATTCGAACAGGTACAACAGAACTGAGGTTCTCAAATGAATTAGGGCTTAACACTTGCGAAACATTTTGTTTGATGAATTCTTTTACAGTGCGGCCAAGAAGATTCTCGACTGAAGGGCTGACATATCGAAAATTATTCGTTTCTACATCTAATATCCAAATAACATCCAGCGAATTTTCTGCTAACAAACGATACATTTCTTCACTTTGTTTAAGTGCTTTTAATACATCTCGATGATCAGTTATATTAATAAAAGTAAGTGCAAAAAATAATGGTTGAGGGCAATAAGCTGATATCAGAAACCATTTATGTTGTGGTTCAAAATACTGCTCAAAAATAGCAGGTTCACCGGTTAATGCAACTTTGCCATAAGTTCCAATCCAGTCAAACGCCATATTTTCGATACCTGGATGTACCTCTGTAACTTTTTTTCCAATAATATCATTTCGATTAAGTCCGGTAAGTGTTTCAAAAGCTTTATTGATTTCAAGAAAAATATAATCAATAGGGCTGCCATTTTCATCTGTTATGATTTTATGAAATGCAAAACCGCTTAGCATATTTTCAAATAGAGCTTCGTATTTTACATTTGATTCCAATAATTTTTTTGTTCGATCTTCAACTAATGATTCTAAATTATGATGATTTTTATCAAGTGAAAGACGTGATTTATAAAGCTTCTGTAGCATTGCATTAAATGAGTTTGTTAAAACATTTAGTTCATCTTGCCTGTTTATTTCAAAATCTATTGAAACATTTTCTACAGTTTCTAAATTTACGTTGGTTATGGCATTGTTAAGCTTTTCTAAAGGTTTTTTGATCATCCTGTTAATAACAGCAAAAAAGATAAACCAGAGCGTAAGGGTTTTTATAACTGAATTTATGAGGATTAAAAAAAAACCATATTTGATTCTATCAATAATAATTTTCTGGCTGGAATAAACAGTCCATTTTCCTAAATTATAAGTAACATTGTTTTCATCAATATAAATTAATGGAAAAGAATGTTCAAAAAGTTTACCCGGCAGATTAGACTCTTTAGAAATAAACCAATAATGGTTTTGGGGAGTCAATATAGAATCTTTTTGATCGATATCATTTATATCACCTATTGTCTTAATAATTGTTCCATCTTTATCTTCAATTTTTATTCCAGATACAATAGGAATTTCATTCATGCCAATTAAAATAGAGTGAAGAAGGCTATCATTAAACATCCATAATGATTCTGCTATTCCATCACCAAAGGTTTTCGGTAGCAACTGAATCTCTTTAGTGATAGACTGTTTCGTATGGTAATATTCAGCAACAAGTTGAATCATTGTAACAATGACGGTTACGATACAATATAATCCGAATATTACCTTCAATAGGCGAGTTGAAAGAGAGTTTTTAAATTTTATTTTTTCATACATTGAATTATTTTTAATGCTTAATATTTTTATTTTATTTTAAGAAATGTGTCATAGTATTTTCTAATCATCGTAAGTTCTCTTTCATCATTATGGCCAATTTCTGTTAATTTGCGATATTCATCTGTCGTTTTTAACTTCCTGAATACTTTATTCCAGTGATTGATAACTTTTTTACCCCACTCATTTTTGGGGCATGCGACACAAACTGTATTATATAAAGGTAACTCTTCAATTAATATACTTGAAAGAAAACCTTTGTTCATGCAAAATTTATGATCAAAATAAGAGGCGACAATAGGATATTCAATAGTGTAATCTATTCGATTGGTATCAATCATTTTAATCAAAGATTCTGGCGTTGCAGTTTTTCGGATTAAACTGGAACCTGGTAAATGCTTTTCTAAAATTCCATCCAGTTTAAAACTAAACGATCTGGTTTTTTCAATAATTCCATTGAAACGATTATCTTTTAATAGCTTTATAATAGAATATGAGGTTGGATTGCCTATTTTTTGAATATTATGATGTTTCATAATAATAGCATTTGGCAACACAAAAGTATGTGGTTCAGAAAAATAAGCAATTTTTTCTCGGGCATCAGTTTTGTAAGCAAATATATTGCAAATATGTTTACCTTCACTAATTTCAAACCACACTCTGCTCCAATTCATTTTTACCTCTAAATGTTTATATTGCGGCAAATTTTTTTGGGCCAAAGCCAAGATATGGTTAAATCGTCCTGTACCCCGATCATCTCCTTCAAGTATCATCCAGGGCGGCCAATCAGTAATAAGCCATGTGATTTCATTATCATTTGCTATCGCATGAGTGATACAAACTGAAACCAGGCAAATATAAATTACAAATACAGTTATTATCGTATCTTTAACCATATGATTAACTCCCTATGCCTATTTCAGGTCATTGCCAAAGGCTGCACCTTTTATACTGGCAGGGGCATGGCGGTATGAATTGTTATAAATTACCAATTTAAAACAATGAATAAGGATGGGTATATGCAAAAAGTATGGGAAAACATTCGTATCATTTTTCGAATCAGAATTTACAGAAAAAAAGGACGTTTCAATGAGTTGAAAACGTCCTTGTATTTGGTTTAATAGGTTCTATTATTGCTTTCATTCCCCAAACCATTTTTTATGAATATCGTGATAAACAGAATCCTTTCCGCCTTCAAGTAATTTGAGTAATGCAATATTAATTTTTTCTGTCAGAGGGCTACCTTGAGGCAGTGTAAAGCCATATGTTGAAGGTGCAAATCCTTTATCAACAATAAGAAAACGTTGATCGGTAAAATCTTTGATCAGGTATTGCAACAAAGGACGATCGTGAACAATTGCATCAACTTTTCTGCTATCCAGAGCGACCAGGCCTTCATACAATGTTCGGATAGGTTTCTGATAAACGCCCATTTTTGCAGTGGCTTTTTCGGAAAACGTGTTGCTGATAACAGCAACAGTATGGCCAGGCAAATCTTCAGGACCTGTGATTGTTGGCTTAAGCTGTTGAACAGTAAGGGCTGTTGTTAAAGATGCAATGGCAACACCAAAAAGCATAATACCACTGAATATTACAAAAATTCCCAAAAAACGTCCAAATGGTCTTTTTAAATGAAAATCACCATATCCTACTGTTGAAATGGTAACCACTGTCCACCACAACGATTGAACTATGCCTTCTGAATAAGCTTTTGAAAAATGGGAATCCTCTCCATTTTTTTCTACCAGCCAGATCATATGAGCAATGAAAACCACATAAATAAAAATGACAAAAAGTGTAATCATCAATTCTTTTGATAAAAATATATCCACAAAAGCCCATCGCTGAGTATCACTTCGTGGAACAAGAATTGCGAGATCAGCTTTATAAAAGGGTTGAGAAAAATCCAAAATTTTTTCTCGCTCAGCAGTGATCGTGGTCGCTGCAAGTCCAAAATCAACTTTGTTTTGAATAACGCTTTGAAGATGAGATTTCATATCTGTGTCAATGTGATACCTGATTTTAGCTGTAGGATCCATAATCATCATTAATTGGTCTAAAAGCTCTATGGAAAAGCCAGATATTTCGTTGTTGGACGAAACAGTGACAAATGGCGGGGTGGGCTTTACGCCAACGACATATTCTTTCGCATAAGCCTGAGATGTCATAATAAATAAGCAAATAAAAAAAACAACACGTTTCATAATCTCAACTCCTTTTAAATTTTCATAAAGAAATTGTCACCTATCTGACAATTTCGTTGTCTAATAATTGGTTAGGAATGCTCGGAAAATAAGTTCCCCATTTTGTTGTTGAACGACTGGAATTGTCCTACCTCTAAAGATGTTGACCCCAAATTTTCTAAATGGGAAAGATATTTTTCGGGTATTCCTTAGGAACCACAATTGAATAACTTTCCCATTATGGTGTTCATATTCGAATATGAACGCCATAATGGGAAAGTTATTCAATTGTGGTTCCTTAATGATTTAAATATATGAATTAATGAATCATTGATAGAAAAATGTCAATGATTTATTTAATATTATTGCATCTTTTTATCAGACAGAATATTCCCTCGAATCCCAGGCTCAGGTCCTTTTTCTGGAGGTCCCGCAAAAGCTTGCGCAATTTTTAGCCATTGGGAAGCAGTGTTGCCTTCAGCTTTGATTTGAGTGTCATCAAGGTGACGTCGTTGGGTAACAATGAGACAAAAATCAACGGCATCTCCATTAACATAATTTTTAGATTCATTAGGGCCCCATATCCACCATTCATTTGAAGGACTTAACAGTTCGACTTTAACGTTATTTTCTGGTACAGGAAGTTTTCTGTTCATAAAACTCCAGGCAAAAGTAGAGACACCAATATGAGCAATATGCTTTAAACGATCTGTTCCACAACGCAAAATATTTAAAGCATCAACAATATCCTGACCATGCGCCCATGTCTCCATAAGACGAGCTGTTGCTGATGATTTTGCGCTCATTGAAGGTCCGTACCATGGAAGTCTGGTTTTGGGATCTAATGATTCAAATGCATCAATCAAACGATTGCGTTCATAACGCCACCATTGAAGAAGATTCTGGCAATCCATTGCGTTTCCTTCAGCATTGATTTTTTTATGCATTTGAGTGAAATCCTTAAATTCTTGTAACATGGTTTCCATTTCTTTGTTAAATGCATTTGCATCAGTTGCTGAAAGAAAAGCTGCCCTGTCAAAATATGCCAGATGACTGATCTCATCTTTTATTGTCCACCCATAAAAAGGGGTTACGGTTTTCCATGCTGATGGTTCAAGCTCTGATACAATCTTATCCAGTGCAATGCATTCTTCTGAAAGGTCTTTACAAATTGATTTCATTGTTATTCCTTTGGTTGATATTTGACATTATTTAAAAATCTATATACACAATTCAAAGTCAATTACAAATAATTATCGTTTTTATGGTGCTATAATTTATGCCTGTACTCTATTTAAATGAATATAAGAAAAATCTTGACAAGAAAATCATTTTTATTGCTTGTCGAGAAGGTATTTTACGTAATTTTTTTCAACATATTGTTGCGGATATTAAATTTTTGTACCGGCACAATGTTAAGACCTTTTTTTTTCATAATATTTCCAACCGTTTTGCCAATCAAAAAATTTTTCGAGAACTTGAAGCCAAGCTATATCAAACACTAATTATTCGAGTTCCAGCAGATCAACCATTTTACCCATTTGTTTTGAACTATCCAGAATCACCAAATAAAATTTTATTTATTGAGCGAAGCCATCTCATTGATAAACATGGCCATCCCATCAATACGTTGACCACTCAAAAAGCGCGTGAACACATTGAATCTTATCGAGATATTATTTCCAATGAAAATCTTAAAGAACATATGGTTTGTATTTGTAATAAAATTGAAGCGCAATCCATTGAAAGGGTCCATATTATTCCAGCCGGTAAGAAATGTATAAAAAATGAATTGTTTAGCCTTGAAGGTTCTGGCACTTTAATTGCCAACAATTTTAATGAGACATTTCACCGCATTACAACTGAAGATGATATCAGAATAATCAGTAGTATTCTCAAACATTATAGAGGAGAAGGATATCTGAAACCAAGAGATAAGTCCTATGTAAAAAAAAATAAGGATTGCTTTTATGTCGCCAGGATCGATGGCATTATTGTCGGTTGTGCAGAGCAGATTCTTATTGATGATAATACGGTTGAATTAGGTTCTTTAGCTGTTTCTGTCCGATTTCGAAAGCAACAGCTTGGGCATTTTATAATCCATGAATTTGAAAAAAAAATGAATTGTCAAGGCAAAGGAACCATCATTTCATTAACACGTAATCCTTTATTACAAAAACTATTTACCAGCATGGGGTACTCAGCTGAAAGCCCTCAACAATATGAAGAAAGACAAAAAAAATCACCTGAAGCACGTATGTATATTAAAAATATTTCGATCTAATCTGATAACACCTTATCAATATCCAAGAGCATTTTCACTTCATTATTTAATTTTGCCATGCCCAAAATATTCTTGGGATTAACGCCTAAACCAGCACTGGGTGGTTCCTCAATATCCTCGGCCCTGACATCCTGAACTTCAGCAACAGTATCTACTGCAACTCCAATTCTTTTTTGTCCAGAAGGTGTATCAACATCTAAAACAATAATACAGCTTCTTTCATTATATTCTCCTTTTGGCATCCCTAATTTTAATCTTAGTTCAATGACAGGTATAACAACGCCTCTAAGGTTTATCACTCCCATTACATAATCTGGTGTTTTGGGAATGGGTCTTGTTGGAAGAATTCCTATAATTTCACGAACTTTTGAAATGTCGATACCAAATTGTTGATTACACATAGAAAGCGTTAGATACTTACCCACCATATTCAAAACAGTTTTGGAAGCCATGCTTTTGTCCACATCAGCCTGTCGATTCAAAATTTCCTGAGAAGTTTCCGGCCTGTCATGAAGCACAGAAGCAAAAGCATCCGGAGTTGCCGAACAAACTTTATCTGCAAATGTGAGGTCAACAAATTTTTTTAAGTCAATAATTTGTCCAACGCCCATTTTATCATGCATGTAGCGCTGAATTTTATCTAAATCATGTATGGATGGATAAAGATCTGTTGTTTTTATGCCCAAAGGTTCTGATAAAACATTTTTCAACAAAGGAACTTTTAAGCCTTGTTCTCGATTTGGGTCTAAAAAGTCGACACCTATCTCTGCCGCAATTCCAGGGCGTTCACCAATAAACTGTCCTGCTTTAACCATAAAATTAGTAAATTCATAAACAGCATCTGGAAACTGTTGAATAAACTCATCCTGCATGGTGACCACACAGCATGGGTGATTTTCCCAAATTTCACTTGATAATAGGATCAAATCTGCAAGACTGGAAGCGATGGCTTTTGTCCCTAAAGGTTCTGCAACAAAAAAACCACATGAGTCAGAAGATGCAGCGATAAAATCGTGCATTTTGGGTAAAGGGCTAACTTCAAAATGTACATCTGGTATTTTTTGTCCCATGGCACCCGGGTTAAGCCCAACGTTTGAAAAAAATAAATGCGCTATCATATGGTGGATAGACATGGTGTGTGGAATGAGAAACGCTTTTTCTTTAAAGAAATCTTGAAAAGGCTCCTGAAATTTATCACCCTTACGATTTCTGACAAAAATGCTGCCATTTTTATGAGCAAACAAGACTAATTTTATAGGAGCGCCAACACTGAATAAATCCATTGCAATAGGGGCAAGAACAAAAGCTGCATCAACCTCACCACTCTCAAGTGCATAACTTAACGCGTTCCATGTTGCCATTCGAATGACTTCTAATTCAAAATTTTCGGCAACATACTTACCTTTTTGCAGAAAATGTTGAACCACTCCAAGAATGATATGATCGGTAATGGGTAAATGAGCAACCCGCATCAACGTTTTCCCGGATGCTGATTGCCGTGTTACGCTTTTTCGTTCAACTTTCATTGAAGCTTTAGGCTGCTCTCCTAAAGCTTCTTCAATTTTATATTTTAATTCCTTTGGAGAAAAAGGTTTTGCAATAAAACTGTTGGCTCCTGAATTATAGGCTTTTTCGATGTTACGTTTTTCACCACGGTTTGCCAGCATTAAAAATGGAAGATCTTTAAATTTATTCTGTTTTCGAACATAATTGAGAACTTCATATCCATTTTTCCCAGGGAGGTCCTGATCACAAATAATCAACCCGATATCTTGTTCTTTTTCCAATATTTTGAAAGCTTCTTCAGAATTTTTGGCTTCAACAATATTTTCAAAAGAAAGTGAAGACAACGCATTAATTTCTAATTTTCGCATGGACGTAAAATCTTCAACCAGCAATATTTTCGTTTGATGATCCACAGCCATTTGTCTGTTCGCTCCTTTATATCAGCGGTTGCTCGTAAATTAAGCTCCGAAAGAATGGCGTTATAGTATAGTTTTATTATTAGATGCAAATATTATTAAGTTAATACCTTATGTTAACGATCAAAATCAAGCTTTTTTATATTTTAGGATAAAAGAGATCATAAGAACTATTTAAATAAATCTTTGAATAACCTCTTGTATATTTTTATCCACTGTATCAGGCGTAACATTCATTTGATAGCAAATTTTTTGAACTTGTTTTCTCAGCGATGGTTGTTGCAGTTGATGTAAAAAACGAATAATTCCAAGCCGTCGGCCCACTTGAAAAAAAACGCGTTCATCTGGCGGTAATTGTAAAAAATTATCAATGATGGATAACACTTTTTGTTTGTCATCTGGGAGTTTTCCCTGAACATCTTCAAATAAGTTTAAAATATGATCACTGGTGATCATGCTGTTGATTTTATCAAAATGACGAATCATCAAATGAATTTCATGAGCAACTTCCATATCTGTACAGGGGGTAAATAATTTTTTGTCTGTCATTTCTCTTAAAGGGATACCTGATGGAATTGCCAGTGATCGAAAACGAATGAAATCAGGATTAATCTGATTAATCGCTATCGCTGTTTCAAGGGCATGTTTTTCTGATAGTTCCTTCCCGCCTAATCCAGGCATAACGTATTCGGATAACTCCATGTTAGCATTTTTAACTTTTAATCCTGCATTGATATGGTCATTTTGAGTTGCTCCTTTTTTCATTAATTTTAAGACCTCATCAGACCCGGATTCCAAACCAATATGGATGCGGTTCAATCCTGCACTACGAATTGTTTTTAAGTCTTCTTGAGATATTCGTGCTATCGTATGAGAACGTGCATATGAGGTTATTCGTTTTATTTGAGGGAAACATTTTTTAAGATGAGTCAGTATACGAACCATGTGAGCAGGCTTAATGATTAAACTGTTAGCATCTTGAATGAAAATGGACTTCATACCATTTGAAAACCAGTTGAGAGCGGCATGAAAAGCTGCTTCCTCATCTTTTTGCGTTTGATTCCAAAGTGTTTGAGTTACATTATGATTAACTGTATCACTGGCGCATTCAGATTGAATGCGCTGTATTTGTTTTTTTATCTGGTCAATATCTCTGATAACATCATCTACAGGACGTAATGAAAAACGTGTTCCTTTGTATACAGGACAAAATGTGCAATGGTTCCAGGGACAATTGCGGGTTACCCGAATTAATAAACTGCTGGCTTCACTGGGAGGGCGGATGGGACCTTGCTCAAAACCTTGATAACTGACTATTTTTTTTTTAGACATAGCTTACACCTTGTATTGAGTCATCAATTTGATCAATTTTATGGTGTGGCTCAAATTTTCAATCAATATCATTGACCGAATGCTTTTTTCCACGTATATATAACGACATTCATAAATTTTCTTAAGTTAACTCGTAAATACCATTATAGTCATGAAAACCGATAACCACAAGTCTAAAATATCATTTTTATTTCAAATATGTTTTTATACGATATCTTTTGCGTCACTGACAGGACTTTTAATAACGATTTGTATGTTTTGTCAACTTTTTTTGTACGCGCATTCACCATCAGGTGCTCATGAATTTTTGCCTGTTAAAATTACGAAAGGAGAGCCTTTTCATGAGGTCGCCAATCATCTCAATAATAAACAATTAATAAAACAATCTTATATTTTTTCTTTGCTGGCAATTATCATGAAAGCTGATACCCAAATCAAATCAGGAAATTACATTTTTTCTCCAGCAATGACACCATTATATATTTTATCTCAGTTGAAATCTGGAAATGTCGAGCTGACCAAAGTGGTTATTCCAGAAGGTTATACTATTGAATTAATCGCAAAGGTATTGGATAAAAATGAAGTTGTCTCAGAAAAAACATTTATCGAATATGCCAATAATCCTCTTGTTGCTCGATCATTAGGCATTCAAGCTGACAGTCTTGAAGGATATTTATTTCCAGACACGTATTATTTTAGTCAACAGACAAGGCCATCGGTTGTGGTTGAGACGATGCTCAATCGATTCTGGTCAATTTTTGATGACGCTTTATACAAAAGGACTGAAGCGTTGGGGTTTTCGATTCACGATGTCGTAACATTAGCATCCATCGTTGAAAAAGAGACCAGTAAAGCAGAGGAACGCCCCTTGATCGCTTCGGTTTTTCATAATCGCTTGAAAAAAAATATGCGTCTGGAAAGTGATCCAACTGTTATTTATGGAATTGACAATTTTGATGGAAATCTGACACGTGAACACTTGAAAACGACTACCCCTTATAATACTTACCGCATCAAAGGGTTGCCCCATGGGCCAATTGCAAATCCTGGAGAACAGTCAATTAAGGCTGTGCTATATCCGGCTTCTTCCAAATATCTTTATTTTGTTTCCAAACAAGATGGAACACACCATTTCTCAACCAATCTAAAATCTCATAATAAGGCAGTGAATACATATCAACGAAACAAACAAAAACGCCGATCCAAAAATGGATAATATTTTAGCAAACGAAATCAATCAGTTAGGGATAAGATTAACGGAATTGCAAGTTCAACAATTTCAACTCTATGCAAAAACACTCTGCCAATGGAATCAAAAAACGAATTTAACGCGAATTATTTCTGAAAATGACATTGCCATTAAGCATTTTTTTGATTCAATGGCTGTTATTAAAGCAATCCCAGATTTTTACAGGGGAGATCTTTTAGATATTGGATCTGGTGCAGGTTTTCCTGGGATTCCATTATCGTTGATTTTACCTGATGCCTCTTTTACCTTACTGGATGCGTCCAGAAAGCGCGTTAGTTTTTTAAAATATATCATTAACATTTTAGGCTTAAAGCATGTTAATGCCTATCATGGGAGAATGGAACAATGGCGCTGTCAAAAAAAATATATCAATCATTACAATGTAGTTGTTTCCCGAGCCTTTTCTGAAATAAAAGCATTCGTTGATGGGGTAATACCTTTGGTTAAAGATAAGGGACGAATCATTGCCATGAAAGGGATCAATGTTCATGAGGAGTTAAAAACGTTTACGGTCCCAGAAAATTTAAACATGGTTATAGAAAATTACACATTGCCAATGATCAATCAAAAAAGATATTTGGTGTGTTTTGATATTAACAATTCTACAAATCAGAAAACCATTCACACCGATTCTTCGTATAATCTGGCATCATAGGTTTCTTCACTGCCAATTTGATTAACAATAAAAAATTTTTCCGGTTGACCTTCTTCTATTTCAAGCATTTCATAGCCCATCACACCATTTTTTAATAATCCAGAAAGCATGGATAAAAATGTTTTCTGTTCTTCCTCTGACATGTCATCTAAATCAGTTGACTCTGAGTTACCCAAATTTAAAAAAGCGTCCAATCGATTCATGACTTTTGCAGAGGTTGATATATGGGTGACATAAGCCGGATTTTCAGGTTGATTGATTTCATCCTGCTTTAAATTTACAGTATAAGTTTCTTTGATGTATTGCCTAAGGCTTGTCACAGCTTCTGCATTAAAAGTATGTTGTATTTGCATGGTACGTTACCCTTCCATGTATTTTTGATCTGGTGATTAAAAAAATTATCTCAGAAAGGAACAATTGAAAAATAAGTTCCCCATTTACAATTGTATGTTTCGTGACGATAGATCGTTGAGACAAGGAATGCCTTTTGTTTCTACAAACAATAACCGAACATGTAAATTAAGAATAGGGATTTTATTTTTCGATCATTCCTTAGCACTTGATGATAAAATACTCATCGACTCATTTAAGAAAATTATTGAATCCTGTTATAAAAGGAAGAACTCCCAAAAAGGATATAAAATTAAAGCAACGTTCCAAAAACAAACAATATATCAATTAAAGATATTTGCCCATCATTGTTCACATCAGCATGAATAGAAACTGATTCCTGCTCTATCCCTGAAATGACCTGAAGCCCTGTTATAATATCTTTTAAATCAATGTAATTATCATTATTAAAATCACCCATAACAGGCGCCCATAGATTTTTTACCTGGATATTTTGAGTGGCAGCATCAAATCCTGTGGTTTGTGCTGATATTGAAATTAAACGAGATATTTCATCCATTTGTTCTGTAATATACATATCAAAGAAAATCATACTATGACCGGCAGGAATAATTTGATTTTGATAAATTGATACAATGTTAGAGTCACTGGACACCAGATTGATTTCCAAATCTTGTGAATAGATTCCTTCAATAGAAATTAAGCCCACCTGAGACAGGAGACCATCTCCAACTGAAGCTCTTTCCGGAATCCATAAGTTCAGTTTTGCGATGTCGTTGTCTAATACAACGATATTTGATTTTACTATGGGAAAATTTTCAGCGTATGCATAAATTTCAACAGTCTTCTCGCCTTCAATCCGGTAATTTTCCAATATGGTTAAATCAAAATCGGCTTCAGAACTTCCTGGAGGAATGATCAGCAATTGAGAGACGTTTATTCGCGATTGATCACTGGACATGAGTTGTATTTTCAGATGATCATGCAATACTCCAGATAACATTACTTTTCCGATATCTGCCAGAGTTCCAGAACCTTCCAGAACGGATTCAGGAAGCGAGAGTGTCAGTTGTCGAATGTCATTATCGACCAAAATGATTTCAGTTTGACTTCCTGTCCATCCAGGCAAGTTGACTATTGCTGAAAATTGAATGCTCTGGTTTCCTTCAATGCGGTTATTATCCAGAACGAAAATATCAAAAGAAGCCTGTGTTTCACCAGTGGCAATGGTAATCCATTGGGGTACAGCGATATCTGTATCAGGAATTGTTTCTAACTGAACCCACAACGGTTCATCCATATGGCCGGATATGCGAACCTGTCCGCTTGATACCAGATAACCACTATTTTCTGTAATTTGATCAGGGACTGAAAGCCACACTTTTTTTAGCTCATTATCGATTATGCTAATTGTGATATTGGCGGCTGACCATTCGGTATATGGTGCTATTGGTGTGGCGCTGATATCAACGGTTCTTGAACCTTCAATGACAGAATTATCATTCACTGTTAAAGCAAAAGGAACAGATGTTGCTCCTTTTGGGAACGTCAGCATATCAGGGATGACCACATCTGTTATTGAAGAGGAATGCATCGCGATGGGAATATCACGTGGAACAGCGCCATTAGCAACGATCCAGGCAACATTGGTATAATGTCCTGAGCCTTCAGCAAACAGATCAGGCATTTGAATTGTTAACTGATATGTTTCATCATCCCTTACGATAATGCTATCGGTATGTTTTTGCCAGCCTTCAGAAAAAGCTGTAATTTCGACAGTAGAAAGGCCATCAATTTCATTGTTATCCAAAATATTACTGTCAAAAAAGATTTGCGTATACCCTTTTGGCAGTACAACTGTTGCCGGTGGGTTAACTTTAGAGGCATTACTGGTAACAAAATTGACGGATAAATCATATATAAAACGCCCAGGGATACTGATCATACCCATATTTTTATATAAACCATATCCTTCAATAACTTCTGGAACAAGCGACAATATAAGATTTTTGGGCTCATTATCATTAATGGAGATTATTGCATTATCGCTTTCCCAACCAGGCAGTCCCATAACATTAGCCGAGATGGTTACGGGTTGTTTCAAATCAATCATCGCATTATCAGTGATGGCAATATCAAATAATACTGAAGTGCTGCCAGCATGAATCAGGAGTGATTCAGGAATTTGAATTTGATTGACCTGATTCACTGATAATGAAATGGCAAGATCATAACGATAAATACCCGGTATTTCTATTTTGCCAGCATTCAGCAAGAGTCCGTCACCTTCTGTGGCTTCTGTCGGGATCGTTAAGCTAATGGCTTTTTTCTCATCATCTTCAAGAATGCTCGCACGGGTGATGGCATCCCACCCAGGTGCCAATGCAATAATCGTAATGACTTCTTTTTCACCAATTTCTTGATCATCAATTAATGTCATATCAAATGTTTTGGAAACTTGTCCTGCATCAATTTGAATTTGATCAGGGATACTAACCCTATCTGTGTTGCTAATTTCAAGATAAACCGTCAACGGCTCGTGATAAGTTCCTGGAATATAAACAGTACCCGCGTGAGGAATATTTCCGGAATTTTCAGTAGGATTTTCAACGACCCAAAGTCCCAGTGATTTTTTTTCATTTTCAATAATGGACATCTCATCAGAGGTTGTTATCCACCCTGGTGCAGATGCTGTAAGTGTTAATGGATAAGATATTTCATCGGATATAACCGAGTTATCGATTACTGTAATATTAAAATTAACCGATTGCTGTCCCTGAGGTAGAAGGACATATCGCGGAACTTTTATTCTATTATTGGAAGAATTCACTAGTTCGATGGTCAAATCTGATGTAAAGAAGCCGGGGATTGATAGCTGAGCGGCATTGGTTAATACACCATCAGTTTCATTCGCTGTTATTGGGATATCAAGAGAAAGATGTTTAGGATCGTTGTCTTCAACAATGATGGTATCAAATCCAGAATACCATCCACGGGCTTCTACTTTGATTTTGACAGATTTAGGACCCGATATCCAATGATCATTTTTGACATTCAAGTCAAACATGGCAATCGTTTTACCAGCCGGTACAATTAGTGTGTACGGAACTTCAATTAAAGATGTATCATCAGAGGTCAATGTAACTTCAAAATCATTCAACAGAACACTGGCTAAGGTCACCCATGCTGAATTTTCAATTATTCCAGAATCTTCAATAACAGTTTCAATAACAGTTACACTGAGTTGGGCGCCTTCATTATCGGCAATGGTAATAGTTGTTGTCACTGGCTGCCATCCAGGAGCTGAGGCTGTAATCTTAACAGGAATCATACCATCCATGACACTATTATCAACAACAGTCACATCAAAAAAAACGGCTTGTTGACCGGCAGGTATTTCAACAGAACCCGGGACAATAACTTTATCGGTTTTATCGGATGTAAGATGCACAGTCAGCGGCTCCTGAAAAATGCCTGGAATGGCCACTTGCCCAGCATCATCAAGAACGCCATTTCCTTCAGATGCAATTTCTGGAACGGATAGTTGTAAATTTCTGATTTCATCGTCAACAACCAATACCATTAACGTACCACTATACCAGTTTTCTGCAGTAGCCGTAAGGGTAACGTATGTATTACCATCAATATCAATATCATCCAGAACAGACACTTTAAATGTGTGTTGTACAGTTCCTGCGGGAATAACCAGTTCTTCTGGCACCGAAATACTGGTTGGATCACTGGTTTTCATGGTAACAACAAGGTCTTCATTGAGTGCATATACCAAATGAATATCATAAATTTTTTCAACATCAGTTTCATAAACCTCTAAAGGGCCTGTCATTAATAAACTTTGTTTTAAATGAAGAATAAGTCCTTGTTCACCGACAGCATAGACATCCTGGCTGGAGGTTCCCCATATATCATTGATTGTGTTTTGCGTGTTTGTTTCCATAGCTGTCCATTCTGGACGAACAACATCATGGAAAAGTAATGTACCATTATATCCGCCGGCAAACACTTTTCCATCTGAAAAGCCCCATATCGCATTTAAATTTACAAAAGAATCATAAATTGTTTCTGACCATGTGCCGGATTGATTTTTCAATATAACGCCACTGGCACCTACTGTGTAAAAAAATTGATCTGTTTCTCCCCAAATAGCGTTCAAGGTATTGAATGTCTGACTGGTGGCAGGATTCCAACGATTATCTGTCATTTGAAGCAATTTTCCGGCGCTTCCACACGTATAAACAGGACCAGCTGTTCCCCATACACTGTTAAGTGTTGCCAATGTCCGACTGGCCATTTCATACCAGAGGCCAGATGTATTCCGAAGAATTGTTCCTTTTTTACCCACTACGATTAAATCGGTATCTGTGATTCCCCAAATATCCAGCAAATCATTTGCTGTCCCGGTGGTCATAGGAACCCAGGTTTGATATTCACGTCTTAATATAACACCACTTGCACCGACAATATAAATATCCGTGTCATTTCCCCATATTGCAAATAAATCCGTTTGTACTGGAGACGATTGTGACCGCCATGCATTGCCATCATAATGAAGAATTGCACCATTGTTTCCAACAGCGTAAATATCGGTTCGAGATCGTCCCCAAATAGCATTAAGCGTTTGATTAACAGGGCAGGACATGGTTTGCCAATGGGTGTTGGCAGCCCACGATTCCGATATAGCTATGAACAATATCCATACAATAACAAAAAAACGTAAATGATTTTTTATTCTCATGATATCACCTGACGTTAAGGGAATATCTTAAGCTAATGCTAATGTTAACAAGTTGTTTCGTGCATCAGCTCGTTGTATCGTAACATCGATTATGTCTTCGGGCATTAAATTTTTCGCTGCTGAAATTGGCAGGGAGCACTCCAACAGATAATCGGTCAACAGCACTGTATAATTATGCCATCTTTTGTCTAAAACCATCGCTTGCGTTTTCAAACCGTAATTATATTCAAGATACTTGATAATCCAATAGCGGTTTCGAGCCATCTGAAGTCGACTGGCTTGTGCCATCGTTTGCCGGGTTTGCTGGATAATTTGGTTAATTTCTTGTTTAGGATATGGCTTTCCAAATCCTAATATTGATCGTATTTGACGTTGTGTGACCAGATCATAATATTTTCGAATGGGAGATGTTCCAGTTACATAGCAATCAAGACCCAGTCCTGAATGACTGGATGGTTTTGAGCTTAACACAAATCGCGATAGATGTTTTCGTTGCATCCAGTTTTCAAATAAAGTGCCATTTTCTTTTTCAAATAAACGATCTTTGGGTGGTGGTTGTGACCGATAAATGGCTGGTGTTTGATTTTTTCTTAAAAATTGAGCAGTTAACCAGTTTGCCAGAATCATAGCTTCAGCCACCAACATTCGACATGGATTTTCACGATTCACTTTGTGAATCATAATTTCTTCGGTTTCTTCATCAATCCGAATATGAATTTCTGGCAATGTAATATGGACAGCATCATTGTTCAGTCTAAATTCACGAAAGGCACAGGCAATTTCGTGCAGTTGTCTAAGATCTGGATCATCATTCACCATCATGTTCGCATCATGGTAGGTCAGCTGACGTTTAACCTTTACAATGCTGGGAAAAAGATCAAATCGCTGAACAGTGGCATTGGGTTCTATCCATGCCATGATCGTGATTGCCGGTCGAATTTCATCCGCTTTTAGACTGCATACATTTTCAGCCAGAACAGGGGGAAGCATTGGAATTTTTAATTCAGGTGTATAAATCGAAGTTGACCGGTTCATGGCCTCATTATCAATGTGACTGTTTTTTTCAATACAACTGGCAACATCAGCAATATGAATTCCCAGACAAAACAGATTTCCATCCCATTCAATACTGATAGCGTCATCATGGTCAGTTGTGGCCTGACCATCTATGGTTATTAATTCTAAATGGGTCAAATCTTTACGATCATTTGATGAGGTCAAATAGACGGGTAAATTTTCAAAGGAAGCCGCAGTATCGAGGACGCCTTGTGGAAATGTCATGGGAATATCAAATCTCAGTAAATCAAGGTTTTCATTTTCATCCCATGCGCCTAACTTGATGAGGAGCTTTAGTAATCCATTTTCAATATCAACCCCTGCTCGATCAACAATACCCCTGGCAATATCGTAATCATCACTTTCTTTACCAAACAAATATACAGATTTTAGAATATCAACCGTTTGAATTTTTTCTTCAGGTAAATCTGGATGTTGAGTATTCATGACTTGTTTTAACCAATCGCCCCCTTCGTTGATCATGGCCTGTTTTCGTTCAGCTTCCTTTGCCTGATGCATCAACTGTTCAACTTGATTTTCAGAATTTGGGAAAAAACGATCGGGTGAAAATTTAAAGTAAAATTTGTTATGAAACAATGCCCGTATCATTGCAGAAGTATTGTCATCATCGATATCATCAAAGTACAAGCCCATAATTGTGTCAATATCAAGCCATTCCTGTTCACTGTTAACCACTTCCCATATTTCGACAACATTTATGGTGTCTTGGATTGCTTGTCGTGCGGCAACTGTGTCTTTCAGACGTTGAACCAAAAGGTCGCGTCCCTGGTTAAGGTTCAGACAAAATGTATTGACATGTACCAGTCGTTTAACAGACAAGTTAACTTCGCGGTTAGTTTCAGTGAGAATTCTGAGTCGTTGTTTTTTGATTTCCAAAACAACCGCGCAGATTATTTCCTTTTGTTCGATATACTCGACGATATTTCCGGGTTCCATAAATAAATTTATATCACATCAGTGCTAAGTTATCAATTAACAAAAAATTTGAATGAAATATGTTTATACAATTTGGGAAAGAGTATCTTTAATATGCTGGAATAAATAACAAATTTTTTTATAAATATGTTCTTTTAAATAAGGGGGGTATCTATTTGAGAAAAAAGATGAATTTGCTAAGGAATGCTCGAAAAATAAGTTCCCCAATTCCGGGGACATGACCTTATTAATTTGATAAGTTTGCGCCTAAGCTAACTTATCAAATTAATGAGGATCGTGCCCCCGGAATTGCAAACCAAAAACCCAGATCCATGATAGGCATCCTAAACATCGATTTTGTAATCCCCTAAAACGATCTTGCAAATCAATCTTTTTGTTATCACGATAAATAGCTGTCGCTGTCCCTATAATTT
>Ga0272440_1001428_pt1 | contig 19493 bp, 10 predicted proteins | sample SSMMMBAug17_FD_192440 | JGI IMG/M metagenome (GOLD analysis project Ga0272440, IMG submission 192440) | Marine sediment archaeal communities from Little Sippewissett salt marsh, Falmouth, MA, United States - SSM-MMB-Aug17 | ecosystem: Environmental > Aquatic > Marine > Wetlands > Sediment ...
TATGTTACGCCCTTTCAGGGCTAAGAAAATAGTGCAACTTTTTTGTGTTGCACCCCTAAAAAATTTGTTATTAAGATTTTAGATTATTTAATAAAATAAATAAATTTATTTTTTTGTAATCTTTTTTAAGCTAAACCAATTTAATTTTTTGTCTTGAAAAACTATAGTGCATATACTATTAAGTTTATTCATAACTATTCAATTTATAGATTGTCTAAATAACATTTAATAAAGATATAGACAATAAATAAGATGCCGATATAAAAAATATAGTAAATTTCATATAAAAAAAAATTTTAGCAATATGGAGGATCAATATGACAAATAACATAAACACTCTCCAGCATCACCTTTCTGAACTAAAACAAGGCAATAGACGATTTGAAAATGCTTTTCAAGGTGTTGCCAAGATGATATTAGAAAGTGATATAGAAAAAGTTGTAGTAAATGGCAAAACAACTTATAATTTTGGAATTTTTCGCAAGGGAAAAAAACATGTTATTGGGCTTTATGATGAAATTAACAGTTTTGTTTCTTATGTTAAGGATGCTGCTGAAGGGGGATCTTCCAAAGAAATGGCTTATGTTTTAGTTGGAGAGCCGGGAAATGGAAAGACTTTTTTTGTAGATTTTTTATGCAATTGCTATAGGTCTTTTTTATCTATAGATATTAATAGAAAATATACTTTTCAGTTCACAAAATTAGATAAAATTGGAAACTATGGAAAAATAAAACAAATAGAATCACAAACTTATGAAGATCCAATGGTTCTCGCTATGAACTTGTTTGAAACAAAAGAACAAAGTATGGCATGTTTAAATGAAAAATTCAATTTTACTGAAGATGAAATTGATAAGCTCTATGAAAATTATCGCCCACTTGGAGCATGTTCAGGTTATATATGGTATGATATTGGTGTTTATACTGATTGGAACTTAGATGAAATGTTAACATATATCAAAATTGTGCCAGTTCCATTAACAGAAAGTCTTGGAACAGTTACTGGAAAATATCCTGCAAAAGATAAAATAACATCTTCTGCTGTAGATCTTCTTGGTGAAGAATCAATTCAGCGTCTTCTTCATATTACTGATACAAATAACCCTTATAGATTTGATTTACGCCGAGGTGCTCTGGCAAGAGTTGCAGGTGGAGGTATTCATTTTAGTGATGAAATATATAAAAATAAAAAAGACCTTGTACAGGTTTATTTAGGTGTAATTCAAAACAGAACTATTGAAATAGACGGATTCAAATGGCCTATTGATACACTTATAATTGCAACAAGCAATAACTCTGAATTTAATAGATTTCTTTCTGAAAAAGAAGAAGCTCCAATTGTTGACAGATGCAGAATTTCGTATATTTCTCATAATACAAATTATCTTCTTCAAAAAGAATTAACTTATTATGCTATTGGAAGTGAAACAAAAACAACTTTTAATAATGAACAGCTTCATCAAGATCCAAATCTTAATTATGCTGCTTCAGTTGCTGTAGTTTTAACAAGATTACCAAGATCAGAAAAATTAACTCCGGTTGAGACTATGAAACTTGCTGCTGGAGAGGTTGCTGGTGAAAAAAGTATTAAAACTTTGGCTGAATTAATTGATACATTAAATCAAGAACCTGATATTACAAAAAGATTTGGACAAAAAGGTCTGGGTCAAAGAAATTTAGGAAGATCAATTCAATTGATGGTAGAAAGCTCAGAAACTAACGAGGGCCGGTGTATGTTTAGTTATGATATTTTTAAAACTCTTGAGCGCGTTATATTGGATTATGTTTCTGATGCAAATGACAGATCAAAATATTTAGAAGATATTAAAACAGCTAAGGGGTTATACAGAGAAAGAATTATGACTGAAATGTTTAATGCATATATGGATGAACCTCTGGCTATTAGAAAAGATGTTATGAATTATGTCAATATGATAATCGGTATTGATGCAGAAAATTTAGGCCCTGATAAAATGTGGAAATATAAGGATCCTCAAACTGGTGAATTAAAGGCTTTAAAAATTGACGAACGTTATATAAAAAGTGTTGAAGAAAGATTAGGTCTTAAAACTCATGAACAACGTGAAACATTCAGAACTACAATTAGAAAAATTTATGGCCAAAAAATGTCAGTTACCCCGCATTATGATTTTATGGATAATCTCGAACTTGTAAAAGCTGTTACTGATGTTAGATTAAAATCCGATATTGCTGGTGCTGGAAGCCTTATTGGAGCGCTTGCAAATAGAACAAATGAAGAAAATCAAAAATTATATGACAGAATGATTGATACTATGCTCAACAAGCTCAATTATTGTAAAACATGTGCACAAAAAACCATTGAGTATTTTTGTACTCAGGAGGATGAAAAATAGTGGATTTAATTGAATTATATCATAAAATAAAGCAAAAGGGGCTGAGCAGGGATCAAGAAAAAAATATACTCTTTGAACTTAATTCCAATTTAACTCATGATACAGTTATAAATGAATCAGCTTCTATTAATCAAGATGATAATTTTTCCACAAGTATGTATAAGGCTAATGATTTAAATGACTTACAAGATATGCCTGAGCCGAAACAATCATATTCTACTTCAATAAGATCAATTGACAGGCTGTTAGAAAAAGATAAACAAAGGGAAAATGATGGATTTCCAAGAAAAATTAGAGTTGGAAGATTGATAAAACCCGGAAGAGGCGGAAAAGATAAAATTGTTGTTATTCCTACAACAGTTGAAGAAAAATTTATACATGATAAAATAAAAAATTCTGAAGATGCTGATTCATCTGGAGGATCAGGAGAAGGCGAAGAGGGAGAAGTTATTGGAGAACAGCCAGTCAGGCAGCCTGATCAAAGCGGTTCTGGCCCTGGAGAAGGGGAGGGCGGACAACATGAAATGGAATCAAGTGCTTATGATCTTGGTAAAATTTTAACTGAACAATTTGAGCTTCCTAATCTCAAAGAAAAAGGCAAAAAGCGGTCTTTAACAAGATATACCTATGATATGACTGATAAACACAGAGGATTTGGCCAGTTATTAGATAAAAAAGCAACTCTAAAAAAAATTGTTGAAACAAATATAAGTCTTGGAAATCTTGATGATGTTGATAATATTGATCCCACAAAATTCCTTATATCACCTTCTGACAAAATATATAGAATTCTTTCAAGAGAAAAGGATTATGAATCTCAGGCAATGGTATTTTTTTTAAGGGATTATTCAGGGTCTATGTCTGGAAAACCTACAGAATTAGTCGTTTCACAGCATGTATTAATTTATAGCTGGATTTTATACCAGTATGCAAGGCAGGTTGAAACCCGCTTTATTTTACATGATACTGATGCAATCGAGGTTCCTGATTTTTATACATATTATAATTCAAAAGTCGCAGGTGGAACTATGGTTGCTTCTGCATATAGTCTGGTTAACGAGATAGTTGAAAGTCAAAATTTAACACAGGATTATAATATATATGTTTTTCATGGAACTGATGGGGATGATTGGGATACAAGAGGAGAAGATGCTGTTCCTGAAATAGAAAAAATGATAAAATATGCAAGTAGAATTGGAATTACTATTGCTCAAAGGTCTTATAGTTCTCAAAGAGGCTCAAGTGAAGTAGAAACTTATTTAAAAAAATCTGGACTTCTTGAAAAATATAATGATTTTTTAAGACTGGATGTTATTCAAGAAGATGCTAATGAGACAAGGCTTATTCAAGGAATTAAAACATTAATATCATAATGGATTTGTTAAATCATGGAATTAATAAATCAACATACAAAAAAAATTATGGAAGGCTGCAAGGAAAGAGCCAGAGATAAAGGGCTGAACTTTCAAAACGAATCTCTTGAATATATTGTAACTAATAGAGACTTGCTTGAGCTGTCACCAAAAATTATGATTCCAACACTTTATGACTATTGGGTACATGATGTTGAAGTTTTAAAAGAAAAGGGAAAATATGAACTATATCCATCAAATCCATATGAAACTGTAATTAATACACGCCCTCCTATTTCTTTTTATAATGATAATAATCCTGACTGGCTTAATGTAATGATTTTTTATCATGTTTTGGGTCATATTGACTTTTTTAATAATAATCATTTTTTTAGACATACATGGGATTATGATTTTACTGGTGAAGCCCTGTCAGATAAAAGATTAATTGCAAAACTTCGATCTGAAAAAGGAAGATGGGTTGACTATACAATTGAATTTGCAAGAAATATTGATAATCTTGTTGGTTATCATCATGAATTATCATCTTTGCATAAAAAGCAGGTTGAAAAAATGCCTAAAAAAATTGACTTTTATTTTGATGTTTTCCTGCAGTCTTATAAAAAAATAAACACAAACAAATATATAAAAGAAATTGAAAGATATAACAAATGCAATAAAGAAAATGACTGTATGGGAGAAGATGATTTTTTTTCTGAAGTAGAAAGGAAATATCCAGAATTTAACTCAGTTTTTAAAAAGCATTATGAAAAAAAACAAAAAAAATATATTGATCTAATGCAATATATCATTGATAATTCTGAATTTTTAAATAAAGATGAAAATAAATGGATGAAATCAGTTGTTGAGGTTGTAAGAAAAACATCTCTTTTTTTTCAGCCCCAAATTAGAACTAAAATAATGAATGAAGGCTGGGCAAGTTACTGGCATGAAGTTTTATTTTTAGAAGATGACAGAATTAAAGGTCATGAAGTTGATTTTGCAAGAGTAAATTCATTTGTTACATCAATGCCAAAGGTTGGTCTTAACCCATATGCATTAGGAATGCGCTTATTTTATTATATTGAAGAAATGGCAGATAAAGGAAAATACAGCTTTGACTTTTTTAAAATTAAAAATATAAATATTAGAAAAGATTATGACTTAAAAACAGCTTCTGGCAATGATTTTATTTTTAAAGTGCGTGAAAATTTATGTGATTATACTTTTATAAATTATTTTGTTGACCAGGATTTTATAAATAAACATAATTTATTTGTTGCAGGAAAAAGATTAAATCAATCAAAAATGGTTTGGGAATATTTTATAAAAAGCAGAAAACTTAAAGATTATCGAAATATGCTTTTTGAAAGCCTTTATCATCCCCCACATATAACAATAAAACAAAGTAATTCACCTAAAACTCTCTATCTTAATCATACATTTGAAGAAAAACCACTTGTAAATGATTATATTAAAAATACTATGATGGGAATTGAATATCTCTGGGGAGGCCCTGTTCAATTAGAAACAAGTGAACCTGTTATAATTGAATCACAACAAAATCAATTAGGTGTTGGCAGTTTTTTACCTAATTTATCAGTGATTGATGAAGAATCTGAATTAAAATGGCAGCGTGTTTTATATACAATGTATGAAAAGAAGCTTACCAAAAAAATTCTATAAGGATTGAGAAAAAGTAACTTGTTATTGGGCGTATGAACACCCAATGCTGATGAATTAAGACTGGAGTCCCAAATCTTTAGATTTGGGAGTGTATAATACAATTTAATATATAAATAAACACTTGTTTTTGTTGTAATTTTTTGACGCCCAAATCTAAAGATTTGGGAGAGGATACAAAATCATTATGATTTATTACTGTAGAAAAATGTTTCTACAAGTTTTTGAAGTCCTCCAGCAAGTCTGTCAAGCTCAACTGCATATGCGTTGACATTTCTGGTACTTTCATTATTATTCATTGTAGCTCTATTCAGGCCTTGAATATTATTTGTAATTTCTACAGATCCAACTGCTGCATACCCAGAACTTTTGGATATATCAACTATACCAATATCAAGTTCATTCATTGCATTTGCAATATTTTTAGCATTTGTTCGAGCAAGATTTATTTGATTTACAATTTCATTTGAGCTTTCTGTCTGTTCTTCGACAGCAGCAGTAATTATGAGTGAGGATTGATTCATTTCATTGATAATTGATGAAACATTATCAATTACCTTTATTGCTTTTCTGGTATTTTTCTGAACTTTTGAAATAGATGAAGCAATTTCTCCTGCTGCATTTGCACTTTGATCAGCAAATTTTGTGATTTCACCTGCAACTACTGAAAAACCTTTCCCTGCATCTCCAGCGGCAGAAGCTTCTATTGCTGCATTTACTGCTAAAATTTCAGTCCTTTCTGCAATTTGTTTTATCAGTGATGTTACACTACTAATTTCTTCAGCAGATTGACCAAGAATTTTCATTGTATTACTTGCTAAGTTTGACATTTTCATAGCTTCTTCTGATATTAAAGAACCTTTTCGAGCATTATTTCCAACATCTTCCATCGATATTGACATTTGCTCAAGAAAACTTGCTACAAATTCCATACTCTCTGACATTTCTTTCGTTGACCTTGTAACTCTTTTTATATTTGAGGACATCTCTTCAATTGCTGTGGCTATAGAGTTAATATTTGTGCTCATCTGCTCCGATGCACTTGCAACATTATTAGTTTGTGTACTTATTTTTTCTGTGTTAGATGTAAGTTCTCCTGCTATTTTGACCATATTATCAGCAGAATTGGCTAAATGCTCACTGTTTGCAATAACATCATCAACAATTTTTCTAAATGATTTTACCATAGCATTAATTGAAATAATTAATACTCCAATTTCATCTGTTCTATATTCCTTAAGAGTTTTTGATAAATCACCTTTAGATACTGTTTGTGCATAATTTACTACTGATATAACAGGGTCGCTAATGGAACGACTTACTAAAATTCCAATAATAAGTGCTAAACTAATGCATAAAATTAAGGATAAAGTAATGATACGAAAAATTGCATTAAAGTTAAATTCAGCAGTCATTTTAATTCTATTAGCAAGCACTAAAAATTCATCAACTGGAACTATAGCTCCAAAACTAAATTTAAGTTGTCCTACACATAGTACTCTAAAGTATATATAATGTTCTACTTCATCTTTTATATATTTTCCAAAACCATGTTCTTTTTTAGAAATTTTTTTTGCTAAGCCTTCTGAAAGTTTACCAAATTTCTTATCACTTATCTTAACAGGTTTTTTAAAAGAAAATTCAGGATGAGTTATAATTACTCCATCATTATCAACAATTAAAGCAAAGCCTGTTTTCCAATAATTTTTTTGTTTTAAAATATCTTGCATTAATTCCCAATCATATTTTACAGCAATTACCCCCTTAAGATCATAATTGTAAACTGGTGAAGTTATTAACATTTCAACTTTATCTGTTTGTTTAGAAATTATTAAACCTGCATTAAATACATTGCCAGGTGGTAAATTTAAACTTTTCTTAAACCAATTAGCTTTTATTATTAAATCAGGATTTTCTTTTTGAATTTTTTTTTGAGAATCGCTATTTATTGAAACCAATTCATTACCCCTTTGATCAAAAAAGCTGATTTGCCGAATTGTTGAAATACTTTTGTTATTTAATAAAATAGTTGTTGAGCTAGAAATATTTTCCATTTCTTGCAATATCATATTTTTAGATTTTTCTATCTCTTGTTTTAAATAGATATCAAATTTACCATTTACACATACAAACCATTTTCTTTCAGGAATATAGGAATATGCAATAAAAAACTGATTATTATTATCATTAACAAAAGAATTGTAGTTAATTTTGCCTTTGGTTTTATCTGCATTTAAAAATATTTCTTTTAGATAACTTAAATCTTTATCTTTAAAAATATTTTTTCCTTGTATTTCTGATTGTGTATGAATAAGTATTTCTCCTTTTGAATCAATTACCATCGAATATCCATCATCATTGATTTTTGTTCTTCTAATAGCCTCTTCTAAAGATTCATCTTGACAAGGAATACCTACAAAAAAAGCTCCTATTATATATCCAGAATCATTATAAATAGGCTTGTAAATAGAAATAAAATTTTTATTTACTTCAAATGCAGTCCCTTCATAATTTTGACCTAATGAAATTTTTTCAACAACCGGGTTAGGTTCTCCATATTTTGTATATATAGGAAGCAAAGTCTCAATTGCTCTATTACCTTCTTTATTTTGAAGATTTGTTGCAATTCTTAAAAACTTTTTGTCATCAATTTTTTGAAATATGCTGCAGTATGCTCCTGTCATTTCCTGAATATCATCAACTATAGGACAGAAATCTTCTTCATAATTGTAGTATTTGTAAACAGGTTCTATCCCAATAAGAAACTGAGGTAGCACATATTTTTTCTTTTGCATTGAAATATTATTTAAAACATTCCATTCTTCTTGTTCAGTTGTTGAAAGATATATCCTACCCATATTATCAATAATATATCCCAATGAATAAAATGCGAGATCAACCTGTTTTTTTTTTAATGAATAGTGAATCATACATGTTTTAAGCAAGCCTTTTAAAAGAGTCATTGAAGTTTCTTTAACTTTATTTGTTGCTCTTAATTCAGCGTTAAAAAAATTTGTAATATTTGGCGAGTCTGCCAGGCCTTTTGTATATTGAAATGATCTCTTTATAATTGGTTCAATTTTTTGAACATGCTCATTTACGTCAGATTGAATATTATAATATGCCTGTTCTTCGAGGCCTTTATATGATTGCGATATTGTTTCTTTTGCAAATGAATCAAATTTAAAAAGACTAAATGCACCAATACAAGCTACTGGCAACACACCAAGTATTATACTTGCAATTATTAGTTTTAATTTAAGTAAATATTTCATTCTTTTAATTTATCTTTTTAATTAATGAATTGTTTTTGATATATTTTTAATTTCATTTATTTCTTGTATAACATTTTTATTATGTTTATTAATTTCTGAAATCATATCAATGACTTCATCAATAAACTTAAAAATATATTTTGATTTTCCAGAAATCCTGGAAATATTTTCATTTAATAGATTAAAATTATTCTTAGATTGATCAATTAGCGAAGAAATATCACAAGACATTGATTTCAATTTAGTAATAATTAAAGATATTTCATTAACACCATTGGAATTATTATTTATTATATTTGAAAAGCTTAAAGATGAATTGTATAATTTTTCGATAATTACATATAAGTCTTTTGATATATTGACAAAATCATCGGATTTTATATTGACATCAACTATTTGAGTCGCAATGTCTTTTGCTGCATCAGCACTCTGATCTGCAAATTTTGAAATTTCATTAGCTACTACTGAAAAACCTTTTCCAAGTTCACCTGCAGATGCAGCTTCAATAGCAGCATTAACTGCCAAAATATCAATTCTTTCTGATATCTTTTTTATATCTTCAGTAATATTATCTATTGAATGTATTGATTCATTAAAATTTTTAATTGAATCAGTTGCAGATTTTGTCATCACTAAAGCATTTTCTGATATTTTAGAAGTGTTTAAAACAGACTTTTGTGTTTCTACAATTGATTTTTTCATTTCAACAATCAAATTATCCACTGATGTATTTTGAATTATAATATGTTCTACATTCTCTGAAACATCCTTTATATCAGAATTAATCAATTTAGCGGAATCTGTCATATCTTTGATATAATTACCTACTACACTTGATAACTCATTAATATGATCCTTTTGATTATTTATATCACTGTATTTTGAAATAAATTCTGAGGTATTATTACTTATGTTCTTTAAATTTTTGTTAATAGTAATTGCTGATTCTTTAAAAGACCTTAAGTTTTCAATTTGTTTGTTTTGATCTCCATATTTTATCTGATTATTTAATTCATTTATTATATATGAATGTTTATAAAATACTAATGTAAACATAAACACAATTAAAATTTCGCTGTATTGAATAAAAAGTCCTGTTATTTGAAAACCATTTAACAGTCCAAAGCAGGTTAAAGAATAGATTAATGTTGTTATAAAAAATGGAATCCAACCAATAATTACTATATATGTTAAATTATCTTCTTTTTTCAAAATAAAAATATAAGAAATTAAGACAACTGATGTATATATAGAATAAAAACTAATTGAAATTTTTGTTAAAATAGATCCAGATAAAGTAAAAGAAATAATGCATAGAATCAATGATCCATATATAAATATATAACAAAAATTATAATAAGATTTATTATTAAATTTGTTGCTAATAAAATTCCTGTTTAATAATGTTATTGCGAAACATACAATATATATTGAAATTGATGTTAAAATATTAATTTTTGATTTAAAGACATCATCATGTAAAATATTTCTCATCAGGTCATAAATATAAAAATTAAAAATACTGTCTAAAAGTGTCAGGGATATAATAAGGAAAATATTGTATAAGAAAATTTTAACTTTAAAATGATGAAACAAAAATGTATTTATACAAATAAGAAAAATCATAATTCCAATATATATACCATGATTAAAAAATAATTTTTTATTTTTATAGTAAAATTTACAATATGAATAAATTTCTAATGGGATTTTTATTGGAAAATCAGCATTAACCTTAAGGTAATATGTATAAATTTGAGAAGGCTTTGTTGGAATTACAAATATATTGTTTTTGCATTTTTTCATTTTCATCTGTTCATTTAAACCTGGCATTATTCTAATGTAATTTGTAGTTGAAGTGACTAAAAATAATTCAATATTATGAATAAATGGTGATCCTGCTTTTAGTAGCCAATCTATTGATTTATTTTTTTTTTGGTTTATTGTTGAAAGACTAAATTTTAACCAATATGTAGAGTTTGAATAACCAAAATTGACAAATTGTGCTTTATTAATAAAAAATTTTTCATCTAATTTGCCAGATATTAATTTATCAATTGTAATGTTATTATTTTTATCTTCAAAATATTTAATATGGTATCCTAAATTGACATATGATGTATTATTATTTATTTCTACTGCCTTAATATTATTTTCTGGTTTGTTTAGAGCATATGTATTGATAATAGAAAGAAATTCAAAAGATACACAAAATATAATAATATATACTTTTATTTGAGTAATGTGCCATGTTTTTTTCATCATTCTAATTCCTTATATTCATAAATATGTATTAAAAAATTTTTCAATTTCAGGCGGTTTAGATGTTAAATTAATAAGTATTTCTGTATCACTTATGATTTTGATAATTTTTGCATAAATATTCTCAATTTTTATATCATGAATTTCATCAAATAGTTTTATTTTAATATTTGAAAAACGTTCAACATTATTTTTTATATGCAATTTCATGACTTTTCTTGATAAACTAATAATCATAGCAGAATATTCTTCTTTATCAGTATTTTTACCCTCAATGATTTGATAATAAATTTTGATTTGCTTATTTAAATCAATCATATTTGCATCTTGTTTTACAGGTAAATAAACATTAAATGGTTTACCTATTCCTCCAACATCATAAATTTCAATTTCATTTTGAACTCCTTTGGGAGAAACTTTCATTTTATCATTAATACGTAATTCGCATTTACATGACTTTATAGTATATTCAGATAATAAAATCTGCCCACCAATAGTATATGACTCAATACGAGCGGTCAAATTTACATTTTTTCCAATGACTGCATATTTTGATCTTTTTTCTGAGCCGATATTTCCAGCAATAACATTTCCAGTGTTTATTCCAATACCCATAGAAATTTCAGGATAATTAAGCGCCATTATTTCCATATTTACTTTTTCCATAGCAATTTGCATTTTTAATGCACATGCGATAGCTCTTTCAGTATCTTCTGGTTCACTAATTGGAGCTCCAAATAATGCGAGTATTGCATCGCCAATAAACTCATCAATTGTACCACGATATTCAAATATAATATTAGTCATATGTTTAAAATAAATATTTAATATTTTAACAACATCATCAGGTTTAAGTCGCTCACTTAACGAAGTAAATCCTCTTATATCTGTCATCATAATAGTTACTTTTCGTTGTTCACCCCCAAGTTCCAGTCCATCTGGTGAATCTAGAATACTATTAACAATATCATCTGAAAGATATCTTCCAAAAGTTTTTTTTATAAATCTATTACGAATTTCAAGCTCTTTGCTTTGTCTTTTAATTTCTTCAAAAGCTTCATCTCGCTGAAGCCTATGAATATAACTTAAAGAATGATATCTTATTCTTGCAATAAATTCTTGTTTATCAGGAAATTTCACCATATAATCGTTGGCACCTACAGCAAATGCTTTTGCTTTGATATCTGCATCTTCAGTTGCTGAAAGTACTATTAAAGGAACTTTTTGTACATTTTTATTTATTCGATACAATTGAACAAGTTGCAAACCATTAATATCAGGCATTGTTAAATCTTGTAAAATTATAGTTGGCAATATTTTATTTACATATCTAATCGCCATGTGAGAATGCATACAATAATGAAAATCTATATCTCTTTCATCTTTTAGAATTTGTTTAACAGCTTTTTCATTGAATTTTTGATCATCTATAAGTAAAACAGTAATTGTATGGTTTGTTTTAGAGATATTATTCTTTGATATATCCTTTTTCATTTATATTACCATTTTATTGCGTCTAATAGCTTATGTGAATCTAATATTGTCATAAGTTTATTTGGTAATCTGCACACACCTTTAACAATTTCAATTTTATTTATATCAGTTTGACTTAATTCATCTTGTGTGTGATATTCAATATCGTTATTATTTACTTTTAAGACTCCTGTGTGGTTATCTATTTCTATACCAAATGGATCTACATTTAGATGGGGTTTTAAAAGAATTAATAAACTATTTTTATTTTTTTTATTTTCAAAATTTAATAATAATCTCATATTTAATATAATATATATTTGACCTCTAACATTTACGATACCATTTATTGAAGGAGGTGAATGGGGAATTTCTGTCATCATGTAGTCATATTTAATTTCCTTAACATCTTTAATATCAATTCCAAAAAGAGATTCATTTATACTAAAAGAACAAAATTGTTGAACACTAAACATATTTATTTACATCCTTTTTATTTTTTTAAGAAGTTAATAAGTAAACTTTTCTTGTTTATTTTAATTTCATGAATATTAAAGCCAGCATTTTTACTTTTGTTTATTGATTCATCAAAAGTAAGTGATTTTATCTTTAATTAATATCAATTCCAAAAAAAGATTCATTTATACTAAAAAGATCAAAATTGTTGAACAAAAAACATATTTATTTACTTCCTATTAATTTTTTTACGCAGTTAAGTAAATTTTTTTTGTTTATTTTAATTTCATGAATATTAAAGCCAGCATTTTTACTTTTGTTTATTGATTCATCTGAAGTAAGTGATGTTAAAGCAATAGAAGGAATGTTTTTGAATTTCTCAGATGATCTGACTTCTTTCATTAATTCCCATCCATTCATCTTTGGCATATCAATATCTGAGATTATTAAATCACATTTTATAGACTTTAATTTTTTTAAACCTTCAAGTCCATTGGATGCAGTGTGAACAGTATACCCCTTATTTGTTAGATAATTTTCTACAAGTTTTCTAAAAAAAATAGTATCTTCAACTACCAATATAACGCTCTCATTTTTTGATACTTTATCAGGTAATAATTTAGAATTATCAACCAGATCAGACTCTACTTTTTTTACAATTGAATCTATGTTTAAAAATAAGGTTAATCTATTATTAATAATACTAGATCCCAGTACATCTTCTATTCCATAATTTTCTTCATTAAGGGAATCTGGCATATCAGCAATACCTTTTAATTGTGAAAAAAGCATAGCAAATTTAATTTTTGTATTTTTTGGAATAAGAATAAAAAGATTTGAAGAATAGTCACATGGTGAAATATCTATAAAGTCATTGAGATTAATTAGAATAAGCGTTTCTCCTTGAACTGTAATATATTTTTTTTCTGATTTATTTCCAATTACGCCAATTTTTTCCTTTTTTATAGGAAGTACCCTACTAACCATTATTAATGGAACAGCTAAATGTTCTTTTGGGCCAATTTTAAAAATTAATAATCTTTGGATATTAGAGCTAAAATTAGTATATTCTTTTAATGAGAGGTTATTTTTTGTTTTTGTAAAATCGATACTTGCATGTTTTGCTATATTTTCTATATCTAACACTAAAGAAACTTCACCATCACCTAAAATAGTAGTTCCTGAATAAATTTTTAAAGGTGATAATGTTTTAAGCATAGGATTTACAACAAGCTCTTTTGTTCCCTTAATTCCATCAACGATAATTCCAAACATCCTGATACCAAATTTTACAACAGCAATAGTTAATGATTTTTCCTTTAACCTTTTTGATTGATAATTTTTTTTAGCTGTTTGATGATATTTTTTAGTAATATTTAATATTGTTGATTTTTTTAATTCATATCGTCTTTTTAAAACTTCGTTTAAACGAACAATCGGCAATAATTTATTTCTTAATAGATAAACTTCTTGATTATCATGTTGATTGATTTCTTTGTATATTTCATCTTCATATAATCTAACTAGTTCATTTAAATTCGATTGAGGAATAGCATATTGACCACTATCAGATAGAACGATAAGACAAGGAATAATGGTTAAAGTAAGTGGCAAACGTATCAAAAAGGAAGTACCTTTGTTTAATTCTGAATCAATTTCAATAGAACCACCAATCTGATCAATTGAATTTTTAACAACATCCATTCCAACACCTCTTCCAGAGATTTCAGTTGTATGTGTTATAGTTGTCACTCCAGGTTTCATAATTAAAGGAATTAGATCAGTTTTTCTCATTAAAGATAATTCCTGTCCTGTTTTAATTTTTAAAGCCAGTGCCTTTTTTTTGACTTTTTCTGTATCTATACCTCTCCCATCATCTAAAATTTGGATATTTATTCTGCCTCCTCTATGAAAGGCATTGATTTGTATATTACCTTCTTTTTTTTTTCCAGCTTCTAATCTTTCTGATGATGATTCTATGCCATGATCACAGCAATTTCGAATAATATGCATTAATGGCTCTGACATAGCATCAATAATATTTTGGTCTAATTCAACATCGTTGCCTGAAATCATAAGTTGGATATCTTTTTTTAAAAATTTTGATAAATCTCTAACCATTCTAGGAACTTTAGAAAAAATTCTGTCGATAGGCTGCATTCTCATAACCATTGCACATTCCTGAATATCAGAAGTTACAACATCCATTTTTTGAAATATATTATAAAATTTATTGTCAGCCCTTGTAACCTCCATAAGAAACTTATTTCGAACCAAAACAAGCTCACCAACATAATTCATTAATTTATCTAACGTATTTAAATTTATACGAATACTTGATTTTCTTTTTTCAATTTTACTTTTTTTTAATTCTTTATCTGTAATATCTTGAATATCTGTAATATCTTGAATTTGAATATCATTTTTTTTAATTTTATTTTTTGAGACTATCGTTAAACTTTTATTATTTTCAATTGCTAAAAAATCTTTTTTTATTATCTGCTTTTTAATATACTGAATATTTTTTTGTGAAATGTGGAAAATACAAGAAATGATTTCTATATTAAGTACTGTAGCATAAGATATTGTAATCGATATTGGTTCATTCTCAAAATTTAAACCATCTATTTGGGTCATAATTGAGTTATCTAGTATTTGTCCCATACTATTAAGATCTTGAATCAATTCAACTGGAGTAATTTCATAATTTTCAAATAATTTATTCAGTTCAATATAAAGTTTGAACTGATTCATTTCATCAACATTATCGAAGTTTGTATTAATATTATTTATTAATTTCAAATTGGAGTTTATAGATGTTTGAAAGTGATCAACCGATTTTTGTTTTTTACTTTTTGAAACTTGTTTAAATTTTTCATTGTTTGTTATATCCAGACAAGTATCGATAATATCTTGTATATTAATATTTTCTTTATTATTCTTATCATTTAAAAGAATTTTTAAACGGTCCACAGAAGAAAGTAAAATATTGATATGATTTGAAGTAAGTCGTATTTCTTTTGATCTGATTTTATTAAGCATTGTTTCAAGATGATGACTAAGTTTATTTACTTTATTAAGTTTAAGATAACCAGCACCTCCTTTTATTGAATGAATTGATCGAAATATTTTATCAACAAGACTAAAATCAGGTTGATTAACTGTTCCTTCAAGAAGTAAAATATCATGTTCAATTTGATCAATATTTTCTTTTGATTCAGCTAAATATTCTTCAATCATAGATTCTTCAATATTCATTTCAAACCTTTTATTATCTTATACCTGCTCTTCTTAAAGCATTTATTGTAAAATCTTTTAATTTCATTTTAGATGAGAAATCGATTACTTTATCTTCATTGTCTAATTGGCTCGCAAGATATCTATGAGCATAAATGTCATGATAAACATCAAGTGTTGTCCAAATCAAAGGGACTTCATAATAATTAATTGTATGACTAAGCAATATTCGATAAAGTTTATTACGCCTATCGTACATTTCAGATGCAACGCAATTCCAGCTATCTTCATCCAAATAAAAGACTCGTTTTTTATAAATATGACGATATTTGGTTTTTAAATTTGCTTCAACAATCCAAACTCTATGTAATTCATAGCGAACTAAATTTTGATTTATGTGTCCTGGCTTTAAAATATCTGAAAATTTATTTTTATCACTATGTAATTTATAACAATTATATGGTATATACATTTCTTTTTTGCCAATCAGTTTCCATTCATATCTGTCGGGTGATCCATTAAAACAATTCCAATCATCTGTAGTTCTAAGTCCATCTGATGCAGTACCAGGATAATCATAAGCTATATTTGGTGTACTTCTCACTCTTCTTTGTCCTGAATGGTAAATCCAAGAACGTCTTGGCTGCTTTACCTGATTCAAGTATTCATAAACAAGTAAAACATTTCCCGCCATTCTTGGAGGTGATTTAATATACTGCATAAAATACATTATAACATTCTTTTCTTCAAATTCTTCTAAAGTAATATTAATATTTGAATAAGGAGTATATAGTTTCTCAACAATTTTTATAATATTAAATGTTCCATTTTTCATTGGTGAAGATTGGGAGTTAAATCTGGTCATATACGTTCCACGAAAGCATAGAATATGATTCCAAATTGCTTGAAGTCCATTTGCAGGAATTGGAAAAGGACTTGAAACTCTTGCGCCTTTTATCCCATTGCCATTCTCAACAATTTCAGCATTAATTGCATTTTTAATAGAAGCTTGATATACCCATTCAGGATATGAGGCGGTTCTATGAGTTGGATAAATATTTATTTTAAATGTTTTAGGATATGTTTGAAAAAGTTTAATTAGTCCATCAGTTAGCTTATCTTTATATTGTTCATAATTATCTATTGCAATAGTCAATATTTTTTTGTCTGCTTTAAATGGCAAAGGGTGGAAATTTCCTTTTTTATATTCTGATGGTATAATAGTTATTCCACCTATCCAATCAGGAATAGTTCCTTGTTCATTTCCTGATCTCTGGGCTCCTATAGGAGTTAATGGCGTTCCTTTTATTCCTAATTGTTTTGCTTTTTCAAAACTTACTTTTCCATATAATTTTTCATGACTATAAAAAAAATTTATTACAATTAAAATAATAAAAATTAAATAAAGTTTTTTATTTGAAATATTTTTTTTGAGCTTTTTAATTTTTTTGGAATAAATCATAATAATTATATTTTCTGTTTTATTTATAATTTAATAAAATTAACTTTTTTAAGATATTTATCTTAAACCAATACGTCTTAATGCACTTGTAGTAAAATCTTTTTTTGTAAATTTTTTTGAAAAATCTATTACTCTTGATTCATTATTCAGGTTAGATGCCAGATATCGTCTGGCAAACAAATCGTGATATACATCTAAAACTGACCATACTGTTGGTAATTCATAGTAATTAATAGGATGAGAAATTGTTACTCGCCAAAGTGTATTCCTTGTATCATACATATCTGATGAAACACAAAACCAGCTATCTTCATCAAGATATAAAATTCTTTTTTTGTAAATATGCCTGTATCCTTTTTTAAGAGTAGCCTTTATAACCCAGACTCTGTGTAATTCATAACGCACAAATTTTTGGTTAATATGTCCGGGTTTTATTATATCCTTATATCGAACCTTATTACTTCCTAATTTATAGCAATTATAAGGGATATATTTTTCTTGTTTGTCAAAAAGCTCCCAAATGTAACGATCAGGTGAACCATTAAAAATATTCCAGTCATCAGTAGTTCTTAGTCCATCTGATGCTGTGCCTGGATAATCATAAGCAACATTTGGTGAACGCCTTACGCGTCTTAAACCAGGATTATACCTCCATGAAGATCTTGGTTTTTTTACCTGATCAATTGATTCATGAATTAACAAAGCAGTTCCAGATAAACGAGGAGGGGATTTAATAACTTGAATAAAGTAAGCAAAAATATTATTATTTTTGATCTCATCAAGACTGACATTATTTTTAGCATATGGAACATAGGATTTTTCAATAATTTTAATTAATGTGTAATCACCTGTTAATGTTGGCGACGCCTGAGCATAGTCTCTGACAAAAGTCTGACCTCTGTAATGTAGGACATGATTCCAAACTGCTTCCAATCCACTATTAGGAATCGGAAAAGGGCTGGTTATTTTTGCTTTGAGAATTCCATTACCTCCTTTAACAAGTTCTGCATTCTTAGCATTTTCTAATAATGCGTCATATACGTATTCTGGATAAGATGCTGTTCGATGACTTTTATATATATTCATTTTAAATGAATCAGGATAAGACTCAAACATAGCTATCATTCCATTAGTTAGTTTGTCCTTATATTTTGTATAATTATTAGAAGTAATGGTAAATTGGATTTTATCTTGAGGGAATGGTAAAATATAGAATTCTCCAGGTTTATAATCAGATGGATATGATGTCACTCCTCCTGTCCATTCAGGTATTGTTTTATTGTCATTTCCACTTCGCTCAGCACCAAGTGGCGTTAATAATGTATCTTCTTTTCCCAACTTTTTAACTTCATCTATTGAAACCTTTGCATCAATTAATTCAAAAATGACAATTAAAAGACTACTTATTATGGTAAATAAAATTGATTTTATTTTACGATTCATTATGATTAAACCCCTTACTATAAAAGCTTCGGACATTAAATATTGATTTCTTTTCAATATTGAATAATAAATAAAAAAAGTTTTTTTCAAAATACAAATACCGTCTAAATGGGAAATTATATATTAATTAATTTAACTATTCTCATGAAGGAAAAGTGTACTTTTACCTGATTTATTTACAGTTTTACAGATATATCAATATATTGAACTCCTAACTATCATGATTAGCTGATGAAGATTCTGGATAATTATTTGGCGGAGATGTTGTCCTTTAAAAAAAAAATTTTCAAAAGACAAAAATTAGCAAATCTCATGCCAAGTTAATATTTATTTCACTAAAAAGATATCGGATTTGTTAAATCATGGAATTAATAAATCAACATACAAAAAAAATTATGGAAGGCTGCAAGGAAAGAGCCAGAGATAAAGGGCTGAACTTTCAAAACGAATCTCTTGAATATATTGTAACTAATAG
>Ga0272440_1001429_pt1 | contig 19486 bp, 19 predicted proteins | sample SSMMMBAug17_FD_192440 | JGI IMG/M metagenome (GOLD analysis project Ga0272440, IMG submission 192440) | Marine sediment archaeal communities from Little Sippewissett salt marsh, Falmouth, MA, United States - SSM-MMB-Aug17 | ecosystem: Environmental > Aquatic > Marine > Wetlands > Sediment ...
GTATGAGGGCGCTTTAGCGTCCTTTCTCAATTCAGCGTTGGGCTTTAGCCCTACGCTGTTCTTGCAATTGCCGAGATCGAGCATTCCTTGTATGAAATCCACTTCCCCTAAACTGTACATACGCCCCTTCAGGGCTTTATCGATACAATCTTGAATCATATCTGTATAAAATACATATTTGTTTCAAAAATGCGTGTTGCCTAAACACGATGGACAGGTATAACTATTTGTTATTAATGAAAATATACAATGATTGTGTTCATGGCATATCCTGTGCTTATTATAATATTATGAAAAATAATTTAAATACAATTATATGAGGCAATATGAATAACAGAGACTTTATAAATGATATCCAGGCCAGACGTCAGAATATTATCGACCAGTTTCGTCAAGGCAATGTGTATGATTTTGAGTTAAAGTACGCACGATTAATTGATCATTACTTTCAAAGTATGTATGCAAACAGCGTTGTTGGAAAAGAACTCAGCGCAAAAAAACATCACTTTGCACTGCTGGCATTAGGTGGCTATGGACGTTTTGAACAATGTGTCCATTCAGACATTGATTTACTTCTATTATTCAAAGGCAAGGTTCCTGATGAAGCCAAACAGTTGATCAAGGAAATAATATATCCCCTATGGGATATCGGATTGGATGTCAGTCCTGGCACACGAACGATTAAAGAAACCATTGCATTGGCATCAGATGATATCGAAGTTCTCACTGCCCATATGGATGCGCGACAAATTTGTGGCTCAACTGATTTGTATGCAAGTTTTCGTAAGCTATTGCAGGAAAAGGTTATTCATAAGAAAAAAAGCAAAATGCTGATTTCTCTCATAGAGATCAGTAAGTATCGCCATGAGCGATTTGGAGATTCCAGCAGTTTGTTGGAGCCGAATATCAAGGAAGGCCAGGGTGGATTGAGGGATTATCACAGTATGCTTTGGATGGCACGATTACTTAAAGGTCTCAATGTGCCAAAAGATCTGGAATATCTGGGATGTATTTCTCAAAATGAGTATTGTCGCTTGAGATACTCACTGGCATTTTTGTGGAAAATTAGAAATCATCTTCATATTCTTTCTTCAAGAAAAAATGATCAACTTCATTTTGAACTTCAAACACAACTGTCGAACCGATTGAAATACAAAGATAACAATGAGTTAAAACCTGTTGAATTATTCTTGAGTGAACTTCAAGGGCATATGGAAACAATTAAAAAGCTGCATTTGATCATGATTCGAGAGCTAAAACCTGCAAAGCGGCGATTTAATTTCAAACGAAAAATACTGTTTACACCACTGGATAAAGATATTTGTGTGGAGAGAGAGTTGTTATTTTTCAAATCACCAGAGTCAATCATTCATCGCCCTGAATTGATGATAAAAATTTTTGTCGAATCCGCACGCTTGAAAATTCCTTTGAGCGCTGAAGCCCATCGCCTGGTTGAAGAATTTAGCAGCCTGATTGATGATAATTTCATTAAAGAGCCATCAGTCATCAAAGATTTTGAAAGGATTCTCATTACGCATACGCCCTTGTTCAATGTTTTACATGAAATGTTAGCCACCGGATTATTGGGCAAACTCATTCCTGAATTCAATGGTATTGCAAATCGTATTCAGTACGATCAATACCATGTTTATCCGGTTGATAAACATGTATTGAAAACCGTGCAGCGATTGAAATCTTTTGGTGTCAATGATTCTTCACATGAATGCAATCTATGCCAGGCATTATATCGTGAATTAAAACGCAAAAAACGTGATTTGTTATGGGCAGCCTTACTTCATGACATTGGAAAAAATGATGCTCAGGGAGATCACAGTGAAAAAGGTCAGATTATCGCACAAAAAATTTTAAAACGTTTTGGATATGGCCCAAGAAAACGCAATCAGATTGCGTTAATAATAAAAGAACATCTTTTTCTGATTAAAATGGCTACCAGACGTGATGTTGATGATGAACAAACAGCCATTGCCTGTGCCAGACGAATCCATACTGTCGAACAATTGAACATGCTTTATTTATTGACAGTTGCAGATTCAATGTCTACCGGTCCAAATGCATGGTCTGACTGGGTTGATCAATTGCTGAAAAAACTTTATTATCGCACTATGTCTACAATTGAGAATGGAGAATTGGCTACTGACGAGGCAATTAAGAACATTGAGAATAAAAAAAACAAATTGCTCGAAAAATATGACAACAACGCAGATCAACAAGAATTGATTCTGAACTGTTTCAAATTCATGTCTGAAAGGTATTTGTTGTATTCATCACTGGATGAAATGGATCGACATATAAAACTTTATGAATCATTGCATAATCAAAGTGTCGTCATGCACGTTGAGAAAGAACAGGCAACAAATACACGTTTGTTAACTATTTGTGCAAAAGATCGACCCGGATTGTTTTCAATTATCACTGGTATTTTATCAATATGTAACATATCCATTTGTGATGCCCGTGTCCATACCTGGCGTAACAGGATTGCACTGGATATTTTTAAAGTCATTGCACCAAAAGATCAGTTGTATGAAGATCAGATATGGCAAAAAATTGAAACAAAAATTCAGGAAAGCCTTTCCTCTGACCTTCAAATCCATCAAACTTTAGCAGAGCAGGCAGAGCGCGTTTCATGCAATAGTCATTTAAAACATGAATCTTCAAAAATTCGTATTGATAACCATCTGTCTGCTTTTTATACCATTATTGAAGTCTTTGCACAGGATCGCCCTGGTTTGTTATTTGGTATCACTGATACCCTGTATCGATCCGGTTATAATATATATTTTGCAAAGATCGCAACTCAAAGCGATCAGGTCGTTGATGTTTTTTATATTAAGGACTTAAATGGATATAAAATTCAATCCAATACTCAGGCGCAGTCTTTAAAACAAAAAATTTCAGATATTATCAATGCCTTTATGGATTGAATTATCGTTTTTTTAAAAAACAATTATTAAGGAGGTTTTTTCATGAAAAGAAAAATTATGTTGATCATGTCTTTTGTGTTATTATTATTGACATCACAGGTTTTTGCAGATGATGCAACGATTAATAGCGGTGATACTGCATGGATCATTGTTTCCACTGCATTGGTCATGATGATGACTCCCGCTGGACTGGCATTGTTTTATGGCGGTATGTCCCGAACAAAAAATTTGCTCAATACATTGGCCATGACATTTATTTCTTATTGTGTTGGCAGTATTATATGGGTTATGTGGGGATACAGTCTCGCTTTTGGCCCTGATTTGGGAGGCGTAATAGGCGCACCAACGCATCTGTTCATGAATGGTATTACAGTGAACAGTATCAAAGGAACCATTCCCACTTTTGTATTTGCCTTGTTTCAAATGACATTTGCTGGAATTACAGTTGCTTTGGTACTGGGCGCCATTGTGGATCGTATGAAATTTTCCGCATGGATCATATTTTCAATGTTATGGGTGACTTTGGTGTATTGCCCAATTGCCCACTGGGCCTGGGGCGGAGGATGGATGGGTAATATTGGTGCGCTGGATTTTGCCGGCGGTAACGTTGTTCATATAAACGCTGGTGTTGCCGGATTGGTACTATCGCTCTTTTTAGGCAAACGATTGGGATATGGCAAAGAAGCAATGTTTCCATCAAGCGTAACGCTCACAGCTCTGGGAGCAGCCTTATTATGGTTTGGCTGGTTTGGATTTAACGCTGGAAGCCAACTTGCCGCTGATGGCATTGCCGCATCCGCATTTTTGGTAACCAATACCTCAGCTGCAATGGGCGCTATGGCATGGATGCTTACTGAATGGGTTGTCAATCGTAAGCCAACCGTGCTTGGGATTGCATCTGGAGCTGTCGCAGGATTGGTTTCCATTACACCGGCAGCAGGTTTTGTCAACCTGCCGGCATCATTGTTAATTGGTGCTGTTGCAGGTGTTTTTGGATTTTATTGTGTTGCTGTTTTGAAACACAAATTAGGGTATGATGATTCATTGGATGCTTTTGGTGTTCATGGCATGTGTGGTCTTTGGGGCGCATTGGCCACCGGCATATTTGCTAATCCTTATATCAATGAGGCCGGTACAGGATTGTTGTATGGTAATCCTTATCAGTTATGGATTCAGATTGTTTCGATCCTTGGAACCATCTTATATTCGGGTGTGGCAACTATCGTAGTGATTTTTATCACTCAATTATTGGCATCGGGCTTGAGGGTCACAAAAGAAGAAGAGATGCAAGGCCTGGATAATGCACTTCATGGCGAACGTGCATTTGAATTATAATCATACAATTTATGGAGGTTCTAATATGAAAAAGATTGAAGCTATTATTAAACCATTTAAGCTCGAAGAAGTCAAAGATGCGCTTAATGCCATCGGCATTCAAGGCATGACAATTTCCGAGGTGAAAGGCTATGGGCGTCAAAAAGGCCATAAAGAAATATATCGGGGGGCTGAATACATGGTCGATTTTATCCCAAAAATTAAAATGGAAATTATCGTGGCTCAGGATATTGCCAATCAGGCTATTGATGCTATCATGAATGCAGCAAATACCAACACCATTGGTGATGGTAAAATTTTTGTGTTGCCTGTTGAACAGGTTATTCGAGTCAGAACTGGTGAGAAAGGAGAGGATGCGATCTAACTGCATTTGAAAACTTAGGAATGGTCTGTATTTATCATCCTCATTTTTCTCGAACAAACAAATAAAATAAGGTCGTGTAGAGACGTAGCATGCTACGTCTCTACTGTTCATTCAATTCAATTAATCATAATCCAAGTCGAACCTGTTCGACTTGGATGGCTTTTCCAATTGGACCAAAAAACTTTTCATTTCTCCCTTGTCCAGGCGTCTAATTCAATAACATTATAAAAAATTTTTCAACATTGTATCTAAATCCTTGACAAACATATGCACTGACGTATAAAAAACGTAAAACTAATTAACTTTTGGAAAAGGGGATAATGATGTCTGAAGAAAACAAACTAACCAATCAAGACGATGAAATCATTGATCTCATCGAAATAACAGAAGATGAGGAAGATGAACTGGACGATCTGGAACTTGTCGACCTTGATGAAGATTCAGATGATGATCTGAATTCGGACGACGAACCAGAAATGATTGATCTGGAAGATGAGATTTCAGATGACAGTTCAGATGATATCAATCAGGATACCCTGGTTGAATTGGATGAATCCATTTCAGATGATGACGTATCTGAGGATATCGTTGTCTCTGAATCTGGCGATGATGATAATTCGGATGCTGAAATGCCGGAACAGGAGACTGAACTGGGTGACGACAGTGATGATGACATGATTCAAAATGTCGATGACCTGATTGAAGATTCTGACGATATTGTTGTTGATACCGATGACTTAGTTGAAGATATTGACGATCTGGTTGAAAGTGCTGACGATCTGATTGAAGATGAGGATGTCATGATTGAAACCTCTGATGACACGATTGAGGACATTGACGATATGCATGACGTTGATGACGAAAGCGAAATCGCTGACGACACGATTGACGATATTGATGATATGGCTGATATGGATGATGATATGGTTGAAAATCAAACATCTGAGGCACAGGATTCGACAATCGAAATGCCTGATGTAGAAAAATCAACTGACACTCCTTCGGTAACTGTTATTGATGATGACGATGATGACGATGACGACGATGAAATTATCGAATTGACAACGCCGGCTTCGGTGAGTGCGCCTCCTGTTTCTGAGGAACAACTTAAAGAAACTGTTCGTGAAGTTCTTGAAGAAATGGTGGGTGAACGTCTGGATCAACTGCTTAGTGATGTTGTCGAATCTGTCGTTTCTCAAAAAATTGAGGACCTTCAAAAGGAACTGATGGCGTAGATTCATTTCTGATTTCATATTTTTTTTATTTATGTATTGATAATTAAAGAGTGCATTTATGTTAGATAAAAGTTACGAACCCCATGCGGTTGAAAAAAAGTGGTCTGAATTCTGGGAAAAAAACAAACAGTTTGTTTCAAAAGAAACCTCTGATCAACCTTCATATTCCATCGTAATACCACCACCCAATGTTACCGGTGTCTTACATATGGGACATGCCCTGAATGTGACATTACAGGATATTATGTGTCGTTATCGCCGAATGAAAGGCGACAATGTCTTATGGATGCCTGGAACTGATCATGCCGGCATTGCAACACAAAATGTCGTTGAAAAACAATTGGCCAATGAAGGCCTGGATCGACATCGATTGGGCCGAGAAAACTTTATCGCGCGTGTATGGGAATGGCGAAAAGAATATGGCGGCGCAATTATCAACCAACTTAAACGTCTGGGAGCATCATGTGATTGGGACCGCGAACGTTTTACAATGGATGAGGGGCTGTCCAGAGCGGTTAAAAAGGTTTTTGTTGAACTATATGACGCTGGTCTTATTTATCAAGGGGATTATATCACCAATTGGTGTCCCAGATGTCAGACCGCATTGGCAGACCTTGAAGTCGAGCATGAAGAGTTGGATGGCCATTTATATCATATCCGATATCCATTTGATATCAATTCTGATGAAGGACTGATTGTCGCAACCACACGCCCGGAAACTATGCTTGGAGATACAGCGGTTGCCGTGCATCCTGAGGATAAACGATATAAAAATGTTTCGGATTCTGTTCAATTACCCTTAACCAATCGAACAATACCGGTCATCAAGGATGACTACGTGGATCAAAGTTTTGGAACCGGTGCATTGAAAGTGACACCTGCCCATGATCCCAACGACTTTGAAATTGGTCAGCGACATGAGCTTCAATCTATCCGCGTGATTGGCGATGATGCTAAAATGACAGAACTGGCCGGAGAATCGTACCAGGGCTTGGATCGATTTGTCTGTCGCAAACGTGTTATTGACGACCTGCAAAATCTGGGTTTGATTGTTAAAATTGAGCCTTTAAAGCATGGTGTCGGGCATTGTTATCGTTGTAAAACTGTGGTTGAGCCCAATCTTTCCAGGCAATGGTTTGTAAAAACCGGCCCTCTGGCTGAAAAAGCTATCAAGGCCGTTGAAAATGGCGATACAAAAATTATTCCAGAAAACTGGACAAAAACCTATTATGAATGGATGTATAATATCAAAGACTGGTGCATTTCTCGTCAGATCTGGTGGGGGCACCGCATTCCTGCATGGTATTGCCAGGATTGTTCTCATACTATGGTCAGCCTGGATGAACTCTCTCAATGCTCAAAATGTAATAGCAATCATTTAATTCAGGAATCTGATGTTTTAGACACCTGGTTCAGTTCAGCATTGTGGCCTTTTTCTACAATGGGATGGCCGGATCAGACACAATTGCTAAAAACCTTTTATCCAACATCATTGCTTGTATCTGGTTTTGATATCCTGTTTTTTTGGATTGCCCGCATGATGATGATGGGACTCTGGTTTATGAAGGATGTGCCTTTTACTGATGTCTATATCCATGCACTGGTTCGAGATGAAGATGGTAAAAAAATGAGCAAATCCAAGGGCAATGTGATTGATCCATTGGATATTATCCAACGCTATGGAACAGATGCCTTTCGCTTTACATTGGCCGCTTTTGCGGCGCAAGGCCGGGATATCAGAATGTCCGAAAAACGCATTGAGGGTTATCGAAATTTTATCAATAAACTCTGGAACGCAGCCCGATTCTCCCTGACCCATCTGGAATCATATACGCCTGATGACACAACTGATCAACCCGCATTAGCTGATAAATGGATTCTATCCCGACTGACACGCGTGGCAACTGACGTTGAATCGCATCTGGATGCCTATAGATTCAACGATGCGGCTAATGCGTTGTATCAATTTATTTGGCATGAATTATGTGATTGGTATCTTGAGGCTATCAAACCTGTTTTATATGATCGTGATGGCCATAAACCATCGACATTGGCATGTTTAAACAACGTATTATGTGCCAGCTTGGGTTTGTTACATCCTTTTATACCATTCATTACTGAAGAAATTCGAAGCAAACTTCCAGATGCCCCTAATACATCATTAATGTATACTGATTTTCCATCAAAGGTGAATGCATTAAATCCAGAAGCAGAATCCTTGATGAATTTAATGATGGACATTGTTACTGGTATTCGGAACGTTCGGGGTGAAATGAATATCAGTCCATCATTTTTGTTAAATGTTATCATTCATTCACCCAATGCTGATATTCGTCAGGAAATCAATACCCACAAAATTATGGTAATCACCCTTGCCCGACTTAAAAATTTAACAGTTCAAAAACCATCAATACGACCCAAATCATCCGCCACAGTCGTTATTGGTGACCACACTGTTTATGTTGCTTTGGAAGGGGTCATTGATTTTGAAAAGGAAGCTGGTCGCCTGGAAAAAGAAATTCAAAAAATTGAAAAAGAACTGGTTGGTGTCAGTAAAAAACTGGCCAATGAAGATTTTTTGAATAAAGCGCCGAAATCAGTTGTGGAAAAAGTTTCGGAAAAGCATTCGGCCCTCATGGAAAAACAGGATCGTTTAAAAGAAAATCTGACTAAAATTCAAAAAATTGGAAATATTTAATCCTTTTATGATTAGAGCTTGCGACCTGAAAAAATTATCCTTTTTGAACAAATATTGGAGGACGAACAATTGCCTATTCATCTCGTGTCTCATCCATTGATCAAACATAAAGTTGGCCTTTTGCGAAGGCATGATATATCAACCAGGAATTTCAGAGAATTGGCGCAAGAAATAACCAGCCTTCTTACATATGAAGCGACCAAAACACTCGAAACTGAAATCAAAACTATCAGATGCTGGTCAGGGCCGGTTCCGGTGGAATGTATTAAAGGAAAAAAAATTACAGTTGTTCCAATCCTTCGTGCTGGCCTTGGCATGATGGATGGTGTCTTACAGTTGATTCCATCGGCGCGTGTCAGTGTGGTGGGCCTGTATCGTAATGAAGAAACCTTGGAACCTGTTCAGTACTATGTGAAACTAGCCGGGCAAATGGACGAGCGTATCGCTTTGATTGTAGATCCCATGCTTGCAACTGGAGGCACTTTGGTGGCAACAATTGATCTCTTGAAAGCATCAGGCTGTCGACATATTAGAGGATTGTTCATTGTGGCCGCACCCGACGGAATCAAACGCCTGGAAAGGGAGCATCCTGATGTCGATATTTACCTGGCATCAATTGATGAAAAACTCAATGATATCGGCTATATTCTACCTGGATTGGGTGACGCTGGCGATAAAATTTTTGGTACAAGATAGGTTTGTCTGATGCACAATCATGAAATAACAGATTATACCTTTCGTTTTCAAGATGCCATTTTAGGCGCACAAATGCTTTTTGTCGCTTTTGGCGCTCTTGTCCTGGTCCCTTTGCTGACTGGATTGGACCCCAATGTCGCCTTATTCACTGCTGGCGTGGGCACATTGATTTTTCAGGTCATCACAGGTGGACAGGTGCCTGTCTTTTTGGCATCATCGTTTGCATTCATTGCCCCCATAATTCATGGTGTCAAAACATGGGGCATTCCAGGAACATTGTGCGGACTTGTTGCAGCAGGTTGTTTGTATATTGTTTTTAGTCTTATTATTCATATTCGTGGCATTCAGGTAATCCAACGCTTATTTCCGCCTATTGTAACCGGTCCAATGATTATGATTATCGGTTTAATTCTGGCACCTGTAGCTGGCAATATGGCCATGGGAAAGACAGGTGATGGCTCGATTCAACTGATTCCAATCAATATTGCATTGATTGTGGCATCAATTTCTCTTTGCGTGACTGTGCTGGTTTCTATTCGTGGCAAAGGCATTTTTCGCCTGATTCCCATTTTATGTGGAATTTTCGTAGGGTATCTTTCAAGTCTTTGTTTTGGAATTGTTGATTTTTCTAAAATACTTGATGCGCATTGGTTTGAATATCCAAATTTTATTGTTCCGAAATGGAATTTTGAAGCAATTATTTATATTGTTCCTGTTGCTATTGCACCGGCCATTGAGCATTTTGGCGATGTGCTTGCAATCGGTTCAATTACCGGAAAAAACTATTTAAAATCACCAGGGATTCATCGGACGTTGTTGGGTGATGGCATCGCAACAGGTATTGCCTCCATACTGGGTGGACCGCCAAATACAACTTATTCTGAAGTTACTGGTGCGGTCGCATTGACACGTATTTACAATCCGGCAATTATGACATGGGCAGCTATCACTGCCATAATTCTGTCATTTGTGGGCAAGGTTGGCGCTCTCTTACAAACAATTCCTGTGCCTGTCATGGGCGGTATCATGCTTCTGTTATTCGGGGCAATTATGGTCGTTGGAATGAAACAACTGATAAAGGTAGGAGAAAACCTGACTGAGTCCCGAAATATGACAATTATCGCGATTATGATGACAATTGGAATCAGCGGATTGCGTATTTCAGTTAATGATTTTTGCATGGAAGGTATCGGTCTTGCTGGTTTATTGGGAGTGCTCTTGAATGCAATTTTACCTCATGCAAAATATCGTTATCCTTTAGGCATTCTTGTTTATGGCTCTATGATGGGCGATCCTGGAAAAGAAATCACACGCCATATTCAAAAAATTATTCCTGTCACAACACCTTTTGCTGTTGAATATGCAAGAAAGAGCAAAAACAGGTCTAATGCGCCTGTTCTCGTTCCAGTTAATGCGGATGGCGCCAGAGTCAAGGCGCAAATTTTGGTTTTGAAACCCGATATTTCTGAACATGTGGCATGTGACTTATTGTATCGCCGTGCCATTAATTTTGTTGATGAACACGCTATTGTCTATGCAGATAAAGATAAACATGAAAATAGTGGGCTAAAAATCCAATATTTAGATAATTTCGAAAATGTTGAAAAAGTTTTTTATACTGCTTTTACGCCCAATATTGAAAATATTGTCCGACCTGATATCACCCCTGATGACAAAGCCAAAGAGTTGGCATACCTGGCAATTGAGAGCCTGAACCAGGACACTTTCTGTATGCAGCGTGATGGTATTCGGTGTTTAATCGAGGATATCAGTTCGGGCATTAAGACGCCTCTGTCAGATTTTTATATACGTGAAATCATAAATCGGGCATCAGCGAATAATTTAAAAGAAGCCCGAATTTTTATTGCTAAACAGAAAAATATTTATCCTTGACAGAACGTCTTATCGTGGCACATTGGATCATAATCACACATGAGTACAAAAATGAAAAATAATAATGTTATGTGGCATCGGTCACTGGTCAGTCAAGAAGATCGCAATCGTATGAATGGTCATAAAAGTGTCAATGTCTGGTTCACAGGCTATTCAGGATCCGGAAAATCAACGCTTGCCCATGCACTTGAAAGACGCCTGTTCGAGATGAAATGTCGCACATTTGTTTTTGATGGCGATAATGTGCGTCATGGTTTGTGCAAAGATTTGGGATTTTCTGTTGAAGATCGGCGAGAAAATATTCGACGAATTACTGAAATGGTCAAATTGTTCCTTGATGCCGGATTGATTGCATTGACAGCGTTCATTGCGCCATTCCAAAAAGATAGAGACATTATCAAAGCATACTTAGGTGCTAAAAACTATATTGAAGTATTCTGTGATTGTCCTTTACAAATATGTGAAGATCGTGATGTCAAAGGCATTTATAAAAAGGCTCGTATGGGAATTATAAAAGATTTTACAGGAATTACATCACCCTATGAACCCCCACAATCACCAGACATTGTGCTTCAAACTGCTAAGCTGAGTATTGATGATTGTATCGTGCAGTTAATAGAAATTATGAGAAAAAAACGTGTTTTTGATACAAGATGATTGACATATGTTTTTGTTTTTTATTTACTGAAATAAAACATTATTCTTGCCTCATGAATTAATTTATGATAATAAAAAAATTAAATTTTAATATATTTTCTGTTCAAGGGGTTGTTAAAAAATAAAGCATTACAGTACCCTATAGGCAATCCTTCATAAGGATAAAGATTCGATAAAGGAGATCAGCATGACAACACGAGTGTCTTCACTGACGATTACTAATCGGCATCATGAGTATTTGGGTATGATCCGGTTTTTTGTCTTAACAATCATGTCCTTCAGTATACTGTGGACAATGGATTATATCTTTTTGGCACCGAATCCAACTGCCTGGGCTGAAGAAGACGCTCCGGCTGAGGGAGAAACACCTCCTGAAGGTGAAGGAGCGCAACAACAGAATGCGGTTCTTGATGTTTTCTTGAAAATGGATCCATTTATTGTCAATCTAAAGGGCAATGGCATGAAACGCTATCTGAAAACAACCATTGCCATTGAGGTTGAAGAAAAAGAGGTCAAACAAGAATTGGAAATGCTCACACCGAAACTTCGGGATACCATATTGTTTGTTTTAACCAGCAAATCCTATAACGATCTGTTCTCTAATGAAGGCAAAATTGCTCTCAAACATGAATTAATTGCGCATATCAATCGTATTTTAAAATCTGGTACCATAAGAGCTATTTATATTACCGATTTTATTATACAATAATACATAATCAATAATGATACCAGTCATGATGTTCATTTGTTTGTATATGAATGTCTTTGACGATATTGTCAAACATAACAGTATGTTATATGATATTCATATCAAAATGAATCTCAAAGAATTGACATAATGATAACAGCTGTAAGTCAAAATTGTTTTTTCCAATGGCGTTGGGACTCTCTGGCCAAAGCATTCCAGCAGTTTCAGGAAAAAAGTCTGATAGAGATTAAAGCACGTCTGGGTGAGTTATCAAAACAAAAAGAACGAATCGATAAAAATCTTTACTGTCGATTTTGTCGTAATCGAATTACATCAACAGATCATTCAGTTCAAATGAATGGAAGTGTGGAGCATCAGTTTACAAATCCTGAGGGAAACACCTTTGAAATTGCTTGTTTTTCTATTGCACCCGGTTGTGTTCAGACAGGAACTCCTACACTTGAGCATACCTGGTTCGAAAATTATGCATGGCGCTTTGCCTTGTGCGCAAAATGTCATCTTCATGTGGGATGGTTTTATCAATCCAGTCACCACAATTTTTATGGCTTGATTCGAAATGCCTTGGTTCATCATTCATAATTGTATTCATTATCGAGCAAAGCTCATAAATTTTGATACAAGAACCACATGTTAGATTAGAGTAAACATTATTCGACACAATAAAGAATGTTTAGTACCACCAAGTTTGTAATTGATAATAAATGAATAAACAATTATGAAAAATATAACGAAACAACGTGTGCTGATCCTTGAAGATGACGAAATGGTACGTCTCATTATTAATGATTATCTCATAGTGTCTGGCTTTGATGCCATAGATGCGGAAGATCCATTCAAAGCGCTTGACATTCTTAAAAATGATCCTTGTGATGTGGCCATTGTGGATATCAATATTCCCAAAATGTCGGGTGAAGAATTCATTACAAAAGCCAAAACAATCTGTCCGGATATTCAATTTATTATCCATACAGGGGCAAGTGACTATAAGGTGTCTTCAAAAATGATAGAAATGGGACTATCTCAGAATAATGTTCTTGTTAAACCAGTTGAAGACATGAATTCTTTTGTTTCAATTATCAAACAATTCGATAAGAATTTAGATAAAATTATTTGAATGTCAAACGAATTAAAGATTCATGGAGGCTATTATGCCAGTTAATATACTAACAAGTCCAGGTGATCAGCTTAAGAAAGCAGTCCAATGGATATCCGAACAAAAGCAAAAACAGCCTGATACAAAGATATCAACGATCATTGATCAGGCTGGAATTAAATATGATTTATCACCCAAAGATCTTGATTTTTTAAACCGAAAATTAGATCAATAAGCATGAAAACGATTAGAAGACTCCCTGAAATAATTGCCAATAAAATTGCTGCTGGAGAGGTCGTTGAACGTCCTGTTTCAGTGGTAAAAGAGCTTCTGGAAAATGCCATTGATGCCAACAGTACGCGGATCAGGATAGACATTGAAAAAGGAGGCGCACAGCTTATCCGCTTGTCTGATAATGGTATCGGCATGCATCGTGACAATGCCTTGCTCTCTTTGGAACGTCATGCCACTAGCAAAATTTCCTCAGATTCGGATTTGTTTGCAATCAAAACCCTCGGCTTTCGCGGTGAAGCCCTTCCCAGTATTGCTGCAATATCTAAAATGCGCATGGTTACACGCCCTCAAGAATGTGAAATTGGAACAGAAATTCAAATAGAAGGCGGAAAAGTTATGCAGGTCAGTGATGCCGGTGCCCCATCTGGGACCTTTATTTCGGTCAAAGATCTTTTTTTCAATACGCCGGCACGAAAAAAATTCATGAAAAGCAATCGTACTGAAATTGCCCATATTATTGATTATTTATCCAATGTAGCGGTGGGGTTTCCATCAATTCATTTCAAACTTTTTCATAATTCAAAAGCAGTTAAAAATTGGCCACAAACAAAAAAGATTTCGGATCGTATTGCCAATGTGATGGGTGATGATTTATATCAAAAACTCTATCCCATTGAATATAAAAATGCGCATGTTTCAATTGAGGGATATGTGGCATCACCAGAAACAAGTCGAAAATCATCCAGTCACGTAATTTTTGTCAATGGCCGTGTTGTGACTGACCGGTTTATTCAACATGCCATATTGGAAGGATATCGTGGCAAAATATTGAAAGGCCATTATCCGGTTGCGGTGTTATTTTTGACTGTGCCTTTTGAAGATGTTGATGTCAACGTGCATCCGGCAAAACTCAATGTCAGGTTTGTTCATCAGGGGAGCATTTATCAGGCTATTGTTCAGGCCATACAAAATGGCCTTGTCAATGTTCGTCGCAATCCCTGGCAATCAAAACCAGAAAAACATTCCATTCCCGAACCAAGTCAAAAATTTGATAGACAAATCGACCAGGCATTGCCGGAAAAGTATCTTTATGATTTGCCAGAATCGGCACAAGATTTGAAAAATAACACAGTTCATGAAGAATTTTTTCCGGTCGCTTACACCTCTCAACCAACTTTGATATCCGAACCTGATGCAATCCTATCCAATCCGGACAAACCCATTTGCTTTGGCAATTTACAAATTTTAGGTCAATTACAAAAAACGTATATTATTTGTGATAATGGCCAGTCTATGTTTCTGATTGATCAACATGCTGCCCATGAGCGGGTTGTCTATGAACGATTGAAAAAAGCCTACGCATCACAAAAAATACCAGTTCAACGCTTGCTTATTCCTGAAACAATAGAACTTACCTATCAACAGACTATAATTTTTGAAAACCTGATACCTGAAATTCAAAAAATTGGTTTCGAAATAGAACCTTTTGGACAGAATACATTTGTTGTTAAATCTATTCCTGATATTCTGACGGGTAAGGATATCAAAACGTTAATACATAATATGGCACAAAGCCTTCCAGATATCAAAAGTACTGCACCTGTTGAGCAGGCAATTGATGACTGTCTTATACTGATGTCCTGTCATTCGGCAATTCGTGCTGGCCAGAGACTGGTATCATCTGAATTAAAAGAACTACTGAATTCCCTTGATCGTTGTGAATATCCTTCTCAATGTCCTCATGGTCGCCCCACATGTATTCAATGGGATCGAACAGAGATTGAAAAAAAATTCAAGCGTATTGTATGAAATCTTTTTTTTTCAATAAATTGCGAATTTATTAAAAATATCGTTGATAACTTGCTAAAAATAAGTTATAAATTCATTAAATATTATTTCAACCTACATCTTATTTTATTGGGTTAACGCTCGAAAAAAATTATGCAATCAAGCAGTCAAAAAAAAATTTTCCGGACAATGATATCGCTACAAAAATTGATGTTTTGGGAAATTAACAATAATTTTATATAGGTTTTATTTTAACAATAATTTTATATAGGTTTTTATGATCTATATACCATGACAACTGCAATAGAGGATAATTGCGGTTGTTAAACCAGAGAAAGGAGTCAGACAGTGAATACTTATTTAAAAATTTATCTCGCTTTTATTATTCAATTTGTTGTGGCAACTATATTGATTGTCAAATGCATAATTGAAAATGGCGGAAACTTTTATGTGGGCGGTTGTATCGTCCTTGTGATCATTTTTGTATTATCTCTGATCATTTTGAAGAAAACAGTTTACAATGTTTACAGGATTTTTGGGGAGATGTCCGATGAAATGACAATGATTTCCAGCGAAATTGAAAAGATGTCATCAAGTGTCCTCAACACGACCCAATCATTGTCAGATGGCACCTCAGGTCAGGCCTCCGCTTTGGAGCAAACATCATCATCGCTAGAAGAAATTGCATCCATGACCAAACAAAATGCGGATAATGCGAATACAGCCAATTCTCTGGTTAAAGAAGCAGGACAAATATTTAAACAAGCAAATGAATCAATGGATCAGTTGACCAACTCCATGCAGGAAATCTCAAAAGCCAGTGAAGACACACAAAAAATTGTTAAAACGATTGATGAAATCGCTTTTCAAACCAATTTGCTTGCATTGAATGCCGCTGTTGAAGCTGCACGCGCTGGTGAAGCGGGCGCTGGGTTTGCTGTTGTTGCCGACGAAGTACGTAATTTGGCCATGCGAGCGGCTGAAGCGGCCAGGAATACATCTAATATTATCGAACAGACTGTTAAAAAAGTTCAGGAAGGTTCTGGTCAAGTAACAAGTACCACAGAGGCTTTTGGTCAGGTTGATGAAAATAGCCGAAAATTGGGTGAATTGATTGGTGAAATATCCAGTGCATCCAATGAACAGGCCATGGGAATAGATCAAATCAATCGTGCGGTTTCAGATATGGATGAAGTGGTTCAACAAAATGCCTCTCGCGCTCAAGATTCTGTGAATTCATCAAAGGAATTGAATAGTTATGGCAAGAAAATTAAAGCCAGTTTTGCTGAACTGATGCGCGCATTTGGGGCGTCATCAAAAGCTGGAACGAGTCGCCCTGTTTCAAAATCAGGTTCAGCGGCCTCACGTTCAGGCCGTAAACAGATACCTGTTAAAAAGAGACCCAAATCTTTGACTTCTGGTGGTGTCTCATCTAAAACACCAAAAAAAGAAGCCTTGAAATCAACCAATGAGGTTCGGCCTGAACAGATGATTCCTTTTGATGATGACGATTTTAAAGATTTCTAACATATCAATGATTTGTTTTAACCGATCATAAAGGAGAAACAACATGAGCGATGAAAATATGCAACATGACCAGGTTTCATCCTCAGTCAAAAGAGAGGGAAAATATTTGACCTTTGCTTTGGCAGATGAAGAATATGGTATCGGCATTTTAAAAGTTAAAGAAATTATTGGTATGATGGCAATCACACCGGTCCCGCAAACACCATCATATGTGAAAGGCGTTATTAATCTTAGAGGAAAGGTAATACCTGTTGTTGATTTACGAAGTAAATTTGATATGGTATCTATTGACTATACTGACCGAACTTGTATTATTGTCGTAGAAATTGAAGGAAAGGAAGAACGAATACAAATTGGTATTGTCGTCGATACTGTGTCTGAGGTTATCAATGTTCGAGAGGCTGATGTTGAAGATACCCCCACTTTTGGTACGCGTGTGAGTACTGAATTTATTCTGGGGATGGCTAAAATTGAAGGCAGTGTCAAAATTTTGTTAGATATTGATGCTGTTCTCAGTGCAAAAGAACTGAGCCAAATAGTTTAGAAACTATTACTGAATGATTCCAAAAACTTATCACTTTTTGCTAAAAAGTGTCCTGACAAAATTTCCACACTACAAAAAGATCTTACCATTCGAATTCAGACGTAGCACCTTTTGTGCTACGTCTTTTCACTCAAAAAAAATTAAATGAAAGGTATGTTATAAGCTTGAATTAACCTTTCATATTTCATTAATAAACTATACATTAATGGAGTCAATATGAAAAAGAGTATTTTTAACGTAACCCTTTCAATTTTGTTTGTAGGCTTATCATTATTTATCCTTTCTAATTCTTATGCGGCTCAGGAAATTGTTATTTATGGTGATGATTCTTATCCCCCTATACACGAACATTTTTTACATGGGAAGTTATAATATGAATAAACTCATTGTTTTTCATAGTGGCAAACCTGCTTGAAAAAATTGTCAAAAGGCCATAGGTGTGGCCAAAGATATGAAAAGGGCGTTCGATGACGTTATTGACTTAAGCATTTATTTAAATGACGCCCCCGAGGCGAAAGGTTTTGAATTTAAAAGTGCGACAAGCGTTTTTTTTAACAAAGAGCATATTCCGCTGCTTGTGGCTTTATCACATGATAAAATGATAACATTCTTAAAAGAAAGAATGTTATCATAGCCAATTAAGTCTGACAGATAACCTGACCCAATGTTTTTTACTCAATTTTTATCAATTCAGCATAAAAGCTGCCAACAATCACTTTACTTCTTAAAAGCACAGGAATGCGACGTTCGTCATTGGTCACCCAAATTTGAATTTTAGCATTTTTACTTTTTTCAAACACACCGCCAACATCTTTGATATCAGGCTCAATTAACCAGGTATCGAAAGTCCCAAAGGGAACAGATATGCTTTCTTGTTTGACATAGTGAACTTTGCCGGTAACACATTTTTTACCATCAGTGACAGAAGCAAATATCTCCTTTGCATTTGTCGGTGAAAACAAACGCACATAATAAAAAGCAGAAAGCGGATCAAACGTTTGTTGTGGAACTGTGATAGGTAACTCAACTTTATCAAAATTTTGATATTGAACAGTCTGATTCCGCCAATCAAAAAGAACTGATATATTTCTTCGGGTGCTCCCTTCCCTGACATTTTTTTGATAATGCATGGTTCGATTACTGACTATTGATACATAGGAATCTATCTGATCACGAACCATGTATAACTTGTCCACAAAGGCATTGGTTCTGGCTTTCATTTGAAAATGAAAAACAGCTTCTCCATTCATAATTTCACCAGGCAAAATTTCTAGAACAGAATGTCCGGCTGGAATGAATCCCCATTTTATGCTATAGATAAGCTTTTCTCCAGGATAAAAGGCTGTAATGTTTGGATCAGCAAATGATGGCTCTGCAAGGGCATGATAGATATTGCACATGCAGAGAAATCCCAATATTAAATAAAATTGATAGAATAACTTTTTCATTTAATTTTTCCTTGTTTTGAATCTATATGATCATGTAGGAATGCTCGGAAAATAAGTTCCCCATTTAAAAATGCTTGACTGTTCAACAATATAAAATCAAACATTTTTGTACCAAACTTTTCATTTTTTTTTTTTTTGAACCAGGATTACACTGAAGAAGATGAATAAGATGAAATAAAACACTTTTAATTCATCTTATTGGGCGTATGTACAGTTTAGGGGAAGTGGATATCATACAAGGAATGCTCGATTTCGGCAACCCCAAGAACAGCGTAGGGCTAAAGCCCAACGCTGAATTGAGAAAGTACGCTAAAGCGCCC
>Ga0272440_1001430_pt1 | contig 19486 bp, 13 predicted proteins | sample SSMMMBAug17_FD_192440 | JGI IMG/M metagenome (GOLD analysis project Ga0272440, IMG submission 192440) | Marine sediment archaeal communities from Little Sippewissett salt marsh, Falmouth, MA, United States - SSM-MMB-Aug17 | ecosystem: Environmental > Aquatic > Marine > Wetlands > Sediment ...
CACAAAGGATGCAAAAATTCGTATTGCCCTGGTTGGTCCGATGAGTGGAAAAAATGCAATCATGGGACAATCGATTATTCAAGGTGTCCGCTTATTCATGAATGGGGTACGTGAAACAGATGAGTCCTTTCCTGAAATTGAAATTGATATTTTTGATGATCAAAACAAAGCAAAAAAAGCCGCTGAAATTGCTCAAATTTTAGCTCAGAAACAGGAACATGTTGCTGTGATTGGACATTTTTATAGTTCTTGTTCAATCAGTGCTGGCAAAATTTATAAGCAGTATGGAATTCCTGCAATAACTCCCACATCAACTAATGTTAACGTTACCAAAGACAACCCCTGGTATTTTAGAACCATTTTTAATGATAATCTTCAAAGCCGCTTTCTGGCTATTTATGCCCGTGAGGTTTTTCATTCCAAAATAGCCAGTGTGATTCATGAGGATCTGGAATATGGACAGAATTTAGCGGAAGTATTTATTCAAAAAGCCAGGGAAATTGGCATACGAATCAATAATATCTGGTCATATGAAGTGAACTCAGATACTGTGGACAAACGCTTGAAAATAATTGTTAATGATCTGGCACGCAAAAAAAATGTAGGAGTAATCTTTTTAGCCGGCCACAGTGCTGAAGGCAGTAAAATAATTAAAATGCTGAAAGACCGAAAAATTAATCATACATTTATTATGCCGGATTCATTTGCATCAGCAGGATTTCAAAGCAGCTTTGAAGAATATCCCAAAGAGCGGGAGACACCCGGATTTTACACCAATGGATTATATGTTACCACACCACTGATAATGGATACTGCCAATGAAAAAGGACAGCAATTTGTTGAAGAATTTGTTGATACATATCATCACAATCCTGGATGGCATTCTGCATTTGCTTACGATACGGCAATGATACTGTATCATGCAATCAAGGAAGCTCGCATTAAAGGAAATAAATCAAATCTGATCAATGAAAGAATTGCCATTAGAGATGCCCTGAAAAGGATAAACAGTCCAGATATTGCTATTGAGGGCGTTACTGGTTTTAACTATTTTAATGAATATGGAGATGCACAAAAACCGGTATCTATCGGTATTTATAAAAATAAAAATATTGTTTCATCCCTCACACAACTCCAAGTTGTCAATAATATTATGGATATTGATAATGTTGAAACCGAACTGAAAAGAAAACGCCTGCTTTACATTGATAATCAATACATGTATCTGACCAAGGTTGTTTATACAGGTGTCAAGTTATTAAAAATTGACAAACTGGATATTGATTCAATGACTGCGAATCTAGAATTTTATTTGTGGTTTCGGTTTCAAGGCGATTTTTTATCAAGGGATTTCTCATTTGCAAATGCCGTTGGGGAACTTGATATTGAAGAACCTGTTGAAAGAAGAAATCGAGATGATATCCAGCATCATTTGTATAAAATATCAGGTACCTTTCATCTTGATCCATTTGAAGATTCCCCACCTTTTGGACGTCATATTGTGGGATTTGATTTTCGACACAAGAATCTGAGCCGAAATAATCTCATTTTTGTGGTTGATGTTTTGGGGATGGGTGATGAATTAAGTATGACCCCCAAAAATGTCGCAAAAGTTAAACATATTCTGATGCCATCATCTAAATGGTGTTTCGATCGCTTCATTTGTTATCAGGATACAAATGAAGTCAGTTCATTGGGAATTCCTGAATATATTAATCTAAAAGATGGCAAGGTAAAATATTCTCGTTTCAATTACGGGGTTCAGATAAAAAAAAGTCAGTTTAATTTTCGAGAGATTTTTCCTCGAAGCATTGACCAATACCTCATTGTTTTTTGCATATTGTTTTTAATACTATCCAATTTTCTTATCAAAAAGCAGTTCTTTTTAAACCTGGATAACACCATATGGTCTGCTCAAATAATGACGTTTTTGATGCTTCTTAAATGTTGTGAACTTATCCTGCTTGATTGGTTATTTGTTCAAACCACTTTGGAAAAACTTGTTCTGGTTAAAACCATTTTCGATGTACTCTGGTGGTTAATTCCAGCCATGTGTATTAATATGGCTGTCAATCGTTTTGTCTGGATTCCGCTTGAAGAAAAAACCGGACGAAAAATTCCCAGTGTTGCCCGGCGTTTTGTTGATACGCTTGTGATTGTTCTGGCAATTTTTGGAATTGTTGCGTATGTTTTTGGTGAAAAAGTGACAGGCCTTCTGGCGACTTCCAGTGTTGCAGCGATGATCATTGGTCTGGGCGTTCAAATGAATTTATCAAATATTTTTTCTGGCATTGCATTGAATATTGAACGTCCTTTTCGTCCAGATGATTGGGTCAAGATTGGTAATTCTGATGAAGGCAAAGTGGTAGATGTCAGCTGGCGTGCCACGCGAATTCAAACACGAGATACTGCGATTATTCATATCCCCAATGGTGTTGTCAGTGAGTCTATTATCAAAAATTTTAGTTTTCCCAACAAAAATATTGAACAATTCATTGATCTGGATATTGATACAAGATATCCACCAGCACGTGTGCAAAAAATTATTATTGATGCGCTCCTTTCAGTTGAAGAAATCTTGCAACATCCAAAACCATTTACGCGACTGAAAGGAATAACCGATTGGTCAGTCATATATGGCGTGTATTATTATTTGGATAATTATGCAAAAAAAATGGCAGTTGCTGAAGCCGTTTGGAAACGCGTTCGGGCACATTTAAAAAGGGCTGGTATTACCAGAGCAATCAAACGCGAACTTATGTATGTCGCTGACGATAAAGAACGTCAATCAGATCAACAACATGAACCTTTAAACCTTATTAAAGATATTGATGTATTCAAACCCTTTTCTGATGAAGCCAAGGCATCGCTGAGTCAACGAATTCATTCATGCACATTTCGAAAGAATGAATTTATTGTTCGACAGGGAGATGAAGGAGATTCCCTGTTTATCATAGTTGAGGGCGCAGTAAAAGTTCAACTGAGACAACCGGGAGAGAAAGTAATTGACCTGGCTGTATTAGGCGCCGGTAAGTTCTTTGGTGAAATGGCGCTGCTCACTGGAGAAACACGCAGTGCTGATGTTGTTGCAATCTCGGAAACCCATTTAATTGAGGTTACGCGTGACGATATTGCCCCGATTATGCATCAAAATCCAGAGTTATCAAATATGCTCGCAGAAGTCCTATCTGATAGAAAAGAACGTAATGAAATGATGATTGAAAATACAGAAAATCAACAAATTGAAGACCAAAAAGCGCCCCGACATATTGTGGGTAAAATTATGCAGTATTTTGGTATTAATCGTTAAGGAATGCTCGAAAATTATGTTCCCCATTTTTTAGCTTCCTAGAAGACTTTTTTCCAATTCAACCATTAAATATTGATATTGCTTAAGATAATCTTCATGAATCAAAATTTTCGATTTAAGATGTTGAATGCCTGATAAGATGTCGGAATGCTTTTTTTCCAGTTTTCGAAGAATCTGTCGTCGTTTTCCAACTGTCATATTTGAAAGGGTTTCATGATTGAAAAGTGACATGATATCACTATTAAGGAATTGTTTTGGCTCATTGATATTGTTCAAAATTTTTTTTGATTGATTTTCACCCCTTTTTTCAGACTTTTTAAGCAGACGCGGCACAGATTTTTTGATTGGCTTTTTATCATTAATTTCTTTGGGTTCAGGAAAAAGTTTATCAAGGGGTAAACCCTTAACTTGACTGATTCGATCTTTGAGTTGTGAAATTGTTAATTTTTTTTCGACAATTTCTTTGATCAATTGTTTTTTGAACCCTTTATGACTGATAGGCAAAAGCTCAATTTTATGGCTGAGCATGAGTTTTGCGTACATATGATAATCATTATAATCATAACTATCTACCGCAAGATTGACCGCATTATATAGCCAGGACTTTGATGGCGCATTATTTTTTTGATTTTGAAGATATATAATCAACTGATGCAAGGATTTTTTTTTGCTCGCCTCTTTTTTTCTGGCACGTTCAATATCATTGGCAAAAAAAGTTTCAACAATATAATTACCTGCTTCTATCATTGCATTTTCATAATGCCGGGAAATAATTTCAGTGAGTTTCAAACCCGCTTCTTCAACCAATTGCATATCAGCTTCTTCTTCTGTTTCAATAGCATTTTCAAGCAATTGATTCTGAATACATAATTGTTTAGAATCATCATTGTTCTGACAAACATAAGATAGTGCTCTGGATAAAAAACCCGATATGGATACAATATTCTGGCATGTTAATAATTGACAATTCAATCCAATCTGAACCAGCCCAATTGGCCCACTTTCTGATTGATTAAAGTAAAGATAGGAAAACAGCGTGCGCTCATAGGATTCTGTTTGATTCTCAAGAAAGGTAATCGTATAATCATTAGAGATTACGGCTTGTTTTAATGCGTTTATCCATTTTGATCCATTGGAATCAATACGTTCATCTCTTGATGCAACTTTGATATTAAAAGAACTGGCAGAAATATCCGGTTGATTAAGCAAAATAACAATTACAGGCGTCTGCCCAGATTTCAAACGAATAATTGAAATAGCAGATTTAAGTTTGTTCACAAAGGTCGTTGAATGCGGGGTTGGATCATCCGGATCATTTAAGTTAGCAATCTCTCCATAACCCGGCTCTGGCAGGGGGCATCGACAAAATTTATTATTAACCAGACAGGAGCCAGCCATCATCTGTGCAGCAAAAATTCCAATATAATCCGTATGAACAGCATCACCCAAAAAACCATGGGGCGCTACCCATAATACCGGACTACTCGAATTCATGCGTCGATATATTTGACCTTCATTGTCAGGTAAATAATCCATCAGATGGTGATATTTTTTTGGAAGGCTTTCCTTGAATGATTGCCGGATTTCAATTATTTGATTGTCGAATTGTCTTTTGTCTTTGGGAATTACTAATTGTGTCATTTATTTTGCTTACCTTAAAAAAATATGTTCCCCTTTTTAGGCAGATTAAAATTTAAAAACTATCAAATCCTGGTAATTATGTCCAATCTTTTTCAAGATTTCCTATTTGCCTTGTATACAACATTAGCTTATTTGTGTTATACAAAAAATTTCTGAATTAATGCTCAAACAAGGATTACAAAATGAATTCCAAAAATATTATTTGTCCGCCTTACGAATATTTATATATTTACTATATTCAGGGGATTGTAAAAGCATCCTCAGAACAACAGTTATTTCAACAACATTATATCGGCAACTGGGTTGAAGAAGACACATCATTTTTATTTTTTACCTGTGCATCACAAGATAAAATTGATGCCTTATTAAATTTGCAAAGTGAGTTGAGCTTATTGGATAGTTTCCAAATGACCTATGAAGAATGGTGTGGTGGTCAGTTTGAAGTTATTTCTATCGGCAATATGATTATTGCCCCTCCCTGGATGCATCGTATTTCTGAAATAGATAAAAACCCCATTTGGTTAGATCCAGGTGTTGTTTTTGGAGCAGGAACCCATCCAACAACTTATGACTGCCTTCAGGCCATAGACATGGCATTTTCATTACATTCCATTCAAACCATGATTGATATTGGAACAGGCACTGGATTATTATCATTATTTGGCGCACGAAAAGGGGCAAGACAAATTATCGCATTGGATTTAAATCCACTTGCAGTTCAAACGACACAAAACAATATACGCATCAATCATATGGATAATGCTGTGCTGCCTGTGTTGGGAAATGCAATGCAATTGATGATTGATGCTGTAGATTTATGGGTGGCAAACATTCATTATGATGTACTGATTCCATTGGTGCAATCAGATAGTTTTCTTCGTCATAAGATGTTTGTTATTTCAGGTTTGTTCTATTCGCAATCCTTAAAAATCCGATCAATTCTTGAAAAACTTCCAGTAAGGATGATCCAATCCTGGCAAGGAACATGGTTTACCTGCCTGGGTCAGACAATTTAGCGTGTCGAAAATAATGAAAAAAGAAAAGTCAATCAATCAAAAAGTAGGTTTTGCAGCATTGATCATGATGACTTCCATATTTCTGAGTCGTGTGATCGGATTAATTCGGGAAATGACCATCGCCTATATTGGGGGTGCAGGATCGGATGTTGATGCCTATCAGTTAGCATTTATAATCCCAGAGATTTTAAATCATGTCGCTGCCAGCGGTTTTTTGTCCATTACCTTTATTCCAATTTTTACGCACTATCTTACTGATAACAAAGAAAATGAAGGATGGCGAATTTTTTCCATTATTTTAAACACAATTGGAACAATACTTCTGATATTAATCGCATTTGCTGAAATGTTTACATATCCCCTGATTCAACTATTGGCACCAGGAATCACAGATATCCAGACCATTGACCAGGCTGTTTGTATGACAAGGATTATTATGCCAGCACAGTTTTTCTTTTTTGCTGGGGGATTGTTGATGGCTGTTCAATATGCAAAAGAACGTTTTTTTATTCCGGCCCTGGCACCATTAATTTATAATCTGGGGATTATTATTGGTGGAATTGGACTGGGTGATCGTTCAGGCATGAAAGGTTTTTCATATGGTGTTTTGTTTGGAGCATTTATTGGCAATTTTGTATTGCAATTCTGGGGCGCTAAACGTCTAGGGATGCGCTATTTTTTGGCATTTTCAATAAAGCATTCAGATTTTAAAAAATACATCCGATTAACGCTTCCCCTGATGATTGGCATGACCATGATGTTTTCTACAGAAATCTGCTTCAAATTGTTTGGATCATACCTTCCACCAGGAAGTATTGCATCACTGAATTATGCCTTTCGTGTAATGTTCATGCTGGTGGGTTTTTTTGGTCAGGCTGTGGGAGTGGCATCATTTCCATTCCTATCACAACTGGCTGCACGCAATGAAATCACGCGAATGAATACGCTTCTTAATGAAACATTAAAGAATTATATTGCGTTAATCATTCCATTTTCAGCGCTTATTGTTGTTCTAAGACATGAAATCATTTTGATATTGTTTGAAAGAGGAAATTTTTTATCTGATGACACGATTTTGGCGGCAAACATTCTGATGTACTTAATGATTGGCGCATTTGCATTTGCCGCACAAACAGTTGTCATTCGCGGGTATTACGCCATGCAAAATACACTGTTTCCAGCAATTTTCAGTACCCTGGCTGTTTGTATCAGTATCCCCTTGTATATTCTAGGTATAAATTATATGGATATTTTTGGTATTGCGCTGGCCATGTCCATTTCAGCCATTATCCAAATAATATTACTTTATGCTTTATGGAATCGACGCACAAACAATAAGAGCAGTCGTGATGTTTATTTATTTTTTGTAAAGGTAATCGTCTTATCCGCCCCAATCGGATTATTTGTTTATGAATGCCGGCAATTGTTTATTCAATGGTTTCCTCCGATAAATCTGCTGTATTGCTTGATTATTTGTGTGTTAACAACAATTGTTTTTATGATCATTTTAATAACTATGGGCTTTGTCTTTAAGATACAAATAATCCAGAAATTGAGTAAGCGAATTATTGGAAAATAAATTCCCTATTTGCGAAAGTCGGACAGACCAGTTGCGTAAGGCGCATTCCAAAAAAATCGGACATTTTAGATTATCATTGAAAAAATGATATATTTCGGCAAACCCAAGAACACTGTAGGGCTAAAGCCGGCTTTAGCCGGCTTCAATCCGAAGCATGGATGCTATTATTAAAACAAGATTTCAGTCTTTTTATCATTGTTGCTTGAAACAAATTGAAACCCATATGTCATGCCAGCACCAGCTTTATTTTGAGCCCAAACAAGGTGTGCACGATGTTCATGCAAAACGCCATCCTTTTCTAAACGCATAAGTATGGGAATAGGTTCCTGAGTATCAAAACGAATACCGCTCATGGAAATATTTACAGATTCTGCATCAATAATATCGGCATCAACAATAAATTCTACCTTTGTTTTAATTGGAAGCCGTGGTGCTATTCTTTGGTCATTATCATTTTGTTCTTTCATGATGATCTCCTCAAGAATTTTTTTTGCTCCCATGTCATACATGGCAACAAAATAATTTTAGGCTTAATTCCCTCTGGAACGTCTATCAATCTCCTGTTTTCGTAGATCTTTTCGTAATATTTTTCCCACATTTGTTTTGGGTAATTCTTTTCGAAACTCAATTTCAACAGGCCATTTATATTTTGCCAATCTGGTTTTACAAAAATCAATTATTTCATTTTCAGTAGCGGTTTCATTTTCTTTAAGTACAATAAAAACCTTAACGGCTTCGCCCCGAGTGCTATGTGGAATCCCAATAGAACAGGCTTCCTGAACTTTTGGATGCTCATAGATTACTTCATCAATGTCACGTGGATAGACATTAAATCCACCTGAAATAATCATATCCTTTTTGCGATCAACAATATAGAAATAGCCATCTTCATCCATCGTGGCGATATCGCCTGTATATAGCCATCCATTTCGCAATGTCTTTTCTGTTTCATCGGGCCGATTTTTATAGCCTTTCATCACCTGAGGACCTTTAACAATAAGCTCACCCGGCTGCCCAACAGGCATATCTTTTTCACCTGTTTCCAGATCTACAATCCGACATTCTGTGTCAGGAACAGGAATTCCAACACTACCCACTTTTCGAATGCCATCAAATGGATTCATATGGGTGACAGGTGATGATTCTGTCATACCAAAGCCTTCAATAATAACTGCACCGGTCATTTTTTCAAATTCATGAATGATGTCAACAGCGAGAGGTGCACTTCCTGAAAAGCAGGCTTTTATGGATGTCATATCTGTCGCTTTGATATCAGGATGATTTAACATGTTGATAAACATGGTGGGAACCAGCGGTGTAAAAGTAGGTTTGTAATTATGAATGACTTCAAGAAGTTGATCCGCTTGAGGTTTTGGTACAAGAACATTCGTCCATCCTTTGTAAATGGCGAAATTCATAATTGTTGTCAAACCAAATACGTGAAAGAATGGCAATGCACCCAAAACAACTTCTTTACCATCCTCAAGTGAAGGAAACCAAATAGCAGCCTGTTGCAGTTGTTTGCTAATATTGCCATGGGTAAGCATTACACCTTTTGATACACCTGTTGTACCACCAGTATACTGATACATAGCAACATCCTCAAAATTCAACTGTACCCGACTGTTATCAGGTTCGAAATTTGATAACAATTCTTTCCAATTGTAAACATCAGGTGATGTCTGAACATCAGCGGTTAGTTTTTGCAATTCACTAAATGCTTTTTTCACGCCGCCTAAAACAGGTATCTTTTTCATGAAGGGAATATTCGGCAAACAATTACTAATTGTTCTTGTTTTACCCACTGTCCTCAATATCAAACTTTTTGCGAAAGGCATATAATCTGCCAGTGATGTATACACAATCTGCGTTATATTTGTTTTTGGGCGCAAATCAATCATGCGATTTGCCAATAAATCAAGGGTAATTAAAACTTTTGCACCAGAATCATTAAATTGGTGTTCAAGTTCTGGATCAGCATACAGTGGATTGTTCATTACCACAATGCCTCCCAACTTGATTGTTGCATAATAGCTTACAACACATTGAATTGTATTGGGTAATAGAATTGCAACGCTATCTCCCTTTTGAATGCCAAAAGATTTAAGGCAAGCAGCAAAGCGGTTCACCATGTCTTGAAGTTCTTTATAAGTGACGACATAGCCCTGAAAAATCAAAGCGGCCTTATCTGGAAAGTTTTGAACAGATTTTAGTAAATAGTCTGGTAGGAAGATCTCTTTAAAATCCATCTTAGATGGTATATGTCCTTGATAATGTTTTTTCCATGGCTGGTCTGCATACGTGATGTTGGTTTCGATTTGTTGATCTTGTTCCACGGTTTTTAACCTCCTTTTTAATTACTATATGATAAAAAATATTCTGATTATTACGATTTTGGGGGAGCAAATAAAATTGCTCGACCTTTTTTTAGAATCAGAATTGACAGAATTAAATGAATTTTCAGAATTAAGAAAATATTCGTGGTAATATGGCACTCTCTTCTTAATTCTGAAAATTTTATAATTCTGAAAATTCTGATTCTAAAAAAAGGACGAACAAATATTTATTTAATATAAGTATTTAAATTTATTGCTCCCCAAAATCCGATATAATCAGAAAATATTGGTGCCAAAAATATTAATGCAGTAGATATGATTGAGTCAGTCTAAGATATGCTTTTTATGATGTCAAGCAATTGTTTATATTCATCAACAGATCAAAGCGAAAGATTGAGATGCGAACACTTGACATTGGAAAAGAAAATTACTGCTGTCAATCAAATTGCCGGTTACGAGAGTTTAGAGACCAGATCACATCAAGAATTTGATGAATGTTTAAAATATTCATCGACTTTAGCTGAATCCCGGTTCATAAAACAACATTTCCGAACTTGTACAAACATCCATGTTTATTTTGCATGAATTTTGCAAAACTAAAAATTATGGATAAACATAAAACAAAATTTTTAGGACTCTATTTGAATAACGATATATATGCGATTCCTGTAACGGATATAAGTGAAATCAATCGAATTGCAAATCTTTACATTGAAAAAAGTTTTGATAATGCCATTATCGGTATGATCAATTATCATGGCATTACAACACCTGTTTTTAATTTAAAAAAAATACTCCGCATGAAACAATTCAGTGAGGACACATTAACCATGTGGTTTGCTTTCAAGCATGTATCTGGTGTGTCTTGTTTTGCCTTTGATTCTTTATATCAAATGATTCACGCATCTAAAGAAAGTATTGATAATGTATCAAAATTTGCGACAATGAGCGCTTATGAACAATACATTCAAAGCTATCTCAGAATCAATGAACAACTGATTCCAGTCTTAGCACTGGGAAATTGGATGCAAGAGACCATATGAAACAAGTTGACAATACCACTTTATCTTTTTTTACAGACAAGTTTGGCTTCCATTTTGATGAAGATAAAAAAAAACGTCTTAAATATCTATTGGAGAGCCGCAAAAAAAAAATTGGTCTGACAACTGACAAAGATTACTTGGAATTCATTTGTTCACATGGTGGAAAAAGAGAATGCCAGTATATCATTAATGCATTCACAGTGGGAGAAACATATTTTTTTAGAAATAAGTATCAATGGAAGGCCCTCAAAAATGAGATACTTCCTGAGATTATCAAAAGAAAACACCCATGTGATAATCCATACATTCGAATCTGGTCAGCGGGTTGTTCAACAGGTGAGGAGAGCTATAGTATTGCAATTATAATCAATGAATACTTATCATGTTATCACAGTTGGCAGATTGAAATTCTGGCTACAGATTTAAATGAATCCTCCCTTGATTATGCTCAAAAAGGCATATATACCGAAAATGCCTTTAGAGAAACACCAGATGATTTAAAAAATAAATATTTTTCTAGAAGCAAAGGAAAATATAAAATTCGTAACAATTTTAAAAAATTAATTACTTTTGAGCAGTTAAATCTTATTGCTGACAATGGTTTTCCAAAACATTATGTATCATTTGATATCATTTTTTGCAGAAATGTTCTCATATATTTTTCTCCTGAAATCGCTAAGAAAACTGTGCACAATATGTACAACGCTCTGAATAACGATGCTTACTTATTCTTAGGTCATACCGAAGGACTCATTGCAAAAGAGTTTAATCTTAAGCCATTATCTTTTGATAATGCAATTATCTATCAAAAACAAGCTGCCAGGTCTACTCACTTACGAACGAAACCTTTCAAAATGAATTATTTAAAACAAGAAAAGAAAATATGCCCGCGTATTTCTGATACTCTATTGAAAAACAATTATATAAAAGAAAAACCAATTAAACCAGTGCAAACGAACAATTATGATGAGGCTTTAAAATTATTTAACATTGGAAAAATTGATGATGCACAAAATATGCTTAACAATAATAATGAAAATCAGACATTATACAGTTTAATCCTGATTGGCTTAATTTTTATCCAAAAAAGTGATATCCATGCAGCCCAAATTATTTTTAATGAAGCACAGCTCATATATGACCTGACCCCAGAAACCTATATGCTGGGCGCTATAATTCATGAGGAAGAAAATAATATGTCAGAAGCGATTACTGGATGCCATAATGCAATATTTTTGGATCAAACTTTTTTTTATCCGCATTTTCGTTTGGGAGAGATTTATCGAAAGATCGGCGAACAGGAGAAAATGAAAAAATCATTTAATAATGCGTTGAAATATATTCTTGTAGATAATTCCGATCGTTTAAAACTTTTTTGTGCAGGCTATAGTATTGAATTTTTAGAGGATTACATAAAAAGTATTTGAGTAAATTTAGAAATGAATGATTATGAAACAACATATCACAACAATAAGTTTAGAAAAAGAGCTGGAATCGCTTAAAAAGAGCTTTGATCTTGATCAAACAAAACCATTTGAATACGAATCAAAAAATTTGTTTAAGTATATTGTCTTTCATATTTCAGAAGAGCAGTATGCGTGGCCATTAAGCAATCTTAAAGAAATAGTTTTAAAACAAATTGTTGTACCGATCCCTGGAAAATGTGAATCTTTATGCGGTGTTTTTAATTATCGAAACCAGGTCATGCCGGTGATCAATACTTATTATCTACTGGGACTTGGTGCGTTTGATATGGAAAAAGAAATAATACTGATGGTCACAAAAGGCTTGTCCATCGAATCTGCAATACCTGTGGATAGCCTGGTGTCAATGATCTCGATTGCTGAAAGCGATCTTAAGCCTAAACCCATATCTTTGAGCAGTGAAGTTGCATCACTGATAAAAGGGGAAGTTGTTATCGGTAATCAGTTTATTTCAATTCTTTATCCTGATGCTTTTACCAAGGGGTAATAATTATGACAAGAACGATATTTATTCAACGCATCATCATTGGTTTGATGATTCTTATGGCCAATGCCTATGCAAATGAAAGTATTCACATTGGTTTAAACTATCCAAAAACAGGACCTTATTCTGTTCAGGGACTGGATCAACTTCGCGCTGCAAAAATGGCTGTATCTGAGATCAATTATGGTGGCGGCATTTTGGGAAAACAAATTAAGTTGATTATCAGGGATTCAGAATCTAGCCCAAAGACAACACGAAAAAATATCATTGAAATGATCAAAGATTATCATGTGAAAATGATTTTTGGTGGGTCATCCAGTGCTGTAGCAATTGCTGCAAGTGAAATATGCCAGCAGGAAAAAGTTCTCTTTTTTGGGACACTCACATATTCAACAGCTACGACTGGAATTCATGCGCATCGACATACATTTCGTGAATGCTATAACAGTTGGATGGGAGCAAAAGCACTTGGCGCATACTTGAAAAATCATTTTAATCAAAAACGTTATTTTTATATTACCGCTGATTATACCTGGGGTCATAGCACTGAAGCATCCATGCGAAAAATAACTGACACAGAAGATACTAATTATCATATTGGATTAAAAATTCCTTTTCCAAATGCCAAAGAAATTCATTTTAAACGTTCATTGGCTTTTGCCAATATGATATCTCCAGATGTTCTTGTATTGGTTTTATTTGGAAAAGATATGGAAAACGCCATCCGATTGGCAACGTCAATGGGAATGAAATCTAAAATGCAAGTCGTTGTTCCCAATCTGACTTTAGGTATGGCTGAAGGTGGCGGTCCAAAAGTTATGGAAGGTGTTATTGGTGCCTTGCCCTGGTGTTGGCAAGTTCCTTATAAATATAATTATGAAACTGGAAAAAACTTTGTTGAAGCATTTGTTAGAAGGTACAATCGTTATCCCAGCACATCCGGTGCATCAGCTTATACCATTTTGTATGAATTTAAAAATGCGGTGACAAAAACGCAGTCCTTTTTTCCAACACATCTGGTCTTAGCTCTGGAGAACCATAAATACCAGATTCTAAAAGATGAACAAATCTGGCGAAAATTCGACCATCAATCCATACAGACAGTTTATGCGGTTAAATGCAAAGAAAAAAAATTTGTTTTAAAGGATCCATTTAAACTGGATTATTTTGAAATAATCAGTCGTATTTCAGGAAAGGATGCTGCAAGAACCAGTGAAGAATGGATTCGTGTGCGACAAAAAGCTGGTAAACCATTACATCTTGAAAACTTATAATACCAATCCATCATTAATAGGAGTTTTTAATTATGTTAAAAAAAACGTTTCTTTTCAATTCTAAAAAAATTGAAAAAAGAATATATTCAAGATTATTACTGTCATTATTACCAATGCTCGCAATGGTAGTTATGAGCTATCATTCTTCAAAGGATATTCCTGAAAACAATAAATTAATTTTACAGCTTATTTGTGAAAATGGCGCAAATGAAATTAAACGATTTCTCCAAACCCAAAGAGATACATTTAATTATTGGATTCAAAATGATATTTTTGGCATGAGCATTGAATTTCAAACCTTTGATGAACTTAAGAACCATTTTGATTCTCTGCTTCAATCTCATGATAGTTTTTCCCTCTTATTATTAACAGATACCAATGGAAAAAAAATATTGAATGCATCTCAAGATAAAAACCTTCAATTGAGTAATGAAACAATTAATCATATTATCGAGAAACATAAACATTTGAAAATATTTGAACATTATGTGGTAAAAAAACAAATGGTAAAAGGAGATTGTCAAAATACGTTTATATTTGGTTTACAAACAATGGACACAAATGGCCAACACAATGGCTATTTTTTTGCCACCATTGATTGGTCCAAATTAGATGAAAAAATTAGAAACATTTATCATGAAATGAAACAAAAGGGATTTGCAAGTGCACACGTCGCTTTAATTGATCTTGAAACAGGTCATGCCATCAGTCAATCCAATCTAAATTTACTTCAAAAAAAAGTGTTTAAAAAAAATCAATTGGATTCATGGCTTCATGAAGGAAAAGTTCAGGTATTTCATAAACAGTTGATTGAAAATCAAAGCCATTATTATTCTTTTTTTTCAGTAGATCCTGCATTATTCATGGATCAATCACATGAAAGCCATTTATGCATGGCTTTATTTGTCCCCGAAAAATCAATTATGTCTGAAATTCGAAGCATTGTAATGACTTCAGCAGCTTCTGCAATAATTTGCTCCTTATTCGTTATTTTTGTGGGTTTTCTAATAATACGCGGTGTTAAAGGGCCTCTGGGTCTTGCAATTGCAGAAATCAATACTGCGTCTGAAGAATTAAAAATTGCAGCCAAGCATCAATTATCGAATACTGCCAATCAGGTGACATCAACATCAGAATTAAATACCAATATTGAAGAACAAGTTGCATCATCACGACAATTAGCTGATATTGCGAATAACTTTGTTGCAGCGGCTGAATCGACAAATACATCTGCAAATCTGGGAAAAAATTCATTGGAAAACACTGTCAGTGGGGTTGAAATTATCAAAACTCAGGTAGAAAAAATTGCTGATAATATGCTGTCACTAAATGAAAAAACGCAACAAATGAGTCTGGCCCTTGATATTATCAATGAACTTTCTGCTCAAACAACAATTTTGTCCTATAATGCAACAATTGAAGCTGTTGGGGCTGGTGATGCGGGTAAGCGCTTTTCTGCAATTGCTGAACAAATTATGAAACTGGCGAACAAAGCTACCGAATCTACAAAGGATATCAGTATATTGGTTGAAGATATCCAGAAAAGTGGAAATAAAACAATTCTGACCACTGAAGATGGTATTAAATCGGTTGATAATGGTATGCAAATGATTCTTGAAACAGTTGATCATTTTGACAGCATCCTTACATCTGCTGACCAGACTTTAATTTCTGCCAAAGAAATGGACATGACAATATCCCAGCAAAAAATTGCGATTGAACATGCTGCGGATGCGATTCGTAATATTCAGACAGCGGCTGAAGATGTAAAAAACAGTTCGGAAGAAACACTTCGCACTGCTGAACAGATGCTGAGCATGTCTAGAAAACTGGCAGAATTATAATCTAATTTGGATGATACTTATGGAAGATGAACTAAAATACTTTAAAGCTGAAGCAGAAGAAATTCTTGAAAATATGACTAAAGATTTGCTGTCACTGGAAAAAGAGGCGGAAAATTTCGAGCTGATCAATAATCTATTCCGATATGCACACACTTTAAAAGGTGCAGCCAGTGTGTTTAATCTTCGTGTTACAGCCTCTCTATTTCACCTCCTTGAAGACATGCTTTCCATTATTCGAAAATCAAAAAAAATCAATTCAGACGATATTACACTTCTTTTGGAAGCTGTTTCCATTTCAGAAGAAATTATCGATGCTTTAAAACAGGGGAGGTCTGAAAAAGATATTGATACCCTGGCGATTTTTCAAAAACTCAATACGCATGTTAAGCAACAAGAGAATACGAACGTAAAAAACACACCTGAAATAAACACAATCAGTAATGCCCCAAAAAATACTGAAATATGTAAAGAAACATCTGATAAATGCCAAAATATTTCAACAAAATCGGTACATTTGAAAAGTGATGATCTTGACGCCTCAAACAATCAAAATGATTGCAGTGTCAATACAAAATCAGATTCTGTAAATGTAAGAATTGAATCTCAAGACATTGATCGATTGACAAATCTTTCCAATGAACTTCTGATCAATAATGCAAGAATGAAAGATATTCTCTCTGATATCAAGCAATTTACAAATACTGAGAAACGATATGAAAACGAAATTGAAAAACTTGAAAGCAGCATGGAACGTGGTCGCATTTTTTTAAAAGAAATCAGCGATATTATTATGACAGTTCGATTAATTGAAATTGGCAATCGGAAATTTTATTTTGAAAAAATTGTCAGAGAATTATCTGTAAAAATGAATAAGCCGGTTAATTTTACTTTAACTGGCGAAGATATGCTGATTGACAGAGATTTATTTGAGAATCTGCGGGAGTCCATTTATCACATCCTTAGAAATAGTTTAATCCATGGCATTGAAAGCAGTGAGCAACGAAAACAGAAAAATAAAAACGAAATCGCTTCAATTATGCTTGTTTTTGAAAAAAGAGGTGATCTTCTGAACATTCAATGTATTGATGATGGTCGCGGATTGGACCCCAAAAAAATCAAGGACACTGCGAAAAAAAATAACATATATAACCATACAATTATTGATGAAATGACAGATAAAGAAGCCTTGGCGCTAATTTTTTCACAAGGTTTTTCAACGGCTGAAAATATCACCGAATTAGCTGGCAGAGGCGTTGGGATGGATATTATTAAAAGCACCATTACAAATCTCGGCGGATTTATTCAACTGGAATCACAAATTGATCAATTCACAAATATTTCAATAACTCTCCCCGGATCAGTCAATTTAATTGATACTTTTATGGTTCGGGTTTCAAAACACAATTTATTGTTTCCACTAAAAAATGTCGCTGAAACCCGAATTATTGCTCATGATGAAATATCTTTTGAAGCGGGTTCAAAAGTGATTATGTTTAATAATATTCCTGTTCCTTTACTGTATCTTTCAAACTTATTGCAAATTGATGATTCCACAACAGAAACAAAAAAATTAAATGTCATCATTATTAAAGAACAACAAAACTTTGCTGCATTCATCATTGATGAATTTTTTGGAAAAAAGGAAAGTATTGTCAAACCCCTTGAAGGCGAAATAAAAAAATTAAAGCATTTGAGATCATCTACCATATTGGAAAATGGGCATCCTGCATTTGTTATCAATGTTGCGCATATTTTTGAACAAATGAAAACTTTTTCAAGTACAGAAATTGTAAATAAAAAATCCATTCAGTATGCACCTATCAATATACTTGTGGTGGATGATTCTTTGACCACACGAACATTGATTTCAAATATTTTGAATGAAAAAGGATATCTTGTAACATCTGCGAAATCTGGAAAAGAGGCGCTTGAGTATATTGCACGTATTTCATTCCAATTGATCATTACTGATGTTGAAATGCCTGAAATGGATGGCTTTGAACTGTCGGGGAAAATCAGATGCATTGATGCATATGAGAGAACGCCTATCATTATATTGACATCACTGTCTGATGATACAATGAAACGTAAAGGCATTGAAGTTGGGGCCAATGCATATATTGTAAAAAGTAGTTTTGATAAACATAACTTTTTAAATACAGTGGAAAGTTTGATATGACAAATATTCACAAACGTATTAAGGTACTGGTTGTAGATGATTCTCTAACAATCAGGAATTTGGTTTCAAATACCTTAAAGGATGAAGCTGATATAGAGGTTCTAGGAGAAGCGAAAGATGGAAAGGAAGCAGTAATCAAAGCAAGGATATTAATGCCTGATGTTATTTTGATGGATATTATCATGCCGAATATGGATGGGCTTCAAGCAACCCTGTATATTATGCAAACAGCTCCGACAGCAATTATTCTTCATTCTTCCTCAAAGGAAACTGAAGTTCGATATAAAATATGGGATGCTATTGCTGCCGGCGCTTTGGACACCATTAACAAAGAAGTATCAAGTACGAATCCAGACAAATGGAAGCAGCAGTTAAAAATGACAATCAGAGCAGCAGCCAGAATGAAATATTTTTCAACAAAGAAAGGATCTTCTCAACCAAAAGACAAAAGGATCATCAAAAAAAAGAATACAAAATACAATTTACTTGCTTTTGGTGTTTCTACCGGAGGTCCAGCAATTATTTCTAAAATATTAAAAACCTTTCCAAAAAACTGCTCAGTTCCGATTCTGTTGGTCATTCATATGTCTCACACTGGCACTGATATGTTTCCGGAATGGCTCTCAAATAAATCGGGTCTTGACGCTATTTTTGCCAAAAGTCACATGAATATTTTTGATAACAAAGGAAAAGTCTTGCTCGCACCCCATAATCAACATATAGAATTGAAGGATCAATTTGTTCAATTATCTCAATCCAGACCCGTCAATTTCTGTATGCCCTCTATTGATGTTTTATTTTTTTCATTGGCAAAAAATATATATGTAAATCCTGTTGCAATACTGCTAAGCGGAATGGGTAATGATGGTGCAAAAGGATTAAAGGCCATTCATGACAATGGTGGATACACGATCTGCCAGGATGAATCAAGCTCTGCTGTATTTGGTATGCCCAAAGCAGCAATTGACTATCAAGCTGCTGACATTGTTCTGTCGGATAATGACATATCTGATCATATTTTTTCTTTGTATGGTATACGCTGACAATTTCCCTGCCTGTCTGCAAGGTATAAACAATATTTGAAAAGGAAACATTGTTTCAGTGGATATGCAGCGTATTTATCAACTGATGACAATTATGGGCGATGCCATGCTCAAATTGATTGGCGGACAGTCAAACAATGAATATCAACCTCGTGCGATTGTATTAAAAGAAAAAAAGCTATATCCCGACATCGTGGCATTTCCAAAGAATGATGATCGTGAAATCATTATGATCGAATTTCAAGGATACAAA
>Ga0272440_1001431_pt1 | contig 19479 bp, 3 predicted proteins | sample SSMMMBAug17_FD_192440 | JGI IMG/M metagenome (GOLD analysis project Ga0272440, IMG submission 192440) | Marine sediment archaeal communities from Little Sippewissett salt marsh, Falmouth, MA, United States - SSM-MMB-Aug17 | ecosystem: Environmental > Aquatic > Marine > Wetlands > Sediment ...
ATTCGCTGTGGCCCAATCAAACAATGCTCCCATATATGTTCTGCGTGCCCATCCGGATACACCCCACTGGCGTGTTTCATCGTTATCTTTATAGCCTTGCCATTGACCATCGGGATCATCAATATAATTTTTCCGATAGGTAATATTCACAATTTCACTGCCAATTTTTGCCTTTGATGCGGCTGTTTCCGCAAATTTTCGTTCATCCAGGTAATCCACGTCAATGACAACACCTTCAACAGAAAATTTTTCTGATCGGGATTCCCATATATAATTGGGATGTCCCAACAGACTATAAAAACAGTTGATCGATGTTAAATAATGCCCCCATGCATCACCATGTCCCTGGGGATAAGTAGCACGGCCATCAGCTTCATCAATAAAACCATTTTCATCAATATCGTCGAGGTTATACGACAACGCATAAGCAACTTCACCATCACCTTTGGTAAAATTCCATAACAGCCTGTTATATGCCGGCCTGGCACCTTTTTCCTGACGTCCACATAACAATGCGAATTCTTCATCCAAAAGTGATGGCACCTGATTCATAAAAGTAAAAATTGTTGGTGCAAGGCTTCCATATTCAAGACTGTCAGTGCCATAGCCAATGGTTGGGTCTAACGCGTCGTTGTATGCCTCATTGCCCAATAAATTGTAAAAACCGGAAATTCGCGTTGCTGCCAGTTGCAGTGCCGAAGTAATACCAGGTGTACAGGTAGGTTGTTCGAGATTGATACTCAAATCCATAGCGCGCTTCAAAACAGTCTGATACAGTTCTATCAACCCCAGATTTTCGATAACATCCTTATCTGGATTAAATGCCACTGGTCCTTCATAGCGAGGGCCTGCCTGTCGAATCATGCTGACATAGGTCGCGGGAGTTTCGGAATTGTAAAAGCTGTTAATGCGAGCTTCAAATGGATTTATACCATTGATAACACGTTTTACCCATCCTTCAGCCAGTTGCGGTTGATAAAGCTCTGGACTTGAGTTTGCTGCTCCCGCCCAATCAGACCATGAATTGGGATCATCGGGATCACTGTTCACATGACGATATCGGGTATAAAATAAATTATCCACCAACAAAACAGCGCCAGCGCCTGCAAAGCTAATTTCAGACATCCCTTGACCTTGTTTGCCCGATGGATCTGGAAAAATCAGCCATTTGTCGGGTTGCAAATCAGGTGTGGGTCGAGTGGTGCCATCTTGTTCCCGATACCACCATTGAAATAATAAATCATTGGGATCAGCACCAAAATCAGCCGAATGGCGAAGCGTTATTTTTTCATCAAACACATTGTCAGAAAAAACCGTCTTGATTGCTCCCCGAACTTTTTCTTTCACCACCTTGATTACATACAACGATACTGGCAAAGCCCCCATGTCCGGATGATTGTTTTCTACCAGCGTAATGTATCCCTCGGTAAAATTACGAAATACACTATCATCGGGATCCAGAAGTCCACCATTGGGGACAACTGAAAGTCCTGGCCCAAAGGCAATTTGTGGAAGAATGCGATTGGTTTCACTGTCTATGCCAGTTCCCAACCAGGCATAGAACATATCTTGAAGATATTTGGATTGTTTGGGATGATTGTCAATCATGTATTGAAGGCAACTGTCATATAATTCCAGACCTACTGCATATGGATCATACAACTCGTTGGGATTTCTGGACAATTGATACAGTGCTTCAGCCGCATTTTTAAACGCACTGTCCGCTCCCTCAATCCCCTGAATGGTTGATAGTTCGCGATCTGTCAATATATTGGGTTGCAAAATATAAATAGATGGTGGTGATGCTGTCAGATTATCATCCCCCAGGGTTTTGTCATTAATAAATCCACGAATGCCCAACTTTTGTGTCATTGGATCGTAATAAACACGTTTTTTCAGCCCCGCATGAAGTTCTTTAAAATACCAGCGGTTCATGATGACATCCACGCGACCGGAAGCTGGTTGTAAGGTTTCAGGGAATCGATCGATAGGAAAATCGACTTCACGTTCCAGAAGTGCGGGAACCAATCGAACCAAATATTTATCATATAGTTTTGTGTTATCCATTGAGGGATTCAATGAATCATAGACCACCTGACCAGTTGCCCAGGCCAACACGCCGGGTAAACCGGGATATGTTGTATGATCCGCTCTAAATTCACCTCCTGGAAATGTCAGGCTTTCACCAGCTTTTAATATGGGTGTATCTGTCGGCCAGGTGACATCGTATGTTACCATAACTGATTTGGCACGGCCAATCATGTCTTTGGGGAAACCATCGTTTTGAGCCACCACACCAGTAGGCAACCAGGGAATAGACAGACCCACATTGCCAGTACTATCACCAGGTGTACCGGCACCATACCAAAATGATGGTTGAAGCGGATACCAGTAATGCACAGTGATATTGGCTGAGGATTCATAATGAAACAGCTTGAAATGATTGGGTTGCAAATCAGTGGATAAGGTGTGAAGGGTCACAACAAATGAATTGGTACCCAAATGCGATATTTCCTGACCATCCACATAAACAGCAGCATTCAGGCTTTCATCCTGCCGCAAGCCAACAGTGAAATTCATCATGCCCATAAATCCGCTTTGATCAACCACCTTAATTAAATATCGATCATTGTAATTCATGGTATGAGAGGCCAGCTTAACAACATAATCCACATGGTCTGTATACGACTCGCTGCCACTGACTTCTGCGATTTCCACAGGGTGACCGGCACCTGAAATTGCCCAGGATTGACCTTTATGATCTTTAAAATAGCAGCGTTGCTCAGGATTGCTATTTTGTCCAAAAATTTCTTCCGGTGGTGTTGCGCCAATAGCCTCATTTAAAGGATAAGGCGCAACCACAAGATCACCGGCTTTCATGTCATAGCGGAATGTATAGCCACATGAAGGATCATCTACTTCTACTTTGAATGGCTTCATGCCGTGTTTTCCCAGAACAGTATCAAAATATTGAATTAAAACATATGGATGTGAGGTATAGGTATCATCGTCAACATCAGTGAAATTTAAATCATTGCGAAGGGCAAAAGCCGCTTGTGGACATGGGGATGCCTGGGAATGTCTGAATGATGATGTCACTGTTGCGTGTTCTTCATTGGGATTAAATCCTGGAAAATCAAGGCTGGGTTGATTGTATATTTGAATATCCTGATAACGCGCCGGGTCAAGATAATTTTGATCAATGTTATTGATATCTGGGAACATCTGTTTTGCCCCAAATTCATTTTTGCCATCTGAACCCAAACGACTGGCGATTACAATACGATTATCATATTCAGGCCATGTATTGATATATTTTACCGGTTGGTATGGCCAGGAAACCCCATCTTGAACTTTATACCATACCACTAAAATTGTATGCCGTGCGTCATAGGCTGGATGTTTGATATTTACCGGATAGATAGCTCCCTGAAGGGTTTCCCGATTATAAATATTGGCATTGTATGGCACTTTTTCATAAAAAACATAACCATTATGAGGAACCCGTGAATCATGAAATCCATTGCCTGTAATTTCATAGCCAACAAAACCAGAAGACTCTTCTGTATTTTCAGATTCCAGTCGGGTTTCCACAACGCGCACACAGGATTGACCATTTTCAATAATTTTTTCTGCTTTCAATGTATATTGTCTGGTTGTATCTACAATCCATGAGTTGTCAGGATCCATATGGGTCAAAACAGCAATTGTTGGGCGAGAAGGATTAACACGATTGTCATCCAGATAGGATGATCCTATTCGATCCATACGAAAATAAGCCATCAAATCATTTTCAGTTGCTGTAATAGAATTGCTGACAACCGCTGCAATCTGTTCTTGAGTTCTGGCTGTACGCCAAATACGAATTTCATCCAATTGACCTTTAAATCCGCTGGCACTGCTGTCCCAACCCGCACCATTTGAACCAATGCGAATATTTCCCTGACCACGATAGGCAATATCTGTTTCTGTTGATGCCACAAGTTCACCATCACAATAAATACGACGTTTGTAGGTGATGTTTTTACCACACCGGCGCTGAACAGTCGCCAGATGATTCCAATAGCGCTGATTATGAGAGTTCATATCATAATCACCGGTGAATCCAACAGTATAACAGGTATCATCGCCCCATTTACATTCCGAATTATCGGGTTCATTGTGACAGGTGAAAGTGGTTGTAGGAATGGCATTCGGATCATCTCCTGATTCATTAATATCAGGGACAATGGATGGGTCTATTTCTTCAGGCATTTGAGAAATATTGGTTTCATATACACAAGCCCAATGATGCCAGCTATTATCGGTATAGGCTTTGGCGGTTGTCAACGTATATCCGAATATGTCAAATGTAAATTGGTCATCTGCATTAAAACCAATTACAAGACCTTTAGCAGCTTCTGGATAACCTTGACCAATGGCAACATTTAAATCATTCAGCGAAATTTTTTTGGCATGAAATTCAATGGTAAAATTCTCCGGAAGTCCTATGGATTCCGTTTCAGCGTATCCATTACCATCAAAGGAAAGGGATATTTCTTTGGGAAGTGTATGATCAATTGAGTTACGCATAAAATGTAGTACACTGCGGCCTTTTACTGTAGCAGTGAATTTGTTTCCAGCCACTGTTGCATCAGATTCAACATGTTTGATGGCTTTAAAAGCAATATCATCATCCATCGTCGGATCAAGTTTTACTGCTGGCGTGTTGGCAATATGAACAACATGTGGTGATTCCGGCCATTGGGTTGTTACTCGAATCACCACATTGATTCCCTCACAGGTGGCATCCATGAGATTGTATTCTAAATCAAATATTATGTCACCATGAAGCGGATATACTTTTTGTTCAGATGCACTCCAATAAATGACGTCCGTTTCTTCATAGTTTTCAGAGGTATAAGTGGGCTTTAAACTTAAATTAAGTTTTTCCCGGATATCCGGTGGAACAGTGGATAGTAATACTGGTGATCCCAAAATGACAGTTTCTTCAAACACATAAGGGGTATACACCCAACTGACGTTTTGTGGACTTTCCAGATTTTGAATGACCAGACCAGAGCCATTAATGGTTGTATTGGGGTCGATCGTGTTGTCGCGATAACCGGTTAATTTTTGACAGGCATCTTCGCCAGAGCTGATTTCCAGCGTTGAACCATGGTTATACCAATATTTGCCTGCGCCAGTATAATTCGATTGGCTTTCATCTGCAATCACTTCGATACTGGCCAAATCATTGAGACTATCCGGGAGTGTATTGGTAATCAACGCATGCTGACGTCCCCAATCATACACAATTTTTCCCGGGCTATCCATGATAAATTTAGGAACAGATTGACGTTCCTGCAATGATCTAAACTGGTAATGTTTGGACAATTTTGGATCAATCATCCAGCAAGTGCCGGTATCGAAATTTTTGAGTGAAGCCTTACGAACATAGCGAGATGAATCATGTGCAGTGGTTGATTGTTGGCCATCATTTAACTCCCATTTCCCAATAACGCTATTGTTCACCTTTAAAACAACATCTTTTAATTTTCCTTTGAAAAAATCGGAAGCGTATCCTTTTCCCAATAATAATGGACTATTGATGTGATAGTTGGATGAGTTACAATGATATGAATGCCGATAACGTGTGACTGATCTGGAGCGCGTTTTCATTAGCGAAGAAACTGAATAACTGTTGTATTTTTTTTTATGCTCACCAAATTTATCACGATGTGCATATTTCCCTCGTGACAACCAATAATTTTTACAATAACTTTCAGATTGCCAACTACCTCTTTTGTAACATTGATCACATTCGTTTGAATCATAATCTGCACAGATTTGAATGGGGTGGTTACTCCAGGAAGAACTGGCATAATCTCCAAAATTTCCCCATTCCCTTTGACACTGATACCACTTACGATTTGAACTTTCATTTTGACCACCTGTGGTAGAACTACTTCGATTATAACAACCTTTATAGTATTCTGTTGCCCTGTAAGGATGAGATTGCGTCCAACACTTGGGAGCAAATGTTTCGCTGGCGAGTAGCACCCCATCTCTATAGATATAGAGTTTCACCCCCATTCCATTGGTATTTTGGTAATTTCGTTTGTAAAATTGATATTTAAATTTCCATTGATGCCATCCGGCATAGGTGACATTGTTAGCTGTCACTGAACCATAGTTGGTCATAAAAACAGCTCTATCATTGCTGTCAAAACCGATCCGGAATCCATCGACATGGCTAATTAAATATTCCTTTTGCTGCGTTCTGTCCCTTTTAGACCAGAATTCAATGGTAATGGACTTTGGATCATGAATATAAATATCAGGAGTTTCAACATAATCGTCTACACCATCAAAAATAAGGGCGTTGGCTTTGTCTTCGCTGTTTGGCGGACCCTGTGCATAATAGCCAGTGGCCACATATCGGCTGTTCAAGTTGTAGACATCCTGAACAATTCCATCCACATTACAAATGACTTCTTCATTTATATTCACCCAGTGTTTGCCGATTGCTGGTGATGGATTTCCAATATTTTCCAGATAGCCTGTGCCCCATGTTCCTGAAAAATCATGATTGATTTCCAATGCGTATTGGGTAAACCCTGTGTCGCTGGTTCTCATAATTGCCATGGATTCAATTTCTTCTTCTGTAGGATTTTGGAGAGGTTTGTCGTCAATATCATAATATGTCCATGTGATCCCCCATGCAGGCATCGACATAACAAAAAATGCAATCAATAAACAGGTTATGATAACTCCGAATTTATCGTTTAAGATCTGAGCGGTTTGTTTCATCTCTTTATCCTTTCATGAATATTCGTATAATTTTTTTTTGTTCGCCCTTTTTTAGAATCAGAATTTTCAGAATTAAAAGAATTTACAGAATTAAGAACAGAGAGCTATATAACACCTTTAATATGTTTTCATAATTCTGAAAATTCATTAAATTCTGTGAATTCTGATTCTAAAAAATAGTATGAGCAATTTACAACAATTATTGCTCCCCAAAATCCGTTATAATCAGTAATTTTTTAATGGATTAAACAGCCAGGTCACAGGACATCTTGCGTGATGTAGTACAACCATTAACGCTGCAACAGCTCGTAAGTATTGAATTAATACTAATTGTTTTTTTTCACTATTCATGAATTTAACTTAGGTGCTTTGCGAAAAAGAATATACAACGTTTCAAATGAAATTTCCGGATACGAGATTGTAGAGATAAGGCATGCCTTGTCTCTACGAACTCGTATTTCATCAGAAAACAAGAAAAAATGTAGCGCTATGAGTTAACGATAAAAAATATTTCGCATCATCAATAAAACATCCTCCATATCAATTTTTCCATTTAAATTTATATCACCAGGGATTTGTTTGGATTTTGTAATAAACGTTTTCATTATCCCATATGCGGTTCCTGTTTCGTTGATAGCATAAGCTTTAAAATAATATCTTGTGCGCGGATTTAAGTCGTTGAGTTGACTTTGAAACTGATCAGTTATGGCAATGGTAATGGCATCATTGAAATCCTCATTTAGTGCTACCATAAATCCCATTTCGATAATTTCAGAACCACCATTGTCTAAAAGTTCACCCAATATCATAGCCTGATTTGATTGAATATCATCCACAAAAAGGGTTTCAACAACTGGAAGCCTCATTTCAGAAATAACGTCTATCGTGATATATTCAAAATCTGTCCACGTCCCATCGGATACTTCAAAATAAATATTTGTCCACAGCTTAATTTGAGTTTGTGTTGGAGTCCAACGAAATGTTTTGGTTTGAGGATCAAATTCAGACCCTTGAGGTAAATTACTGGCCGAAAAAACAAGACTGTCATTATGATCCGGATCAATCCCGGTAACGTTAAATGATAGTTCTTGGCCGGCAACAATGGTTTGATTACCGATGGTAGATAAAATTGGAGAACTATTCATCGCTCGAATGGTTATGGTGATATCTTCAGCATCAGCATAAGTACTGTCAGATACTTCAAAATGAATCCCTGGGTATGTTCCAGCCTGTTCTTTTTCAGGTATCCATAAGAACTGTCGTGTAATGGCATCGAAACTGGCGCCAGGTGGAAGGTTTGATGCAGAATAAACCAAATCTTCTGGATTATCAGGATCACTGGCATCGACAATAAAAGTAAATGGTATGTCAGGATCTATCACGTGATCACCTATAAATGAAAGCTGAGGTGCGGTTGAAAAGTCGACACCTGAAATTGTCATGAGATATGGTTCATTGGAATCATTATTGCTGCCTTCATGATAGAATTGAATAAAATAAAACCCAGGTGTTTCAATGGTATAGGTGATCAGATCTGTCCCTGTCTGGCCACTATTCGTTGCCAGCCAATTGGACAGTTGACTTTTTTCTGCATTATATAGTCTGATATGAGGCCTTATTGTATCGGGTACATCTGGTAAAGAAATGGATATTTCTCCTTTATCTCTCATGTAAAAACGATACCAATCACTATCAGAAGCGTTAAAAATAAATCCTTGAATGGTTCCATCATTCATATGGGTAGCCTGCCCAAAACTATCATTGGGTTCATGGAGATCGGTGACAGGCTGATGAGATATGTGTAATTGATATAAATCTTCACTGGAATTATTATTGCCATAATCATGGAGTCTTAGAAAATAATAGCCAGCAGTCATTACTGAATGAAGCATTATATTGTCTTCACCATCATTTGTTGTGGTTCGATAGTTTATTTGTCCTTTATTGACATCATACAACCACATTTCTGAGCGTATCTGGTCCGGAATATTGGTATGGGCAATCCTCAATATTCCTGTAGAATTCACATAGAAACGATACCAGTCGAAATCATTTGCCGGTTCAATTTTTCCGGTAATAGCTGTATTCAGTGCAACATCATTACAGTCCCCATAATCATTATTGGGTTCAATTTCTGAAATCACTGGTGAAAACTGAGGGTCATTTCCAATTGCTATTCCAGAAATTTGCAACATGTAAGTCGTTAAATATGCCCCATTATTCATGTCATAAATTTTAATATAATAAAATCCTGTCTCAGGAATTGTATAGCTCAGATATAGTGTATCGCCTGAGTTATTTGCTTGCTGTGCACTGTAGGTATATCCAAAATTCTTATTATAGATTCCAATACTAGCTTTCATTGTGTCCGGCTCAGATAACATCAGATTCAATACATCTCCTTGTGTGGCATAAAACCGATAATAATCCTGATCACTTCCTGGAAAAATATAAGATTCAATTTCATTTGTTGTAACAGGTGTGGCATCACCAAAGTTATTGTTCGGCTCATTGGTATCCTTCATTGGCGTAAAACCCGTTCTCAATGTATAATGACTTGTATATCCTTTATTACTAACATCCCTTACGCGAATATAATAAATACCTGTTTCGCTGGTATCGAATAAAAGATCAAAATTTTCTCCTTCATTGATGGCTTGTTTACTGACATACAAATACGCCAGATCCTGATTATACATATCAATAGCCATTTTGCTACTGTCGGGAATATTCATCAACTGAATCGAAAGTCTACCAGGTTCTGTAATATTGATTTTATACCAGTCGATGTCTCCTTCGGGACAAATCAAAGCATCTGAAAATTGACCATTTAGTGCTATGGGTTTTGCCATGCTGATGATATTTGCAGGCTCATAAGGATCAATGGCTTGAGTGTATTTGAACATGAGCCCATAATCACTTTGATGCCCATAGCTTTTGAAATCGTATATTTTTGCATAATACCAACCGGGTTCAATAAAAAAAGCGTCTGTGACCTGATCGCCTCCATTCACTGCCATAGCAGATTGATATAAATAAGTCCCTTGTTCATTATAAAAATAAAGACCTGAAAACATCGTTTGAGGAACGGCATCAATGATCGTTTCAATAAGACCTCTTTGAGGGATAAACAGTTTGTAGTAATCGACATCTTGTGATGGATAAATCCTTCCCTTAATCCATTCATTTAAAGAAACAGGGATCGCTTTTTCTATTGTATTGTTATATTCTTTTTCATATTGAATGGTGTCAGTAATGTACAAATTCTGATACACCGGTGCAGAAATATTGTTGTCAGTATCTGTTACATGTAAACAGATCGTATGGTGTCCTTTGGACAAATGGTTAAGCCTTATAATTTCAGATGTTCCAATCAGACCATCAATACTGGATGTCCATTCATAGGATGTTATCTCGCCATCACCATCCCATCCATTGCCTGTGAGTTGAATATCATCCCCGGTTAAGACCGGATTGGGTTCAATATCCAAAATTCTGGCAAAAGGAACTGAATTTTCACAAGATATTTTTGAAACAGTTAAATGATAAGGTATGCTGGAGATATTGTTTTCACCTTTATCTCTTAAACGAATATAGTAAAAATCTGGAGCAGGAATAGTGGTTGTCATATCAATACCGTCGTTGATATTTCGGGCAGACCAGGCAGCCATCTGAGATTTGCTATCATTATAAAGCTCGATATTGGCCTCAATGCCAAACCCTTCAGTCAATTGAATTCTAATATCCCCTGCCTCAGGAACATAGAATCTGAACCAATCATGATCATTTTCCGGAAAAATTATCCCGCTGATCAGGTTTGATTCCTCTAATAGGGTTGCAGAGCTAAATGAATTATTGGGCTCATTTTGATCATCAACAATTGTATGGTGAACCATAAATCGATATGGGAAAGTTGATTGTTGGTCGTTATTATTATCGTGTATGCGGATATAGTATTTACCTGGTTCGCTAATATGATAATAAAGATCAATGGGTTCACCCATATTTAAAGCGTGTTTTTGAGTTAAAACATTTTTGTTACGATTATAAAGGTATACCCGGCTGTCAATGACATCTGGAACGTCGATTAATTCTAACCTGAATATTCCAGGTGATTCAATATTTATTTCAAACCAATCGTTATCACCCGTTGGAAAAATATATGCATTTTGAGTCACACCGGGATTGATCACAGCAGCAAAACCGATATCTTCATTGGGTTCAAAATCATCGATTATGGGTTCAAACATAAGACTTAATTCGTATGATCCATTAGATATTTCACTGTTACTATCGGATACTATTAAATAGATATAAGGGTTCGATAAATCAGAAACTGTGTAGACAAGGGTTTGGGATTCACCTTTGTTTTCAGCCGTTCGTGTGGCACTCAGTTGATAAAGTTCTAATTTAGATTGTGTATTGGATGCAACATCCAGATTTATGGTTAATAAGCCTTTTTCAGATACAAGAATTCGATACCAGTCTTGATCACCTTTATAATCAAAAGAACCCGTTAAGCTATGATCAAAACCAACTGGATTGGCGGAATAATACCGGTCATTATTTTCAAATTCAACCGTCAATGCTCCAACAGGAAAGGCGTAATTCAATACAGATCCACTGATCGATATTTGATAAGGTGACTCAGAACTAAAGCCATTATTTTGATCAGATAGTCTTATATAATGAATCCCTGTTTCTTTGGTATCATAGGTTAATGTTAAAGCCTCTCCATTTTCAGATGCTTTTTCAGAGACATATAAATAACCAAAGTCTTTATTGTACAGATCCATTTTTAATTTTAATGATTGAGGAACATTATCGATTTTGATTTGTACCTGTGAATGATTATCGGCGAAAAAAGCAAAATAATCAATATCACTTGAAGGAAAAATATACGCATTCATAGGCGTTTGATTTAAAAAGGTTGCCTTTCGATAATCACTGTTCGGTTCATAAATATCATATGCTTCTTGAAAATTCACCGAAAGGGTATACATTTCATCTGGAATAGCTTCATTGTTTTGATTATAAAATCTTATAAAATACAGCCCAGGTTCTCCAGCATGAAATGTACAACTGACATTGTCACCTTCATTACTGGCAACTCCGGTAACATACAGATATTGATTGTTAAGGTTATAAATGGACAGATGACCTTTTAAACGTGATGGAACATCATAAAGGTTAAGGGTTAGAGTGCCTGGTTTTTCAAGCTTTATCTTATACCAGTCCTGATCTTGAGCCGGGAATATCCAGGCATTGATGATATATCCTGAGGTAATACTTTTTGATGTTTGAATATCAGAATTCGGCTCAAATGGGTCATCAACAGGATCAAACGATGTGGTCAATGAATATAAAGCGTCTGGATTATTCACCTGATCTCTAACGCGAATATAATAAATGCCTGTTTCGGTAAAATCTTTGACTAAGGTAATGGGATCTCCCGGGTTTGAAGCTGATGCTGAAAAATAGGTATAATCAGCATTTGGATTATACATATCAACCAGGGTTTTCATTGGATTCCCGGTTGGATTTGTAATATTGATTGTCAGTCTTCCGGGTTGATGAATTTCCAACTGATAAAAATCAACATCGCCTGATTTTTCAATGGAACCTGGATAAATAACACCTTCTTCAATAATATTGGCCTCTCCAAGAACGTTATTGGGCTCATGTTCTTGAGGTGCTGTTACCCCAACATATAGGATTGTAGATGTTTCTGGCGACCAATTCTGATCATTATCTTTGACCTTAAAATAAATGATATGAGTGCCAGTGCTTAAGTTATCTAAAGAACATACTCTGGAATCAGAAATCTGATCATCAATGGATGATCTCCAGGAATATGCGATAATGTCACCATCCTGGTCAAACCCATGCCCTTCAAACTGGATAGCTTCTGATGCTTGGGCAACCGATGGTGAAATTTGATCAATATATGCCTGCGGTGTAAAATTTTCAAAGTGAGCGCCATTGACGATTAGTGAATAAGGGCTTACTGAAAAGGTATTATTTCGTATATCAAATACCCGAATGAAATAATCCCCTTGTTGGGAAATGTCAAATGCTAACAATAGTTCCTGACCATAATTCGTTGCCAGTTTTGTTGCCATTCGTTGTCTGTTATGATCATAGAGTTCAATTTGAGGTCTGATTTCTTGGGGTACATCAGTAATCGTTACCTGAACCTTTCCTGGATTATCCACCGATATTTTATACCAGTCCACATCGCCGGCATCAAAAATATACCCTTGAATAAAATTCATATCGACCATAGGAGTGGCATCACCAAAATTATCATTGGGTTCATAAGGATCATTAACCGGAACAGCTGAAACTTTAAAGTGCCATTCCTGATCTGATGTTGATGAATCAAAGGATGATAACTGAATATAGTAGTTGTCAGGCCTTATAATATTGGTGTTCAATGACAGGCTATCACCAGGATTGGTGGCTTCTTTATAAGCGACCTGACTTTTATCACTTTTTAAAATTCGGATACGCGGGCGGATATTGCCTGGAACATTGTCCAGTGTTGCATTAAGTACTCCTGGAAATGGCATTGTAAAATAAAAATAGTCTTGATCATTAGCGGTTTCATATTTACCCGATATGGGCATATCCAAAACCATATAATTGGCATCAGCAAATAAATCATCTGGTTCCAATGCCACTGAAGAAGGTGTTTCAAGCGGTATATAGTCAGGATTAGCGCCAGACACTGATAATTGATAGGTTTGCCCAGGGTAAGCTTGTGACAGGGTATCATTCACTTTAATGTATATGTATCCGGTTTCTTTTGCAGTATACTCCAATGTTAATTCATCTCCAGGATTTAGAGCTTTAGCCGACTGATATAAATAATTATAATTCTTATCATAGAGTGAAATTTGAGCTTTTATTTCATCGGGAATATGGGTGAGATGAATTGTCAAAAAACTTAAATTTTCAACCCATATACCATAATAATCAATATCTCCCGAAGGAAATATAGTGCCCATTAGATTGTTATCTTTCATGTAATAAATATCTAACAACGAATTATTCGGTTCTTGAGGGTCAACTGCAGGGGTGAAGGTTGCACGAAGTGTGTAATTAAAATCTGGCGTAAACTGTCCGGAAATATCATTAATTCTGATATAATAAGGTCCGATGTCGTTAATATCATATATCAATTCAACTGAGTCACCTTCAGATACTGCATTGGATGCTGCATATAAGTATTCAGTATGACGATTATACAACTGGATGGAAAGTCTGAGATTATCGGGAACATTGGTAATTGATAAGGTTAATCGTCCTGGTTCATTTTCAACAATTTTAAACCAGTCAATATCACCTTTTTCCTGAATTTTGCTGGTTAAAGGATAATTGATGGCAATTTCATTGGCCATCCCAATCGTATTATTGGACTCAGATTCATCGGAAACACTTGATCCCACATAAACAACATCGTTGACCTCATTTGACCATATTCCGGAATTATCTTTCACTTTAAAATAGATATCGTGGGTGCCTTTGGAAAGCGTGCTTGTGCTAAACGAATCCTCATTGCTGATAAAACCATCAATATCCGATTGCCAGCTATATTCAACAATTTCACCATCCTGATCCTCTCCTGAACCCGAAAATGAGATCAAATCGCCAAAGATAACCGAAGTCGGATGAATACTGTCTATTGTTGCAACAGGCGCAAATAAGTTAAAGTCTGCGCCAAATATGGTCATGATATAGCTTTGGGTAGATTCATCATTATTGCCACTGTCCATAAATCGAATATAATAATCGCCTTCCTGGGTTATGGTATAAACGAGTTCAAGTTCCATCCCTGAAATGCCAGTTTTCCCAGAAAGATTCTCTTTTGAAGAATTATAGAGATTGATCACCGGGCTGATATTTTTCGGCAAATTGCTGACATTGATTTTTAACTCTCCCGGTGTACTCACATGAATTTTGTACCAGTCAATATCCCCTGTTTTAAATATATACCCTTCAATTCTGTTTTGGTGATTAATATTGGGTGCGTCACCTAAATTATCATTGGGCTCAAACAAATCTGGAACTGATGTCAATTGCGTTGAAAACGTATAATTTTGTGTAGAAAAACTTTGATCAATGGTTTCAATTTTTAAATAAATTATTTCAGGCCTTATCGTATCATAAATTAATGAAAAATCATCACCGAAAGATGAAGATTGGTTGGATAAAACATGTTGAAATGAACTGTTATATATTAACATCTTCAGAATAAGATTATCAGGAACATCATCCAATTTTATCGTCAATTGCCCTGTGATGTCTGTTTGAATTTTGTAAATATCTTTATCATTTGCTTCTTGAATACTTCCTGTGATCGTTTCTCCGATGCTGATATCATTTGATGTGCTAACCTGATCATTGGGTTCATTTTCAGTCATAATTGGATTGTTTTGAGGAATATAGTGAATATTTCCACCGGTAATTTCAAGTGTATATGGCTCAGTATGTGCCTGGGAATTTTTGTCTCTAATCCGAATATAATAAAATCCCTGTTGCTCAAAGGTATGGTCAATATAGGTGGTGTCGCCAGAATTTACAGCGCTGGCATTCACATACATGTAGTTAAAATTTGAATCGTAAATGCTGATATCTGATTTCATGGTCATTGGAGAGGTTAATTTTAGCTCCAATGTACCATTGGTGTCCATATGAATTTTGTACCAGTCTAAGTCTGAGTCATCAAAAATACAGGCATTTAATAAGGTTGATGTTAACTGCCTGGCATTTCCAATGGTATTATTAGGTTCTGTGATATCAATAACAGATGTAAAATTAATGTTTAACTGATATGTTTCATTGGAGACATTTCCATTCAGGCTTCTGGTCTGAATATAAATAAAACCAGGCTCAATAATATCATATATCAGATGGACATCATCTCCCTGGTTAACCGCAGAAGCTGTAACGTATAAATAATCAATATGCTTATTGTATAAAGCAATGTAACTTCTGATATCGATGGGAGGTGACAGGATCGAAACATGAAGTTTTCCTGGCGAATCAATCATTACTTTAAACCAATCATAATCGTTCGCTTTATCAAAAGAGGCAATAGATGTTGTATTAAGCGCTATTTGATTGGCATAACCAGATTGATCATTTGGTTCTAATTCGTTTGTTTGTTGGGTTGATGAAAAGGCATATTGTGAAAAGCACATCAAGAATATGCCAAGACAAATCATCACAAATGTTGATTTCATTTTTATTTCCTTTTTGTTTTCATGTGAATTAATTTTCGTTACCATGTTTTGAACAGTGCGTATACAGCAAATGTTTTACACCATCTTATTCTATTCATTACGACCCTCTCAATAGAAATTTAAAAAAAAATAGCTGATGAGTGGTTCGGATAGACCCAAATATTTTTCATCGTATTGATAATAACTAAAAAAATCGTTGTAAAAAGTATTGAGTTTTAGTAGTTTTTTATAAACTTAAATTGTGGTTCCTTAATAAAAACTGCCTCATTAATGATAAAGATTATTATATTATGAAACTAAAAACAAATAATAAAATGCATTCAAACATAAAAACATTCGTTTTTCTTATTTGTTTATGCGGGCTTTTTTGTATTGTCGCATGCACTGGAGATGATACCCAAAATGGATGGGATGTTAATTGGAATCAACCGCAGACGACACCGTCCCCTCCATCCATTATCAAAAAAAAACCGACATTTCCATCTGTTGAAAAAAAAATAGTTCGTCAAAAAAAAATAAATCCCCAAACGATAAATACTTCATTTTTAATTCAAACGCAATGGCATCAGCACTATCCATTTAATAAGGCGCTTCCCATGATTAATGGCGACAGGGTTGTTGCAGGCTGTGTGAATATTGCTCTTGCACAATTGCTATATTATCATCAGCATCCTTTGCATGGTCATGGTATTGTTCATCATCAATGGGAAAATCAAACGTTTACTGCTGTTTTGGACCGACGTTTTTATTGGGATAAGATGCCTTTAACAATAACACCTAATACCCCTGATTATTCTATTGATGAAATGGCTGCGTTAATTCGGGATATCAGTATGATCAATCAAACACAATTTGGTATTGGGCCTTATGAACAATCCGGTGCTGCCTTCGATATGACGCGTTTTGTTACTCATTTTGGTTTTTCAGATGATATTCATCAAACCCTTTCAGATGATCCGCAATTTTTTGAAATTATAAACCAGGAATTAGATGCCAGACGTCCGGTCTTAATCAGTATTCAAGGAAAGCCAATAGACCATATGGCAATAGTTGATGGTAAAACGCAGCGGAATGGGACCACACTTTATCATATTAATATGGGGTGGGGAGGGCAACACAATCGGTTTTATGATTTGCGTCAACCCATTGTTTTGGAATCCATAGCAGCACAGCAAAGTATTGGACAAACCTATCGTTTTTCAAATCATTTTATAGTATATGCACCGATTAAGCCCTGTAAAAAAGATTCTTGCATGCCAAACAATTTAGAAAAAAATGATGTGATCAGTGGAAATAAAATCAATGGGTTGTTTGATACCAAAACAGACCAAGACAAGTATGAAAATATTGTTTTAAATGGAGTGACAATCATTCAGGGAGACAGGGGGTATAGCAATCAAGCCTTTTATATTCATATCTATGACCGATTTCATCAACTCATGGCATCCTTTGCTCCAGAATCCAAAGCCACACAATATGAATTTGAACCCGGTATTTATCATATCAGTGCCAGTCTCTGCCAAAACAAATCTCAGGCCATTCATTGCTATGAATTGACACCTGACCATGCTCAATACCATATTCAGATCAATACAGGTGTTATGTCTGATGATGAGCAAATGGAAATTTTTTCAAATATAGACCCACCTGTTTTTCAACGAGAATTGACAGATATTATTTTGCCCCGCAATTTTACCAAACATATTATACGCATCGATGCTTTTCATCCAATGGGTTTACCCGTCACATTATCTGTTGAATCTGATGCTTATCGCACCGGCATACATACACGAATGGATGATCATTTTCTTGTGATTACCAATAGAAAGGAACAAAATAATTCCTCTGCTAAAATTATCGTTACCGCTGAAACCAATGGGATGAAAACGCAGGCTGCTTTTAATCTTATGTTTTCAGGAAAGCGGGTATGGTTCGGAAAAATTATTGATATTCCGGGAAAATTTACTCATCAAGACAGCAGAAATACTCATCGGATTATTTTGGAAAATAATTGCCGCCTGACCGGATTTAATGGTTTTATGAATCAGGCCTTTTATTTTGCTGTATATGATAAAGCAGGCCGGGTGATAGTGCCGCCTACAGATCAACCGATTGAACAATACTTTGATCGCGGAATTTATCAAATTCAAACCGCATTAAAAATTGAATATCGTGAAGAAACCATTCAAAGCAAAACCATTTCAACAAATTATTATCAATACCAAAAAGGCGTTGGAGATCAATATGTGATTCATGCCTATTGTCCATATTTCAATCATGATCAGAATCTGTTATTCCAAGACAATGAAGACTCTCCGCCGGTATTTCAAAAAGAATTAAATCCAATTATTATTGGACGGAAAGCAAAACCTTTTCATATTCCAATTGATGTTATTGATCCTGATGGCGACGAAATCACTTTATCGGCTGGTTCTGATCACCCTGATATTGAAGTACGAATAAACGAAAAATTATTACATATTATTCCTCATTCACCAGACATTAAAACCAGAGCGATGATTATTATTTCTGCCACTGCAAATCAAAGGCAAACCAATAAAAAATTTACCATTTTTGTGGCTGAATATGGTGTTTCTCTGGGAAAAAACGTTGAATTATCGGGAGTATTTGCCAATCAGGATGATACTCATTTTCATCCAGTAATACTGTCAGGTGATTGTCAGATTTCTGGATTCAATGGCTTTAATAATCAGGCATTTTTTAATGAAGTTCTTGATAAAAATAAACAGATCGTTATGCCAGCATCAGACCATGATATCATAAACCATTTTAATGGCTTTTATTATATTAAATCATCACTGTCAGGCCGTTCAAAATATTTTCCATATGTAATGGGAAAAAGTGACCAATACACGGTAAGTGTTTCATGCCCAAATGCTGATTTTGATGATCGTGATATTGAATATTTTTTATGGTCAGTAGAATAATTAGTCATGTCAGATCACATCAATAACTACGATTATTATCTTCCGAAACATTTAATAGCTCAGGATGCGTGCTTAAAGCGGGATCAATCACGTTTTCTTATCTATAACCGACAGATCGATACCATTGAGCATACATTTTTCAATCATTTACAGGATCATCTATACCCCGGTGACGTACTGGTGATTAATAACACACGCGTTATTCCAGCACGCTTACAAGGAAAAAAAGAAACCGGTGGTAAAATTGAAGTTTTTGTTTTGGATTATACTCAGGCCATGAGACAATGGGAAACAAAGGGCATTATTGAATGTTCATGCATGATTCGATCATCCAAATCACCCAAACAAGGTTCAATCATTTATTTTCCTAATGGCGACAAGGCGGTTGTTAAAACCCCCACTATTGACGGCAGATGTGATATCGAATTTTTATGTACAACAGATTTTTTAACATTCTTAAACACTTCAGGACAAACCCCTTTACCGCCTTA
>Ga0272440_1001432_pt1 | contig 19457 bp, 12 predicted proteins | sample SSMMMBAug17_FD_192440 | JGI IMG/M metagenome (GOLD analysis project Ga0272440, IMG submission 192440) | Marine sediment archaeal communities from Little Sippewissett salt marsh, Falmouth, MA, United States - SSM-MMB-Aug17 | ecosystem: Environmental > Aquatic > Marine > Wetlands > Sediment ...
TAATGTTTTCCTGGATTTCACTGGTAACCAGATTTACATTTTGCATGACATTAATTAATCTGGGATTGTCAACCACCTTTTCTTCAATTTCCTGGCGAAGTTGATTTCTTCCCAGAACCAGTTCACCCGCAAGATTCATGAGACGATCAATCAGATCAACAGGTACGCGAAGGTTTTCGGTAATATGTGCCTGGCGGGCTCTTTTTTGTTGGCGCGCTGGCACAGGTTGTTTTTTGGGGGCTTGTTTTGGTTGTGACTCAATATCAACCAATTTTTTGGTGCTTTGGGTTGCTGCTGGTTGAGGCTTTTTCTGCTTGTCTTTCACATTTGTTTGATTGATTGCACCGAGCAGGTCTTGTGATAAAAATTGAGAAATTTGATTTGTAGGAAAGTCCAGGCCATTACACAACAATTCTTTTTCCATGATGGATGAAACAAGCATATGGTGATATTGCGTTTTTGAATCCACAATCGTGCGATCAAAATCATGGGTAATGCATTCACCCAATGATTTGATATCATTGATCAACTCGTTGACATCAGCGGATTTATCTGTCAGGTCTTTTTGCGGATTAACCCAGACAACAAACAAATTTTTCTTTTTTTCAACAATGGATTCAACTTTGCTGTTATCAATTTCAAATATCACGATATCAGGACCGGAAGCTTCCAACTTGAGGCCGGTTTCGGTGTTTAAAGAAGAAATACGCATATAATCGGAATCTGATTCCTGAGTCGATGTTTCAGAGATTATGGCGCCGTCAGGTACATCAATACTTTGCGATGAAGCTTTCGCCGGTTCAGTCCTGGATTTCTCATCTTGCGGTTTTTCTTCTTTTTGTTTTTTGTCTGGTGGCGCTGTTTTTGTTTCAGACGACTGGCTGGATATATCTGGTTGAACTTTTTCAATTTGCTGTATCAGGTCGTGAATTGTTTGCGGTGGAAACATATAAATTCGTTCTTCTGGGATATCAATGGCGTTTAATAATAATTCTTTTTCTAAGATGGTAAAGATGACCATATGGAATATTGCGGACGTATTTTTATTTTTATCTACAAAATCAGAATACAAATATGTCCCAAAAGAAATCATATCATTTAAGAATTCTTCAGGCGATCTGTTTTTATCCAACAGATCTGTCGCACCATATATCCAAATGGCATACAATTTTTTTTCTTCATGATAGCTATTGAAAAATTTCTCCGGCGCAATATGACATTCCATAAGGTCCGGGCCATGAATATTGATATGAATATTGGCACTTTCTGTAAGCACAATATTGCCATCATCAGGTTGGCTATCAACAGAAACAGAAACAATCTCTTCTTTTTGCTCTTCCTGAACATCCTTTTCGGGCTGAGAGATATCTGACAAAACTTCCGGTTCAAGGCTTTGTGGCTGATCATTTTGTTGAGGGACATCTTCTGAAAGCTTCTCTGACATTTCTTCTGTTGCGCTGGCAGATGTTTCTTCTTCAGAGGATTCTTGTCTCATCGTACGGGAATCCGCTTGTTGCAAATTTTTTTCAGAAGGAGATGGTGATATTGTTTTTATCTCGGCACTTTGTTTTTGGGGTGATGTTGATGATGTTGTTGTTGATCCAGTTTGGGATGAAGTTGATCCTGTTTGAGATTGTTCTTCAAGGATCTCATTCAATCGTTTGATTTCTTCAGTACAATCTACCTGATTACTGGCATGGACATCATCAATCATAAAACTGAGTTTATCCCCACTTTGGAGCAATGCATCAATATTGTTTGCATCAGGAATCATTTTTTTGTTCCTGATCTGCATGAGTAGATTTTCCATAATATGGGACAGTTTCATTAAAGAATCAAAGCCAAGCACACTTGATGAGCCCTTAATGCTATGAATGGCACGGAAAGCACGATTGACAACTTCTGATGAAACATTCTCGCCTTCCTGCTCCATGAGTAACAAATCTGGTTCTAGAGAATCCAGGTGATCCCGACTCTCTGCAACAAATTCCGAAATTAATGTATCTTCAGTAATTCCTGCCATAATCTAAACCTTGAATCTTTTCATACTGTTACCAAGTTTATCTGAAAGCACAGTCAAGTCTTCCACGACAGCCATTGAGTCGGTCGAAAATGTCCGGGTTGCCTGGACTGTTTCTTTCATGCTTTTCACCGCATTCATGGCATTTTCTGTATGCCTGGCGGATTCAACCGCTTTCTGAGCAATGTTTTCCATCTGAGAGGCCTGATCGTTAATCTGGTGTGCAATATCGACGCCTGCATCAATCGAATCTTTAACAGTCAGGGCAGAATCATCTGCCTGATGCGCGCATTGACTGACATTTTTTGAAACAGAATCGGCTGAACTCGCAGCTTCTGTAATACTCTTCGCAATTTCATTGGTTGTTGCGGTTTGTTCTTCAACCGCTGATGCAATCGTAGACATGATGTTATTAATTTCAGTGATCACGTTAACAATGCTGTCAATCGCGCGGATAGAAGCTTCTGTGTTATTCTGCATGCTTTCCACTTTTATCCGGATCGTTTCAGTGGCACCGGCTGTTTGTCTGGCGAGTTCTTTGACCTCATTAGCAACAACAGCAAAGCCTTTTCCAGACTCACCAGCACCAGCAGCTTCAATGGTTGCATTGAGCGCAAGCAGATTGGTTTGTGATGCGATATCATTAATCAATTCAACAACAGCGCCAATTTCTTTGGCCGCGCTTCCCAAGCCATTCATCATGTCAGAGGCCTGAAGCGCCTTCTCAGATGCTTCCTGTGTGACATTTGCCCCCCGGCCCGAGCTTCTTGCCACTTCATTTAAAGAGGCATACATTTCTTCAATTGCCGTGGCAACGTTATTTACAGATTCTGACATACGTTCAGCTGATGTGGCAACATTATTTAAATTCGATGAAATTTCACGCGTGGCATCACCACTGGTCTGTATGTCTTTGGCAATATTACCGGCTGAACTTGCAAATGTAAGCATTTGCTGACTCATATCCTGGGCAACCGATGCAACATCGTCGATTAATGCCGTTACATTTGCTGCGGCGCCTTCTGTTGTTTCAGCTTGCTTGCTCAAGTCTGCCATACGTTTTTGTAAATCATCCGCTGATCGTTTCAATGTCTTTGAAACCTGAGAAATTGTAGATACTGTTTCATTGTTATTTCTAACGATGTGCTGCATGTTTTCCATGCCCGAATTGAATAAATTGGCAAAATAGCCAATTTCATCTGTCCGATTGCCAAAATCAACCCGCATGGTCAAATCACCATTAACAATATTATCAAAAACATTTTGCGTTGATCTCAATTTTTTGCTGACAAATTTAAACACAAAGAACATGAACAGGCCAAATACCAATATAAAAACAAGTGAGAGTGAAATCGCCAGAAAAACTGCTCTTCCCATTTTGTTGTGAAAGAAAATTTCTTTTTGCAAAATGGCTTTTTCAATAATCAATGTGTGGTAACCTGTACCAATGATCCAATTCCATGGTTCAAAGTATCGAACATAGGATTCTTTTACAGAGTTTTCAGACAGTTTACTATGCGGCCATCGATACCGAATCATCAAGCCTTTAGGTTTCTCTTGCACCATTGATACAATATTTTCAAAAAAGGGTTTATTCGTATTTTCAATTACAACCGGTTTACCATTGGGCAAATATTGCTTGACCGAAAGTCCTTCAAGTTTTTTGTTCTCGCCATGCATGATCAGGTTGAGGTCTGTATCCATGATCCAAAAATAACCATCTTTTCCATAACTCATCAGTCGAATCATTTCAATGGCCTTATTTTTCGCATCTTTTACGTCAAAATTCGCATATAGTCCTGTCCCAATAATCCAACCCCAGGGTTTAAAATATCTGACATAAGCGATCTTTTTTCGAAACTTCTCCCAATTATTGGGATCAGACCATCGGTATTGAAGAATAGCGCCATCAGGATAGTTTTCTTTGGCTTTTTGTACCATGTGTTTAAATAGTGGTGTTTTGCATCCTTTTGCAGTAACAAGTCGTCCATGTCTTTTATAGTTCGCTAAATTTTGTCCCTCTAATTTGCGGAATGTGGGATTGAGAAGCATTTTATATTGCGTGTTCATGACCCACACATAGCCATCTTTACCAAATCGCATGGATTCAAGCAAAGCCAAAATATCTTTTTGTGCAGCCATTTCCATTAACAAATCTGGTGTGCCTGATGCACTGCCTTGTGAGATTTTTTTGTATTGTTCATTGAGTAAATGATATGGCATATCCAATAATAAGTTCAATCTATTTTTGTAATCTTTTAGTAATTGTGTTTCATCATTCCATTGTCGCTGGATGCGGTTTAACAAAACGATTGCTGTATTAAGCTGATCTTTTAAATAATCATGTTTGCGTTCAAATTGTTCACTTGTATACGCCTCTAATTCAGTATTAATCATTGAGTTTTCAATGTAAGCTGCAACGATGACAATTGTACCTGCTGCACCAAAAATAAACACACCAAACATAAGGATGAGTTTATCCCTGATTTTCATTTTTTTTAATAGCATGCGACTACTCCATTTTGCTGACAGTCCAATTTATATATCAATTACAACGCGATTTCGACCGCTTTCTTTGGCTTCATATAACATTTCGTCAGCTCTTTTAATCATGCTTTCCAAAGAATTTTGTATTGATGTACAAACACCGCAGGAAATGGTCAGTTTAATAATTTTGGCATCAGCTTGAATCTCAGATTTTTCAATCATTTTTCTAATCTTACCAAAAACAAGCAACGCGCGCTGACGATCAACATTGGTTAGAATCACACAAAATTCCTCGCCACCGCATCTCGAAACAACATCAGTTTTGCGAACATATTCTGTCAAGAGATTTGCGACATGTTTAAGGGCAACATCTCCAACATCATGACCATAGGTGTCATTGATTTTTTTAAAAAAGTCAATATCTACCATCCCCACAGCAATCTCTAGATTGTCACGCATTGCGTTGGAATGAAGATTATTTCCAATTTCATAAAGATATCTACGATTATAAAGGCCTGTCAAATAATCCCTTATAGAAGCCTCTCTAATCTCATTTATTAATTCAACAATTTCAACATTTTGTGTAACTCGACAATAAAATTCTTCATTCAAAAAAGGTTTGGACAAAAAATCATTGGCCCCTTTTTTTAAAAATTGGGCTGAAAGTGTTTCACTCGTATTGGCTGACAGGCCGATAATGGCCATCATATCTTTTGTAAAATCTTTTCTTAATTCAGAAACGAGTTCAAACCCATTCATATTGGGCATTTCGTAATCTGTTAATATGAGCTTAAGATCAGGGTGCTGCTTGACCATTTCCAGCGCATCAAGACCATCATTGGCAGTAATCACATTAAATTTATGTTGTGTAAGCAAGCGTGAAATCAAATGCCTGAATGTTGCTGTGTCATCCACAACCAGTGCTTTAATTTTCCGGTTATTTCTCAGTCGTTTGATTAAATGAATGACATAGTCTATGGCGTGCATACCCTCTTTGACAATATAATCCACAACATTTTTTGATAAAATACGCTTACGAACGTCATCGTCAAGGGTGCCTGTAAGGACAATTGATGGAATTTCTCTTGAAAGGACCAGGTCAACGATTTCACCATCAGGTGCATCAGGAAGATTTAAATCCAGAATTGCAAGAAAAAAAGAATCATTTTCATCAAGTATACTCCGTGCTTCTTCGTAACTGTGGGCAACCTTTGTAATAAAATCCAACTCCTGTGTTACTCTTGAACTGATCAGTCTTGCCACAGCCTTATTGTCTTCAACAACTAAAATGCGTTGTTCGCTCATACAGATTTCCTTGTTTTGAACCTGATAGATCAGGTGAACTATCAGGGCGTGTTTATTTGCATTATAATTATTTTTCCATAATATCTAAAATTCATCCAGGTTTCAAGGTAAAGCCAATTAAAAAATCAATATGATCAACAATTACGCAATATTCATGCCATTTCTAATGAAACAATATTTCGATAATTGTTTAAAATAAAAGAAAAATTCTTGAAAATCAATGATATATTTACACAAATTAATAAAATGATTTGTTACATGATAATGGCACAAAAATTGCCTTTCAAACGATTGGTCATATAAACAATTTAATAGCGAGAAAGGATTGTATTATGTGTAACACAAAAAAATGGTATGCGCTTGTTGGCGTACTTGGGATAATCATTTTTATTGATTTCGTCACTGTAAATGGTATGGAAACATATCATCCTGACGAATCGTTACATAAAGGAATACTGGATAATATTCCTATCGGTCGTATCTCATTTTATGAAGATACACGGCCTGAAATATATTTATTATTTTTTTGGTTTTATGGTATGGTGTTTAAATATTTACTTGTTGCCATTGGGATTATCGTATTTTGCTTTATTTTTATTGTTAATGGGTTTATTCGGTTGTTTCGTCATGGTGAGATTTGATGTATTTCGCTGAAGCTGGCCAAAGCCGGTTTTTAAGCACTTCAAGTAAATAAAAATCTCAAAAACAAGGAGAAAAAATGAAAATTATATTTCATCAAAAATATTATAGTTCCAGATATGCAAATGACCCGGCAGCAGCTTCTGGTCGATTGGAAAGCATAATGGATTATCTTTCAACAAAAGGGGATGCATATGACATCATTACGCCTGGTCCCGCAACGCAAGAGGATGTATTAAGGGCACATACACGAGCACATTTTGATGAAATCAATCGAAGCCCACGTCTTTTTGCAATGGCGTCATTGGCAGCCGGAGGCGCAATCTTAGCTGCGCAGGAAGCATATATTGGGAAACCCTCATTTGCAGTGATTCGTCCACCAGGACATCATGCATCAGCAGCGAGTTGCTGGGGGTTTTGTTTTTTTAACAATATGAGTGTGAGTCTATTGAAATTGTATTCCGAAAGAAAAATTAAATCGGCATTTATTCTGGATTTTGATCTGCATTATGGAGATGGAAATGTGAATATTCTGGAAAGCAGAAAGGATGGTTTTCGTGTTGATATTCTCAACCCAAATGCCAATAATCCCGAAAGATACATGGAACAGGTTGAAGAATATATGAGAAAATTACGAAATATTGATATTTTTGCAGCTTCAGCCGGATTTGATCAGGGGATCAATGACTGGGGGGGGCTTCTAAATGCGAAAGACTATCACACGCTTGGAGAATTAATGAAAAAATATGCAAAAAAATTATGCAAAGGGCGTCGTTTTGCTATTTTTGAAGGGGGCTATTTCCACCCTGATCTTGGAAAGCATGTTGATGCCTTTTGCAGTGGTTTTCGAGAGTGAAATCAATGATAAGAGAAAAAATCGTGTTTTTTTGCAATACCCTATGGCTCTTCATCCTGACTGTTTTCACATACATTGCAATTGCAGCGGATACTTTCCCATTAATCATTCGTTTTGGGGCATCAGTTCTGATTGTCTTATTATTTCTGTTCTGGGATTTCAGGCTGAAACAGGAAATCAAAAGACGCTTGCAGGCTGAAAAAGAAGTTCGTGATGCCAATGAACGTCTCAAAAAACTGGACCAATTAAAAAGCATGATTATTGCATCAATGAGTCATGAACTGCGAACACCATTAAACTCAATTATCGGATTTACCGGTGTCATGATAATGGGAATGACCGGGCCCTTGAATGACAAACAAAAGGACCAATTGACCCGTGTGAATAATTCTGCAAAGCATTTGCTTCGTCTGATTACTGATATCATCGACCAATCCAAAATTGAAGCTGGTAGAATTGAAATAAACCCACAATCGTTCTTATTGTCAACTGTGATCAAGGAAGCGATCGTTACGATTGAACCGCAACTGAAATCAAAAAAAAATCTAACTTTACAAAAAAAAGTTCCTGATGATATCATGCTATATACAGATAAAAATCGGTTACTGCAATGCGTGATTAATTATTTAAGTAATGCAGTTAAATATACTGAAGAAGGTATGATAACAATTTCAGCAAGCATACAAGACGATCATCTCAACCTATGCGTAAAGGATACAGGCATTGGGATTGCAAAAGATGATATCCCAAAATTGTTCAATGCTTTTGAACGACTTGATTCTCATTTGAAGATTAAGGCAGGTGGCCCTGGTTTGGGGCTTTATTTAATACGCAAGTTGGTGACTGACATTCTGAAGGGAAACGTTTTTGTTGAATCGCAAATTGGCCAGGGAAGTATTTTTGGATTGGTCATTCCAATATCAATTTCATTGAAAAATGAAATGAAAAACACAATGATGCAATAATAATAACGTGCAATCAGGAGCATAACAATCATGAAAAAAGCACTTGTAATAGAAGATAATGAGAATAATATGGAATTAATCACGTTTATATTAGAAACGAACAAATATCAAACAATTCAAGCATATACAGGCCAGGAAGGAGTCAATTATGAAAGTACTCATTGTTGAAGATGATGAAGATTCAAGAATTCTCTTGGAGTTTGCTCTGGGAGAAAAAAAATACGAGGTGATGAGTGCAGATAATGGTAAAACAGCATTGGAACAAATCCAAAAAAAAATACCTGATCTCATTATTTCAGATATCCTCATGCCGGAGATGGATGGTTATTCTTTATGTAAAACCATTATGGCCGATCAATCCTTATGCCACATCCCATTTATTTTTTATTCGGCCACCTATACAGAAGAAGAAGACAAACAATTGGCGTTAAACCTTGGGGCAAGAAAGTTTCTGGTCAAACCCATGGAAATTGGAAATTTACTTACTGAAATTGAAACTGTCATTCATCATCATTGTGTGATGCAGCAGGATCTTAGTGGAGATATTCAACAAAAAGAATTATTGCTGACAACTGATTATGCCAATATCGTTGCCAAAAAACTCAACAAAAAAGTACGTGAATTGGAAAAGGAACGAGAGGAATTATCCAAAAGTGAAAGTAAATATCGTCGATTGGTGGAAGTGTTAAGAGATAATTACTTTTTATATACGCATGATGCAGATGCATACTTTACGTATATCAGCCCTTCTCTCACAACTGTTCTTGGATATAAATCAGAAGAATTTCAACAACATTTTCAAACATATTTGACAGATCATGAAATAAATTCATCTGTGATATCTCATATTGACCAGGGGATGAAAGGTATCAAGCACCCCCCTTTTGAAATCGAGATACTTCATAAAAATGGCACAACAAAACAGCTATATATTACCGAACAACCTATTCTGGATAAAAAGGGGAACTTGATTTCTGTTGAGGGAATTGCCCAGGATATCACCCAACGAATTATTGCAGAAAAAGAACTTGCAAGTGCCAATGAACGATTGGAACAAGCCCAAAAAATGGAGGCAATCGGTAAGCTTGCGGGTGGCATTGCGCATGATTTTAATAATATTCTGATGCCCATATTTGGTTACATTGATATGATTAAGTCCGAATTCCCAAAAGAATCAAAAGGCTGGAAATGGTCTACAACAGTTCAGACGGCGGCAACACGTGCCAAAGAACTGGTTCAGCAAATACTTACCTTTAGCCGATGCAAAGAACAGGAAAAGAAAAAAATACTTGTTCAAAGCATTTTAAAGGAAGTCATTACATTTATGAAATCCTCCATTCCCAAAACTATTGAAATAAAAAGCACCATAGATCCCATTAAACATCCAATTTGTGCCAATCCAATTCAAATCCATCAAGTTCTTATGAATCTTTGTACAAACGCTTATCATGCCATGCGAAAAAAAGGGGGCGTATTATCGCTCTCATTGTCACAAATCGATATTTGTGCGAACAATCTGCTAAAATATCCTGATTTAAAAAAAGGAACATATATTCGAATTGAGGTGAGTGACACCGGTACTGGCATAAAAAAAGCGCATATGAAAAAAATATTTGAGCCTTATTTCACAACCAAATCCAAAAATGAAGGCACAGGGCTTGGTCTTTCTGTCGTTCATGGGATTATTTCAAATCATGATGGCCATATAGTTGTTTACAGCGAATATGGAAAAGGGACAACTTTTTTGATATACTTGCCGGTTATTCAATCTCTTGAAAATAGAGCATCTACCAAACAATTAAATGAAGCCCTAAAAGGCACTGAAAAAATACTGGTTATTGATGACGATGACATCATTTTGGAATTACTAAAAAAACAACTGATGAGTTTTGGTTATCATGTTACAGCACTCACCAGGCCTGCCAAGGCACTTGATATTTTTAGTCAAAATCCGCAAAAATTTGATATTGTTATCACCGATATGACTATGCCCCAAATGAATGGTGTTATACTGTCACAGGAAATGCTGGCAGTCAGAAAAGATATACCAATTGTTTTATGCACAGGCTTTAGTGAGCTGACGAATAAAGATTCTGCCATAAAAATGGGGATTAAGGATTGTATCATGAAACCCATGTCGAAATATGAAATAGGTAAAGTTGTCAGGAACGTTTTAGACAAATGAAATAAAAGGAGGCGATATGATTGATGGCTATGGTTTTGATCCAACCTATCATGAACGCGCAATGAAAGTATTGGATTTTTTTGCAAACTACTATTGGCGAGTAGACGTCCAAGGCATTGAGAACATTCCAGACGAAGGTGGGGCCATGATTGTGATGAACCATGCCGGAACGATCGCGCTCGATGTATTAATAATGAAACAGGCTATTTACAGGCGCTCTCGAACCAATCGCATTGCATGGGCTTTGATGGCTGATTTTTTAACATGGACGCCATTTGTTGGCGATATCTATTGGCGTACAGGCAATGTTCTGGCCAGTTGGGCAAATGCAAAGCGTTTATTGACTGAAGATCAAATGATTATTGTATGCCCGGAAGGCACAAAAGGAGTTGGCAAACATTATACGCGTCGATATCAACTGGAATCTTTTGGTACCGGCGGTTTTGCACGATTGGCCATTCATACGAACAAGCCCTTGATTCCCACATCAGTTGTTGGATCTGAGGAAATATATCCGGTAGTCTATAAAAATTATAAACTTGGAGACCTTCTCGGTTTTCCATTTATTCCGATCACATTTACATTTCCCTTATTGGGTCTGTTGGGTGCGCTACCATTGCCATCAAAATGGATCATTCGCTTTGATAAACCCATATACCCAACTGATTATGAAAAAAAAGGAAGTATCGAAGAACGTGCCCTTGAACAACAAACACGATTTATTGAAACACTGTATCCTTGTGATGAAAAGAAAAAAATGATTGCTGCCACATCAAGAGAAAAAGCAATTGTAAATGATGTTGTTAAAGTGATTAAAAGAAATATTAATGTCTTACGAAATCAACGCAAAACACCTTTTTTCTAAGAAAATGGGGAAATTATTTTTAGAGCATCCCTAAATAATATGATTATGAACATTTTTGAACCAACTGACAATACACATTCTCCAGGCATGGAACAAAGATATCTTGCCGGCACAAGTAAGACTGTTCAAGACAAGTACGTAAGTGTTTTCGGCAATACGCACGATCTTCCGGACGTTCGGCCATTGCTATTGCTTTTCTAATATAATCTGTTTCGTTTTTGGCAATCCAGGTATTGAGGCCTGTCTGATTGAGAATGCTTTGCCCAACACAAGATGCATGGTGTTGGCCTTTTAGCGTGATGACTGGAATGCCCATCCATAACGCTTCGCAAGTTGTGGTTGTTCCATTATAGGGAAATGTATCCAGTGCAATATCTATCTCATTATACAGAGACAAATGCGCGTTTTCATCCTTTACTGTGGCCATTAATTGTATTCGCGCCGTGTCAATGCCAAATTTTTGAAAATATTGTAGATATTTTTCCTGGATACGAGTCGATTTAAAACCTTTCGTTTTAAGCAATAATCTTGAATCTGGAACTGATTTCAAAATCTTTGACCAGAGTGCTATTACATGTTGATTAATTTTTGGAAGATTGTTGAATGATCCAAAGGTAATGTGTTTTGATGGCGTTTTTTGTGCAATCAATGGCATTTGTTCTGATGGTGAATAACATAAAAATCCATTGGGCAGATAGATGCGATGCTCTGAACCTGAAAAGCAAGATAAATCCGGATCAGAATATTTATCCACAAACCGATAATCTATCTGTTTCAAACCAGTTGTATTGGGATATCCCAGATAAGTCACCTGAATGGGCGCCGGTTTTTTTGCAAATACCATGAGTCGATTGTTTGATGAATGCCCGGCCAGATCCACCAGAATGTGTATGCCATCCGCCTGAATCTGCTTACATACCATATCATCATTTTGAAAATATATATCCCGCCAGTAAACACCGGATTGTTGCAAATCCTTGGTAACCTGATCTGATTTTTTCACATTTGAATAGCAATAAATATCAAAGTGTTGTTTATTATGATGATTTAATATTGCCTGAATAAATTTTGACACAGAATGTTTGCGAAAATCTGGCGAAACATAGCCGACACGAATTCGGTTATGGCGTTTAATCAATGGCGTTTTTGGATGTATATGGCTGTATTGTTGCCCCCAAACGATATGTTCATTAATAATGGTTTCAAAAGAATGGTCAATACTATAATTTAATGAAAATAAATAATTACTCTGGATTTCTGGATCATTAGGGAATAGCGCCATCGCTTTTTTGGATGAAAGAATAGCGTGTTGAACATCGCCACATTTTAAGAATAAATGCCCCATATTATTATACACCAGTGGTTGCTTGGGATTGATAGCAAGGGATTGTTCATATGACAAAAACGCATCCTCGAAACGTTCATAGGTCTGATACAGTGCGCCCAGATTAAAATGAATGACCGGATTTTTGGGTGACAAGGCAAGTGCTTTTTGATAGTGATCAAGGGCTGGTTGAAATTGATTGTTATCTTTATAAGCCATCGCCAGGTTGCTGTGAAAACCAGATATGTTTGGCTGAATTGCAATCGCTTTTTCTAATAATTGTATTGAACGTTCCAGATCTCCGGTTTGCATCGCAATGACACCAGAATAATGCAAGGCATCCGCATTTTTTGGATCAGAGATCAATATTTGTTGATAGATTTGATTGGCTTGCTGGTATTCACCATTTTGATGATAATTAATGGCTTGCGCCATTCGGTTTTGTATGTCTGAAACCATGTCTCCACTTAAAAAAAAATCTCTATTTGCAACATGATTCATTGGCCTAAGGAATGCTCAAAAAATAACATGCTCATTTTTCTTGATCGTCCAAAAAAATAAGGTCGTGTAGAGATGTAACATGCTACGTCTCTACAGTAAATTTACCTCAAAACGAACAATATCAATAATGCAGAAGTTATTTTCATAGCATTCCTAAGATATATCAATAGAATAACCATCATAAGCAATAGATATTTTCAATTGCGACTCCGGTGAATAAAGTGCCTTATATGCACGTGTTTCTCTCAGCATTTTATCCAACTTGGCATCATCATAAGTCGGTTCTGTATGAAACATGCAATAATGCTTAACATTGGATCGCACTGCGAGTTCCAGTCCAACAACATTACTGGAATGCCCCCAGGTCTTTTTCGTTTGAATGACATCCATCAATGAATATTGCGCGTCAAAAATAAGCAGGTCCGCATTGCTAAAAAATTCTAAATATGGCTTAAGATGAATGTCTGAATCCAAAACATGTTCAGAATCTGTTGAATAGACGATTTTTTTATTGTTTTTCTTAAATGAATAGCCATAGGATTTACCCGCATGATTTTGCTCTATTCCTTTGACTTGAAACCCACAAATATCATAAGTTTCATCCGTGTGTAACAAATGAAAATGTTTTTCTGCCTGCATATATTCAAATGGAACAGGAAAAAATGGTGAACCTTGTTGACTGACAAATGCTGATTCTAAATGATCGTGAAATGCATAAAAATCAATGCGATTTCCTTTCACAAAGGCGGGTGTAAAAAATGGAAACCCATGGATATGATCCCAATGCAAGTGCGAAAGGAAAATGTGAAAATGACAGGGCATCCTGCCTGCTTTCATGATGGTATTACCGAAATCCCGCAATCCGCTTCCAGCATCAAATAATATGTATTCGTCTTCATTCTCATTCAATTCAACGCAAGAAGTATTGGTTCCATATGTTGAATGGACATGAAAAGGAAGTTTTTCATCAATGAACCGATTGATATCGTTTGCATCAATAAAGGGTACATTTTTTGCTTTATCTATGGCTTCAAATATTTTTTTCCGAATATTGTCAGCATTTATTGAAGCGGGAATTGATCCTCTACTGCCCCAGATTTTAACTTTCATGATTCTAAGTCCTGTCCAGATAGTTTTGCAACACTTTGTAAATACATTAATACGAATTAATTAAGTTCGAAAAAGTATCCAATTATCCACTAATATTTAAATCAGATACGAATAATAAATTCATACGATAAAATAACGAAAGAATCAAGTAATATGTTTCATATTTTTTGAATAAGTCAGATTGGTTCGTGATACGATATATGAATATCGGTCGTTCAACACAGAAGACGCATAAATAAATAACCATGCCAGGAAGAAATTTCGAAAATTGAAAGGTTTCATGGTTTAACAAGTTTGCAGGCAGCAATACCAGAAAGAAAACCAAAGAAGTGACCTGACCAGCTGATACCAGGAAGAACAATAAACAACGAGAGCAATGCCCCGCCATAAAAAAAGCAAACAAGCAATGACGCTGCAATCGCTTTTAAGTTTTGATGTAACCATCCTGAGCAAATTAAAAAGCCGATCAAACCAAAAATAACACCGCTTGCTCCAATATGAAGACTTCCAGGAGATCCCAGCAACCAGACCATTCCGCCACCAATTAAGATGATATATATCAATGCAAATGCGGTTAATTTTCTGTTGTAGGTTAAAGAAACAGTCAATAAAACAATTAATGCGCCGGAGTTTGCACATAAATGAGAAAAATTACTATGTAGAAAAGGGCTAAACAAAATTCCCCAAAGTCCATTGATATATCGTGGTTGAATACCCATCAATCGGAGATCAACAGGAAACAACATATCGAACAAATGTATTCCCCATAAAATTGAAACGATAAATATCGCGAGTTTAATGTTTTTAATTGATTCATTCATCAGATTTTTTTTTCAAGCCATGGGATAGCCCTTTTTTAATCTTTACCTTTCCCGAGTAAACAGATCCTTGATCCCCATCAATACTGATAAAGTCGCCAGATTTAAACTTGAATTCATTTATTTGACACCATTTTTCATCTTCATGACATTCCAATTCAGAACATCCAACCACACATGTTTTACCCAACCGGTGAGCAACAACTGCGGCATGGGATGTTACCCCGCCTCTACTGGTTAATAAACCATCAGCTTCGTTGATCTCACGAATATCATCAGGAACTGTATCATTTCTAACAACAATCAAATGCGTATCCGGCTCATTCACACGCCATTTTCGAATTTCTGCAATCGTAAAGATAATGCGGCCTGACATGGCCCCACCACCAATGCCGACCCCTCTGCCGGCATACTGATGACTATTTTTTTCAGTAATATCCAGAACAGTTGTGTTATGTCTGGAGCTTAATGCCATATCTCTGGTTTGCAAAATAAACAGCTGGTCTCGTTCAGGCCCTTCAAACGTAAATTCAATTTCCTGATGCCCCCATTTTTTTTCATTGATCAACAATCCGGCAACATTTTTTAATGCCTGATACACATTTGGAAATAAGCTTTCCAGCGCTGATGTAATGTGTCTGTTGTCATATCGTGCCTGTAAAATTGAAATGGGATGGGTTTTTACCAGACCGGCCACAACGTCTTCGCCCTGGTTGCCCGGCGTAAAATCGCCCCACAATTGCACTTTTTCGCCCTGGGTGACACCTTTAAGACGTCGCGTAAACGTCACGCCTGCACCCGCACTTTCATGGATATTGCCAAAAACCATTGTCTGAACTGTCACCGCTGTGCCCCAGTCATCAGATATACCCATAATGTCCCTGTAAATTTTAGCCCGGCTGGAATTCCAGGAATCAATAATTCGATTGATTGATATCAACAATTGTTCCATTGGATTTTCAGGAATTTTAATATTTGCATCTAACAAAAATTTTTGATACCTGAGCGCCAATTCCTGCATTTCCTTTCCAGTAAAGTTACGTTTAAATTTAACCTGTTTTTCTTCCTTGAATTTGGACATCAGGGCATCGAATTGATTACGTTTTAAGCCAAATGACATGCCAAAAATTTGCAGAAATCGTCTGTAGTTGTCCCAGGCAAACCATTCCATATCCGCATTTTTGGCAATGCCTGCCGCAATTTCCGCTGAAATTCCGACATTTAAAAATGTATCCATCATGCCTGGCTGAGACACAGAGGATCCACTTCGGACAGACAATAAGAGTGGATTGTCCGGATCGCCAAATACTTTACCTGTTTCACCTTCCAGGCGATTGATTTCCGATAATATTTGATCTCTGAAATGTTTTTCAGCCGGTTGGTAATTCTCTATCACTTCCCGACATCGAAATATTTCAGATGTCACAATGAATCCCGGTGGGACATTCATGCCAAAACCCTTTAATTTTGCCAGATTATAGCCTTTCATCCCCATGTGAATAACATCTTTGACCAGTCCTTTGGGTTTGGATAAGGGAGAAATTGCACGTTCTGCATCATAATTCAGTAAGGCATGAAATAATTGATTGGGTAGTTTATCAGCCTGTCGGAATAATACACTGAGTATTTGAGAAATAAATGAATCCAACTGTTTTAGCCCCAGAGATGTTGCAATTCGGTCTCGAAAGAAAATTTCCGATACCCGATGATGCCGCTGCTCTTGATTATACTTAATTTCACCGGAATGACTATATTTCGCAAGCAAATCAGCCTCATTGGTTTGTTTTAAGATTTGTACGAGATTATGTTCATGTACAGTATGATAATAATCCTGAACAATCCGACGAACAGCCCGCGCAATGCCTTTAAAAATATCAATATATTGTGTAAATGTAAAACCTCTTTTGCTTAAAGCCAGACTTAAAAGCTTGAGTTGTTCATCAAAGTCAATGGAGTAAATGCCATCAATTCTTAATGCCTTGTTGAACAGTTTCATACGTGTATTGATTTGAAAAAAGGTTGCGCGCGTGATCAATTCCAGATCAACTTCTTCTACAAGCTGCTCAAAACATACGTTAATATAAGCTTCCAAACGAAATGTCATTGCCAGAGCATCAAATTTCTTTTCGTGATAACTTCCAAACATGGATGGAATATCAATGGTAAAATGGCGTTTACGATATATATTTTCCTGTGCTTCATATTGTTCATCTGACAGGATTATTTCTTTTAATTGGAGCAAAACTTCAATTAAACCATCAACTTTGGTAATCAAGTCTGATTCGTCAATCAGCTCCTTAATTCTTGGGATAGAAGGAAATGTATCATAATTAAGCTGTGTTTGACATTGATCCAGATATTCATGCAGATTGATCCGATCCAAATGATATTTTTGATAAAGGGACTTGTAACACAACATGGTTAAATACATTTTCTTCTGTGTGGATTCAGAGACATCAGGTGCTTTAAACACAATCTCTTTTATTTCCTTGTCAGATTTTTCCAGAATCAACGCCAAAGGTTCTTCATGATCTATATAGATATTGTGAAGATATTGGGTGATGTTTCGCATATTGGCAGTGTGCGAATCATTTGGATTCAACCTTTTAAAAATATTATCCGGAATTTTTCCTTTCAGAAGCGTGACATCGCCATAAAGCCAGTATCTGAATATCGATTCAATCAGTTCAAGTGTTTGATTACTACTTTCAACATGGCTTTGCTTTCTAAGGAAATGAACCAGCCGATCTTTTCGTGAAGAAATTTCATCCATTTCAGTAGAAATATCTCGCAATCGGCCTTCAGCACCAATTTCATTGAAATATGCAGGGAATAGCCGGGCCAGTTGTTTAATCAGGTTATAGACCGGTTCAATATGGCTGTTGAGTAATTTTGTAATTTCTCTTGGAAAAAGATCAGTATCTTTGATATATAAACCTGACAAAGCCAGATGAATAAGTAATGATGAAAACAATTTGTGGGAGACTTCAGGATTTCGTTCAGCAAGTTCCATCCATACAATAACATTTTGAAGATGTACACTATTGGCTCGAATTTGCCAATCCTCGCCAACGCCTTGCAAATTGGGCACCTGAAATCCCATTGAAATGACTTGTTCGATAAACAGAAATATCAGTTCATTTTCATTTGTTTTGTAAACCGCTTTACCCATCGTCTGAAGACATGTCAGGGCAATGCCTGGAAATTTATTGAGCGCATTTTTAAGCGTTTTACATGTCTTTTTCAATAACTGCCTGTTGTGGTCCATGTCTTGATGATCGACAAGCCATGACACTGTCCGATTGATTTCTCGCAAGGCATCCTCATGAATGGTAGATAGGCCGTCAATACTCATCATATGAAATAAGAGTATCATTTTCCATTGTTTACCGGTTTGTTCATCAGGCGCAATCCGGCCTAGCTTTGCTGGCAAAGTATTGTACCAAGAGACAATCTTGTTAAACCCTGGCATTTCAATCAATGCCTGTGTCAATTGCGGCTCATTTTGTTGGAATTGCGCAAGATAATCCTCTAATTGGGTTTGATACGCTTTCATTGATTTATGGGAAATATTTTCAAACAAAGACGAAATATCCGGCATATTTTCTATCGGTTCAATTGCATTTTCAAAATAATCAATGGGAGATTTTTGACGATACCAGTACTCATATGTGCGCCGATAAAATCGCGTAAGCAGGGCATTGAAAATTTCGGAATGGGTATCAATGCCTTTGTTAACCCACTTCGCTGCCAATTGATTCAATTGATAATAGCTTTTGACATAATAGAAAAATTGGGGCTCGTTTAGTTCGACAATGTGCGTAAACGCTTTTTCAATAACAGGCAAAAAACCATTCATTTCATTATTGGCATCTAAAATAATCTTTTGAATAAAGAATAACAAATGATCTACAGCATCAATCCGCACATTAAGATATCGGGTCTGATGAAAAGCATCCTGAAACACCTTAGTAAATATGCGGGCAGCATCTGGCCCATGAGGGTGAACCTTAAACAGATGAAAGTAATCCAATGCAAAGGTTCTGGCCTCTTTGATAATAAAGCCCCAGTTCTTATATGGGTGATTCAACTCTATCAAAAAAACTCTCAGACGTTCCTGCACACCATGCAAATCAGCCAAAATTTCTTGTAAAATGAGATGTTCCTTGCGTATTTTGACATCTATATGGGTTTGCTCCATATTGACCGCATATGCGGAAGATTGATGCATTGTTGTCTCCTGTTGCAAAAAAAGGAATGAGTGTAACCAAAATTGCCAGTTCCCAAAAAGACTTTATTTTTCTTAGCCCTGAAAGGGCGGCAACATACCAGCCCAGGGCAACGCCCTGGGTAAATGGTAGGCTTGTTTTTAGCCCTGAAAG
>Ga0272440_1001433_pt1 | contig 19452 bp, 12 predicted proteins | sample SSMMMBAug17_FD_192440 | JGI IMG/M metagenome (GOLD analysis project Ga0272440, IMG submission 192440) | Marine sediment archaeal communities from Little Sippewissett salt marsh, Falmouth, MA, United States - SSM-MMB-Aug17 | ecosystem: Environmental > Aquatic > Marine > Wetlands > Sediment ...
TCACGCTGCTTATCAAAAAAAATATTACACATTGTTTGAAAAGTTAATTTGAGATCCTTTTCTACCGCCTTTGGTAAAGGACCAATTTCGTTCCAACGTTCTTGAATTTTTTTGACGTGTTCCGTTGTCTCTTTCCAGTTGATATCATTATCGATATCATGCATAATTTCTTTTAAATCTTTATAAATTTTAGTTTTTTCTTCAAAGCATTGTGTATAAATTTTATCACAAATATCATGGAATTTTGCCCATATTGATTCGGATTTGCTTCGATCGACAGCTCCAAGTTCTCTCCATTTTTCTTGAGCTTTTCTCGCTTTTTCTGCCGATTCTTTAAGCGAGTCCTTTTCAAGAGATTTTTCCAATTCATCACACAATTCCTCTTTAAGCGCTAAATTTGCCCATTGCTCCCAACTCTTTTTTTCCCAAAAATCTCTCTGTATTAAAAAAAACTCGTTACATGAATTTTCAAATTGCTGAGATAGTTGTGCTTTTTTTTCAGAAGCATACTCTCCTATAGATTGCCATTCTTTTTGAGCAGATTTGACCTTTTTTTCCAGACCAGCTCTTATTTCTGAAACCTTTGCCTGCTCAACAATTTCACATAACTCGAACAATCTTTTTTCTTCGTTTTCTTTGTTTTTAATCATTTCATTTTCTAAGACTTTTAGCTTTTCATCAAATAAATTGATTATTTTCTTGTATCGGTCTGAAAGATGTCCGGGAGGTCCACATGGCATTTCTTTCAAAAGATTGTTCCATTTTTTTTTGTAAGCATTAAATTCATTCAGTGTTTCTATATCGTCAGATGTATTATCAAGTTGTTCAAGGTCTAAGCAGACTTTGTTCAATTTTTCTACAGCTTCCTGATAGGTTGAATATGCAGATTTTCTATCGATGATAATTCGATCCAATTGTTCAATAGAACGGCTATACCGTGAACTCAAGTTATGATATACAGAAAAAGGTATAATGCCATCCTCAACGCTCAATTCAGCGTAATCCCAATTATCTCTAATTGTTTGTATTTGTTTTTCATACTGGAATAAACTTTCATGTGAATTGGATGGAATACCCGATTGTTGAATTTCTTCAAACAGCAACTCTAATTTTTTACACGATTCTGTCATTTGATATACGGTATCTTTTTTACGATCAATTTGATCCAGCTGTTCCTCTATTTTTGTTCTTGCTTGATTGAAACGTTTCTTTAAAGGATGATTATTGTCCGGGTCAATTTGATCCCACCTTTTTTGTAATTGATTCAATAATGAATAGCTGTCTGTCCATTTTTCAGTAGCCACAACCTTTTCTAATGACAAGCACAATTCTTCCAATTCCCATTCTGTTTGTTTTTCAGGAGAGATGACATCCATATTTTCATAAAGATTGGAAAGTTTATCCCTGGCAATTTTTTTTATTTTTTTATTACTTGCATTTTTTGATACTAATTCAAGATGCTTTGGGTTTGAAAGCTTATTTACAATTGCTTTTCCTGGTTTTAATCCACAATTTTTTTCTGCAATCTGGCATAATAATTGTGGGTTATCAATCTTGTCAATTGCCATCAAACGCACATCAGGTCGATCAGCATCTGCTGCGATTTGTGCCAATACTCTTTCGTCATCAATCTGATCAATTAATGAACCTTGCAAGGATAAATCATTGGTGCTATGAATCTGATCCACGTAACAAAGATTCAGTTTATTGATTGCTGCCCTTCGAATTTCAGGATCGGGGTCTTCTTTGACAACCTTCCTCAACAAAGAAATTTCTTTCAATTGATGGACTGCTTCGATTCGTACAATAGGTTCTGGATCGTTTTCGACAACTTGTTTGAATATATCCACCATATCAGGATTTAACGATCGAATCGTTTGGATTCTAATTTGTGGATTGCTGTGTTTCCAACGAGGTACAATAAAATCTTTGATAGCCATACGTTTAGTTCTCTAAAATTTTAATTTATTGAAATGTAATTTAAACAATGAACAGATGTTAATGAAATGTTTAAATTTGATTATTTTGATAATTGCTTAATTACATTCATCAGGGTTAATATTTTCAATACATCATAAACAGATGGTATCGTCTATACTTATGATTACGATTTTTTTTTGAACAATAAAACTACAAAATTTTTATTAATACCATGCTCTTTACAGTGTTTCAAGATAAATAAACAAAATGAAAGGCCATACAAAATGTTTATTAAACAATTTAGATATCATAACGATAACCTGGCTTATCTGATTCATGGCAACATCAACGCAATTGTTATCGATGGAGGCGCTGTGAATGAAATATGTAACTATCTGTCAAAAACTAATTTAAAACTCCAGTATATCTTCAACACTCACAATCATGGCGATCATACATCTGGTAACAGAAACCTTTTAAATGCAACCCAAGCAACGCTTATCTCCATGAATGATTTACGTATAAATAATTGGGCAATAGAGAAAACTCCTATTCGAATATATGAAACTCCTGGACATACTACGGACAGTATTTGTTTCCAAATAAAAAACTGGTTAATAACCGGAGACACCCTTTTCAACGGTACTGTTGGAAACTGTTTCACTGGTGATGAAACATCATTTGTTAACAGCATACAAAAAATAAAGATGTTACCTGATGAAACCATAATTTATGCTGGTCATGATTATGTCCGACCGGCAATGAATTTTGCTAAAAAACATGCAATAAACCCTTCTCATGTTCAATCATTTTTGAGCATGTATAACCCGAACCATGTTCATTCATGCTTGAAACAAGAAAAAGAACATAATCCTTTTCTGAGGCTTGATAGTGCTGAAATAAAAAAATTACTCAATGATAATCAATTACCTTCAAGCACAGAAACTGAACGATTTCAATCTCTTAAAAAAATTGAAATCTGGGATTAATTTTTATGCTTGACAAAAAAATAGTATTTTTTTAAATAAAGCTTTTAATTTTTTTAGGGAGTGAAGGCAAGTGAAAAAATATACATATAGCGCAAAACGTTCTGACAATCCGGGAAAATGGTTTGTTGTGGATGCACAAGATAAAGTCCTGGGACGATTGAGTACGACTATTGCTTCTCGTCTACGCGGTAAATGTAGTCCAATGTTTACGCCACATTCAGACATGGGCGATTGGATTGTGGTTATCAACGCTGACAAAGTTGTACTCACAGGCAACAAGCTTGAACAAAAAAAATATTACCGACATAGTGGATATGTTGGTGGATTGACAGAGATTAACGCAAAAAAACAATTGGAAAAAAAGCCTGAAGAATTGATTCGGCATGCTGTTAAAGGCATGCTCCCCAAAAATAGATTGGGTAGAAAATTATTCAAGAAATTAAAGGTATACACAGGGGCTGAACATCCCCATACTGCCCAGTGCCCAGAACCTTTAACCGTTTAAAAAAAGTGGAGATATTTGAATGAGTCAAGAACATATGTACTATGCAACCGGTCGAAGAAAAAATGCTGTTGCAAGAACGTGGTTAAAACCAGGTAATGGAAAAATATTGGTGAACAAAAGACCACTGGATGATTTCTTTAAAGTGAAAACAGCAAAGATGCTGTTAATGCAGCCATTTGAATTAACCGGAACAATAGATAAATTTGACGTAATTGTTACGGTTAAAGGTGGTGGAATATCTGGCCAGGCTGGAGCTGTTCGTCATGGCATTACACGTGCTTTAGTTCAGGTAAATCCCGAATTTAGAAAGTCATTAAAAAAAGCTGGATTTATTACACGCGACGACAGAGAAAAAGAACGAAAAAAATATGGTCAGCGCGGCGCTCGTGCACGATACCAATTTTCAAAACGATAAAAAAATTATTATTGTTTTCTATATACAAAAATATAAAGGGAAGAGGTATTTGAATTGACCTTTTCCCTTTTTTTTTCTTTCTACATTTTATCATTTCTTTCCGGAGTAAATGATGACAAACAAAAAACGTATTGCAGTAATTGGAGCGAGTGGATATGCTGGTGCTGAAACGGTTAGGTTAATCGCAGGTCATCCACATGTTACACTTTCACTGTTGACCTCACGACAATATGCCGGCATGTCCTATGACACAGTATTTCCATCATTAACCGGACGTATAAAGCAACAGTGTGAAATATTTTCTCCTGATGAAGCCATTCAAAAAGCAGATATATTCTTTTTAGCACTTCCTCATAAAACATCCATGAGCGTTGCAGCCCCTTTGATACATGCTGGTAAGATAGTGATTGATTTATCTGCTGATTTTAGATTTAAATTCCTAAACAATTATGAAACCCACTACCAGCAGCATGAAGAACCAGAGTTATTGAGTAAATCTGTTTATGGTTTATGTGAAATTTACAAAGATCAGATTCAATCTGCTAAATTGATCGGAAATCCTGGATGTTATCCCACAAGCATACTACTTCCGTTAATTCCGCTTTTAAAAGAAAGAATAATTAAGTCCCAAGGAATTATTGCAGATTCAAAGTCTGGTGTTAGTGGAGCAGGCCGTTCTCCATCATTAGGAACCCTTTACTGTGAAGTTAATGAAGGGTTTAAAGCTTATAAAGTCGGAAACCATCGACATGCACCAGAAATGAATGAAAATTTATCCTTAGCAGCAAATACAGATGTTAACATTTTATTTGTCCCTCACCTTGTTCCTATGTCAAGAGGCATTGTTTCAACGGTTTATGCTCAATGCAACATGAATACTAATGAAAATCAAATTCTGGACTGTTTAAATAATGCCTATGATAAATCGCCATTTATACGGATCTTACCTGAAGGACATATCCCTAACGCAGCACATGTTCGCGGCACTAATTATTGTGATATTGGTGTTAAATATTTACCTGAGCAAGATACGTGTGTGATTGTGTCTGCAATTGACAACCTGATTAAAGGTGCTGCCGGACAAGCCATACAAAATATGAACATAATAATGGGTTTTTCCGAAACAGATGGTATCGATATGATACCTTTTCCTATTTAAAAGAAGAAAAATCATATTTTAAATATATTATGGGTTCTGTTATAGTGAACCCTTTGGATTAATTGTATGTTTATTGAAAGGAGATTAAAAAAATGTCTGCAACCTTAATCAAAGGAACAGAAATTCGGGAACAAATCCTTGAAGAAATTACAGCAGAAGTTGCTGAAATAAAGGAAAAACATGGTGTTGTTCCAGGACTGGTTACTATTTTAGTTGGAGAAAATCCAGCCTCAATATCTTATGTTACTTTAAAAATTAAAACGGCACATCGTGTTGGATTTAAAGAAGTTCAAGACTCTCAGCCTGTGGATATTTCAGAAGAAGACTTATTAGCTCTGATTGAAAAATACAACAATGATGATTCCATTAACGGAATACTGGTTCAATTGCCCCTGCCGAAACATGTTGATGAGAAAAAAGTTCTAAATGCAATTGACCCTGATAAAGATGTTGATGGATTTCATCCAGTAAATGTTGGCCGATTAATGATTGGTGGCAGTGAAGTCAAGTATCCTCCCTGTACACCAGCCGGTATTCAAGAAATGATTATTCGAGCAGGAGTAGAAACAAGTGGTGCTGAAGTCGTTGTTGTTGGACGTTCAAATATTGTTGGTAAACCCATCGCTAATATGATGCTTCAAAAAGGCCCAGGTGCAAATTCAACAGTAACGATTGTTCATACCCGAACAAAAGATTTGGCTGCTCATTGCAAACGTGCAGACATTTTGATTGTTGCAGCGGGTGTACCAGATTTGGTTAAACCTGAATGGATTAAACCAGGGGCTTGTGTAATTGATGTTGGTGTTAACAGAGTTGGAGAAAAAATCAGTGAAAAAACCGGTAAAAAAATAGCGATTCTTAAAGGTGATGTTGATTTTGATGCTGCAAAAGAAATTGCAGGTTATATAACCCCTGTTCCAGGTGGCGTTGGCCCAATGACCATCACCATGCTGATGATGAACACATTAAAATCGTTAAAATTCAAATTAGGTATCGCATAGCGATTTTTTAATAAAAAAAGGCATGCTATTTTTGCCTGCCTTTTTTTATTTTCCTTGGATTTAATGGCATTTCATTAATATTATAACGGATTTTGGGAAACATCAATATTCGTTAACAGAATTAAGGAACAATTGAAAAATAAGTTCCCCTTTTAAATTGTACGTTTCGTGGCTATAGATCGTAGAGACAAGGCATGCCTTGTCTCTACAAACAAAAAAAGAACCGAAAATGTTAAGAATGGGTATTTATTTTCAGAGCATTCCCTTCCTTAGAAAATAATAGTGTTTTTCATAGAGAGCTATTCTTAATTCTGAAAATTTTTTAAATTCTGATTCTAAAAAAAGGCAAACAAATGTTTGTTATTCACCGATCCTTGAATGCTCGAAAAGATAATTACTCAATGCAATATTAAACGTATGAAACTGAATACCATAAACATGTAATCCTTGATCATTTTCTCCATCGTCCCTCATAATTTCAGTTCTAAGGTCAAAAGAGTCTCCCAGACTTGTCTTAACATGTGCAGTTCCCGACATACCCAAATGTAATTGTTCAGAGGTTTCAATTAGTGCACCACCGGAGCTGATATTTACGGTAACAAATGGTATCGTAGTTTTTTCGTCAGAAACAAATGCACCTCTTAATACAAGATAAATTCTGTCTTCTCGTCTTCGTTCTGATAGATTAGCAAGTCTCCTTGCTAAAATGCGAACTTCTTTTGATTCGTCCGTTAATTTTTTCGATTCTTCTGCGGAATTGTTTGCATTAATGGCGGTTTGCTTGGTCAATGTGTCAATTTGATATATTGATTTATTGACGCCCTCTATTTTTGAGGCCTGTTCTTCTGAATTTAACGATATGGCACCCAGTAAATCGGCAACTTTATTTGCACTTGTGTCAACTTCGGAAAAAATTTTATTCGTTTGTCCCATTAACTCTGAACCATTTTTAATTTTAATGTAAATTTGTTCGATTAGTTGGGATGTATTTTTAGCTGCTTCAGAAGATCTCATAGCCAGACTTCTCACTTCATCAGCAACAACAGCAAATCCGGCGCCAGCTTCACCTGCCCTTGCAGACTCAACAGCAGCATTAAGTGCCAATAAATTGGTTTGAAAGGCGATTTGATCAATGGTTTTTACTATTTGAGAAATTTCTTCACTAGATTGATAAATTTCCTTCATAGATTCTGTCAGTTGCGTCATACTTGAATTTGCTTTCTTTACAATGCCTGTGGTCTCCTTCATAAGTCCATCCGCATTAATAGCATTGTTCGCATTGTTTCTTGTCATTGAAGCAACTTTTTGTAAAGAATCAGACGCGCCTTCTATTGAGTTTGATTGTATATTGGATGCTTCTGCAAGTGACTGACTTGAATAAGCGATATTTCCAGAAAAACCTTCTAAATTCTTAGACATTTCAGCAAGGCATTCAGCTATATCCTGAAAAGGATTGATCACTTTTTTTTGTGTTAAAAAAAGACATGTAATTATGATCAAAAAACTTGAAACCAGCGAAATCAATTCTGTCCAAACTATCGTTCTATATTGAATTGTTTGTAGGTGAGTACTTTGTTTTTTTATGATTTCATTGAATTCGCTGCTTTTATCTTTTGGCAACATTTTTAAAATTTCCTGGTAACTGCTTTGGAACATTTCAATTTCGTTACGGCTTTTATTCCCCAAATATAATAATGAACAAATAGATACTGTGCTTAATGTAACAACAGTTGTAATTATTGTCGATGTAATTAGAAGAATAATTTTTGATTGTATTTTCAATTGGTTATACCTTTCGCAAATCAAACTATTAGATCATTCTGAAATACCTTGAGGAAATTAAGAATAGAACTAAACCCGTATTTTTATCATATTCTTTTATAATTATCCAATATTATTTAAAAATATTTAATGTTTTACGTTCAAATGTCATATAAAATAAGTCATTAATTCTGTGAAATTTTTTTTATTCATTTATTCATCAGCATTTGATATATTGAAAGGACAACACGCTCAGATGTTTTTCCATCCCATTTTTCAGGTATTTTATTTTGGAGGGAATGTTTTTTTAAAATTTGATATAAATTAGATTCAAGGGTTTCTGTTGAACAAAGACAATTGGTTCCTTGCTCGATAGTAATCGGCCGTTCTGTATTTTGACGAAGTGTTAAACAAGGAATTCCAAGATAAGTCGTTTCTTCCTGAAGTCCTCCAGAGTCAGTTATCACCACTGAGGCATGAAAGACTAAATTCATGAATGATATATATGCCATGGGTGGTGTCAGGATAATATTTGTGTTATGTTGCAGGAGGTCAAACAACTGAAAAAGCTTTAATTGCTTCTCTGTTCTTGGGTGAACAGGAAAAACAATTGGTATTTTTTTTGACAATCTTAATAATATGTATATTATTTTCTCTAAATGATTTCTTGTATCAACATTGGCCGGTCGATGTAAGGTTACAATAGCAAAAGCCTTATTTAAAAGGTTCATTTCATGAGCTGTTTTTTCAGATTCAATCTTTGAGCGTGTCATTTCAAGAGCATCAATCATGATGTTACCAACATGCTCAATTCGATCTTTCGAAATCCCTTCTGCCAGTAAATTTTTATCGCCGTCAGGCGAAGGCGTCCATAATCGGTGACATATATGATCAGTAACGATTCTATTGATTTCTTCAGGCATCGATCGATCAAATGATCTTAATCCAGCCTCTAAGTGTGCGATCATGAAACCTTGTTTTACAGCGGATAATGCTGCTGCAAGCGTTGAATTGACATCGCCAACGACAATAACAAGATCAGGACGTTGATTACATAGCAGACGTTCATAGGCGATCATAACCTGACCCGTTTGCTCTGCATGCGAGCCACTTCCAACTTTCAAAAAATGATCTGGTTGTGGAAGATTAAGGTCTTCAAAAAAAGCACCAGACATGTTGGAATCGTAATGTTGACCCGTATGAATTATTTCAGGTTTTGCCCATTTCTGCTTTTTTAGTGAATGGTATAGAGGAGCAATTTTCATAAAATTCGGTCTGGCAGCTGCAACAAGATGAATAATCTTTGGTTTATTGGATAACACAGTTATAATCTCAATATGTCCACTTAAAAATGCCCAGACCTAATATATTCATAATAATTGGTACCGCATAGATAACAGCCAGCGTGGTAATTTTTTGTCTATTTGTTTTTAGCCACATTATAAAAATGGCAGCACAGAAAAAATGGAAATAGCCGATTAAAAAGATCAACCATACGCCTTGGAATGAACGTTCCCAAAATGAATACTCCCAAACCAGATGCCCGCCTTTATTCAAAAAACACTCAATAAATACACTGAATGCAGAATAAGCAATTGCCCAAAACCATTTCTCAGGTAATCCAAGAATTCTTATTTTTTTATCTTCAGAAAGTGTATGATAATAAATAATGCCCATTATACTGAACATAAACATAATTTCAATGTTCCATCCAACCATAGTTCTAAGAGCTGTATCTCCCGGAGCTGTCCAAAATGCTGAGCGTCCACTAAGAACCATGACCCAACTGTTCCAAGTCTCATTAAAAAAATCCACACCAAAAATTGTGAGGCCTGAAAAAACGGCATCCCAATTACCTTTTTGCTTCGCTTCTTTAATTTCTCTTGTATAAATATAGAAAACAAACGCAAGCATTGGAATGACATACCATTTTAACATTGATAAATCCCTTAGTCCATCTAAAGCTTGAACTGTAGCTTCTGTCATCATTCTTCTCCTTTAAATTACCTGAATACGATTTAAGTTTCGTTATCAGTTGATATTTTCCTGACAAAAGTTTATTGGAAATTTTTCTTCTAAAGCTTTTTTAGAAAAGGTGTATTATAAAGACAGATTCCAATCGAGAAATCAAGTATAAATAAGTCCAGGTATATATTAATTATTCTTTTAGTGTGTCAATTATTTCTTGAATGACCTTATCGGCTTTTTCTGTTTCAATCTGGCAGGTTCCTACTTTAAAATGACCACCACCACCATGTTTTAACATTAATGATCCAACATCTTTTTGGCAGGATCGGTTGATGATACTATGTCCAACAGAAAGAACAATATTTTGTTTATTTAATCCCCAAAAAGTTTTTACAGAAACATTTTGGTCTGGGTATAAGGCATATTCAATAAAACGGTTACCAACAATCGTTTCTGGCTGATCACGATAGTCAATGATAATCACATTTTTTTCTTTTCGACTATGTTTCTTTATGATCTTTTTGTATTGCTCTTGATGCTTGAAATATAGCTCTTTTCTTTCAACAATGTCAGGTATTTCCATAATTTCTTCAATTGGCATCGATCGACAATATTTAATCGTATCTTGCATCAGTTCAAGATGGTCTATACGGAAATTTTTATATCGTCCCAGCCCAGTTCTAACATCGATAATAAATGCTAACAATATCCAATTTTCAGGGAAAAGAATTTCCTCTTGAGCTAAATCAGCAGGGTCATATTTATCAATTGCCCACATTAATCCACTGTCATCAAACTTTGTTAACTCCTTTGGGCCGTTGTAATAATCGTATATAACTCTGGCACAGCTGGGAGACAGGCGTGCAAATCCTCTATAAGCACGTGTTAAACTGCCATAACCGGCTTTTTTATCTAATTTTAAACGTTCAAGCTCTGTTGAATGATGATCAAACCAAAGACCACAGCCAGGGCTGTAAGGCATATTTGCAAGAACATCATTTTTAGATAAGCTCAATTTGCCATCCTGAATATCTTTAGGATGCATAAACAAATAATCTTCAATTATGCCGAGTTCTTCTAATAAAACGGCACAAGCGAGGCCATCAAAATCAGGTCTGGTGACTAAACGCATAGCGATTACTCCTTCCTTGCCTATAGTAACTGATAATCTATTTCATCCGAAACATTTGTTTATTTTATTTCCAGAAAAAGTTAATTATCAGCAGTGTCAAAAGTATACATTGGCATATATAATATATTTACATTCAGATTTATGCCATTCAAAACAAGAGATTTTTTTCTGGAAATACTTTTCTGAAATACAATTAAGAAACGATGGTATCGAATGTATTAAATTTTTTGCACATTCAATGCCATTTTATGAAAAGTAAAAAAATTCTTTTACATGAGGTTCTTCAAATAATAATAAACCAACAAATATTATCAAGCACAAGTCATACTATTTTATATTATTATAATGATTGATTTTTTTGTAATTTTACCTTAAAAAGATTCATACACAAACAAGTTATTTTTTTTCCCTACTGGTGCGATCAATGAATAAAATAAAAGATATATTTTTAAGTATATGCATCATTTCTTTTTTTATACCTTCTGTGGTTTTAAGTTCGGATTTATCCATTCAGACGAGCAGAGATAAAACGAAACGAATCGTTGGGGGATCAGAAGTAAAAAGAGCGTTTTGGCCATGGATGGCAGCATTGATTAATCGTAATATTTCCTCAATAATGAATGCCCATTTTTGTGGTGGAGTTCTTATACACCCGCAATGGATTCTTACTGCAGGTCATTGTGTAGAGGAACTCTTACCATATGATATTGAGGTAATATTAAATATTCATGATTTGGAAACGGATCAAGGTGATCATTACCCAATTCGTCAAGTTATCATTCATCCAGAATATGATGGCATACAGTTAGAAAATGATCTGGCATTAATCCAACTTAAGAATGCTGCTCCTTACCCCACAATACAACCAATGGTTTCTCACGACATACCACCTGATACTACTGGCATTACTATCGGATGGGGAAAATTGTCTGAACTTGGCCCAACTTCTTCCAAATTACAACAGGTCAGTGTCCCTGTTGTTTCCAATGAGGTTTGTCAAGCATCATTTCAAAAATTTGAACAAGAAACCATTATCACACCTGGGTTATTATGCGCTGGGTATGAAAACGGTGGTAAAGATGCTTGCCAGGGTGATAGTGGAGGCCCTCTTATCCTACATAACACAACTCATTGGATATTGGCCGGTATTGTCAGTTGGGGGCAAGGATGTGCAAGACCTGGCTATTATGGTGTTTATACTCGTGTATCCATGTACATTGATTTTATTGAACAATATGTTCCAACAATAACTATTGCTGGGCAAGTAAAGGGTTTTATTATAGGTCCACATTTATCCGCTATACCTTTAGCCGCTGTCCATTTAATTAATACAGAGTACAAAACCTATACAGATGAAAATGGATATTATTCACTCAATGTTCCTTCTGGTGTTTACAATGTTGCCATTTATGCAGAACATTATCTTCCAGCAATCCAGGTGATAAACCTGAGCCAGCGAAAAAATATAGTTTATTATAATCCTATATTATCAATTAAAAAAAAAATTGATATTGACAGCAATGGTATTCTCAACATGGCCGATATAATCGCTACATTTAAACGTATCATAAAGGATTAATTATTTTTTTGAATCTTCCTTACTTTTTTTTGTCTCCTTAGTATTCATTACTTTTGAAATGATCAAGCGCATTTGTTGATGATCTTTTATTTTTGGATCATATTCTAATGCTTTTTGAAAATGCGCTACACCTTCTTTTTGTTTTTTTAAGTATTGATATAAAACTACGCCTAAATTTTTATGCGCCATTGCCCAGTTTGGGCGTAATTCAATCGCTTTTTCAAAGGCAGATTTAGCTTCTTCATATAATTTTTTATTTAACGCAACAATTCCAACATTAAAATGAATAACTGGATTAGTAGAATCAAAACTTGCTGCCATACGAAATGAATTTAGAGCAAGATCCAATTTTTTCTGTTTCATATAAATATTTGCAACATTATTATGAACCTTTGCATAGTCTGGTTTAATATCAACAACACGTTGATAGGTTTTCAATGCATTATCGTAATCATTTATATTGCCATAAGCAACACCTAAATTAAGCATAGCATTCATGTGGTAAGGATAGACTTCTATAACTTTTTTTAAAGATTCAATCCCTTTTTTTGCATTCCCTGATTCAATATATGCCCTACCCATGTACGATAAAATTTTTCGCCGATAGGGATTTAATGATATGGCGTTTTGTGCCTCACGAATAACCCCCCTCCACATCTTTGCTTTTTCTGCCGAAGTGATTCTAAGATAAAAACGATCACATTCTAACCATTTCATTTCCAAACTATAAAGTTGTGTTGTCCCAATGAATACTATAAATATCATAATTATTGAAAAAATAGGATTAAATTGACGATATGATGGCTTCGTATAATGCACATAAAGATACCCAATAACGGCCAAATAAATCATCATCAACAGTGGTGGTAACGCTCTTTGAAATGGAAAACTAAAAAATGCATTTACGAGAAGTCCAGCTAAACAAACAGCTATTCCAAATATTGTAAAACGATTTTCCTTTTCATGGGCTAAAATTCGCCTGATCATGTATACAGTTGAAACAGCAAATATTAGAAGGAAAAGCATACCAATACTTCCGGTCTCAGACCAAGTTTGAATGTAGTCATTATGGGCATTGGTCAATTGAAATTGTTCGCTGAACCATCTTTCGACAACAACTTTTCTAAAATATAAAGGATAATAGACTTTGTGATTACCAAGTCCGACACCTTTAATGAAATAATCCTTTATCATTTCCCAACTATTGCGGAAAATAGCAAAACGTCCTGCAAACGATGATTCCCTTCCTTGAATGTTTGTCTTAACCGCTTCAACAATTTTTTCTGTATCTTGCTGGTCATCCTTTTTTTCACCGGTAACATCAATTTTTATGGAATCATTTGCTTCTTGTATCGTAAACAATTTTTTTACATCATTGACAACTCTGTTATATTGTCGAGCCAGTGTCCAGGAAAAACCCTGAGAATTAAAGTGAACCATTACAACTGCCAATAAAAAGGCAAGAATCAAAGCTGTTATTTTATTTCGATTCCAAATAATTCTATTGTCAGACCTTCTATGATTCCAAAATAACAAAATAGTAAACAGTATAATTTCAACAACAAAAGCCAACCAGCCAGCTCTGGCACGTGTATAAAATAAGAAAACAGTCATCAAAGCGATTGCCAAAGCATATAACCATTGTAATATCTTATTTTTACTACTCAAAAAGAACCCAACAGCAAGAGGTATTGTTAAAACCATGTAATGTGCTGCCATATTCTTATTCGCAAATGTTGCTGATGGTTTCGCTACTTGGGGTACCAGCGTTACATCAAATAAATATTGCCCAATTCCCAGTAAAGCAACAGCTATTCCTGACACAAGAACAGCCAATAAAACATACGTACATTCTTGTTTATTTTTCATGCTGTGAAAGAACAGCAGAAAAGCCATAAAAGGGCCAATCCACATCATCCACGTCACAACACCTTCAAAAACATTTGCAGCCCAACTCATTGATATGGCAGCCCATATAAAAAAAAGGATCAAAGGGATATGAATCGGTAACAGATATAATTTGCTTTGCCGATACAGACATTCTTTTATGAGCCAGGTAATGATCAATGATAAAGAACCAATCCGTATAAAAATTGATTGGGGTAAATTAGCAAAATCATATATACCATTAATAATAAAAAATGGTGCAATACAAATAAAAGCTAATTTTAATATCAGAAAAATTACATCAATGATGGATGCTAAGTTTGCGTTAAATGGCTTTGCATTTTGCTTGTTATTTTGAAAATTGTTTTTCAAAACTTGTTCAACAGCACTAATAGGAATTGATAATTGGTGTGCAATTTCACTTGCAGAATAAATACTTGATAGACGCTTGATTTGTTTTATTTTTTTGTTTGATAACTGCATACAAATACTCGAATATTAAAGTTGAATAAAAAAAATGTTTTGATGAATACATAATTTCGAAACGATATAGATTTTAGGAAAATGATTTTGGCAAGGGTAAGAAATTGATTGTATCGATAATACATCGACGACTGATAACGAGCCAAAATCTTTTTCTTAAAATCTATAGTTAATTCCAACAAGAAAAGCTGGATATTTAATGTGGTTGACATTGCCTAAGCCCATTGTCCAACACAATTCAAGACTCGTAAATATATCAGGAGTAACATAAATATCTGTTCCGCCACCGAACTTAGTTGAAAAACCCCAGTCTGTTTCTTTTATACTTTCACTATTTTCTTCAGATCTAATCTCTGCTTTCATTTGCGTGTTCATTAATCCCAATCCGAAAAGTCCATATGGTTGAATAGGACCTGGCTGAGGAAATCTGTATTTTCCTTGAACGGATAGAAGTAGTGCATCCACTTTAACCGTTCGTAATTGTTTTTCATCCTCAAAAGAAAATGCATATTCAAACAACAATTCTCCTGAAAGATATTCATTGAAAAAGATGCCTGCTTTCAATTGAAAATCAACGGCACTGTCATAATCCAATGAAACAGGTTTAACGTAATAATCTTCTGCCTGAGATTCATCCAATTGATTAAACGCTGGTCCAATGGAAATACCAATATAGAATGGATCACTTTCCGCTTGTACAGTAGAAATAACTAACAGACAAATAATAAAGGACATTCCCCCAACAATACTTACTTTTTTAAAAAAATGATGCTTCATTCGATTTCTACTCCCATGATGAAAAGGAAAAATCCCTCAAACTTTCTATAGTAAAGAATAAGGGATTTTGAATTGAATGTTCAGTTGTCAGTTAAGTTACCTGGTCACAATAATTCTGTTTGTTGAAAAAAAATTTCTTACGGTTGGTTATACCGATACCCACAATTGTTAAAATAATCAAAACAATCGCTGCTGTGGGCATTTTTCTTGTTTGCACGCTTGAAATAAAACATCGCCGTTGTGAGGTATTTGAAATATCATCTTTCAGACGAGGCAAATCATCACTGATATCCTGACCAACACCAAAAACAGTCAAATGCCCAACCTTAAATTTTATATAGCCTTTTGTTGATGAAGGAATGATATCGGTTACAGGAATTTTATTTGGTGCTCCTTTTAAGAAGTCTTCCATTGTTTGAGCATAAAAAATATAATAGGTTTTATTTACAAAATCGTTGTAAGTGATATCTTCAGAAGATAATTTCAATTGAATATAAAGGAACTTATTTTCCTTTGGCAAAACATCATCTGCTAACTTAATGTCAACAACTTGAGAAGAAAGTTTAACTTTTACAGGAACAGGATTTTTTTCAATTTTCATTTCAACTTTAACAGCAGTATTAACGGTACCAGGCGGCACCTCAATTTCTGCCACTGAAACAGTTAGGGATTGTTGAAGTTTTACGGTTCCGCCAAATGATGAAGACACACTTTTTATAATTTCATCTTCTTGCATTTGAACTCGCTCCATATCCAGATCAACTATTTTATGAGTTGAAGAATCATTTTCTGAAATGGATACGAATTGTTCAAGATAAAAATCTGTCATTGAAGCAACTAAGGTGAACGATTCCGGTTTTGTTTTAAAATAAATCTGATAGCTCCCATCCAAACTTGCAATAGTTGATGCTGTAATGCCTTGTGGGGATTCTTCAACCGTAAAAATTTTGACGGTTGGATTTTCAGAATAAACAGTTAGTGCTTCACCTCCATTGGCTGTGACTTGTCCTGAAACTGTATAACCATAATTTTCAGAAACAATCACATCCATAACCTGAGTTTTCAATTTATGCGTAAATGTAACACTTTCCGGATTATCTATAGTAAACATATTTGTTGAATCAGTATTTTCATAGCCTTTCTTTTCAAGACTGAAATAATACTGTTTTGATTCAAGCCTGGATAAATGCAACGTAAATAGACCATTATCATTTGTGAAGGTTTTTGGGTATTCAACATTATCTGGAAAAACGACTTTAATATTAACACCGGGTAATTCATTGCCTTCATTTATTGAATTTTCATATACAAAACCGCTATAGCTCGTACAATTCATTGTCAGTCGAACAGGTGTTGTCGCCAGACTATTATTGCCAGCATCATCAATGGCAGCATTTTCAAGTACTTGTATGTCAACAAATCCACATTCTTCTGGTTGTATTATCGCTTTATTGGTTGATGGATCAAAAGATGCAAGTATGCCGTTTTGAATAACTATTCTATCCTCTTTAAATTCCTTTATATTCTCGGAAAGTTTAAGTGTCATGGAAATGGGTTGAACGGTAGCAAATGTTTTCTGGCTGGTTTCAAATTCTAACGATATTTCAGGAGCAACCGGATCATAAATGAAAGTTTTCGATAGTGTAATTGGATTCGAATTTCCTGCAACATCAACGAGTACTCCTTGGGCTATAGAAATTTTTATATTTGCAACTTTGCTTTCAGATATAGACGGAACAATATCAAACGTAAAATTTATGTCAGACGGTATGAAATTTTGGATGGTAGCATTCTCAATCAATATATCACTTTCATCAAAATTAATAACACGCTCTGATAATTTCAGAGCGATCGGAATGATTTCTTTGTTTGTTATTGAGCTAACAGAAGACAAAATCTCAGCAGTAGGAGGTGTTACATCGTATTTAGTGGTGACGATATCAATCTGTGGATTAGTTTTTCCCATATCATCTTTCATGCTACCCTCTAAAAGCTTAACGATAATGTCGTCTTCTTTTATCGGTGTAACGGATAGCTGATATTTAAACCCATTGATTTTTAGCAATGAGTTGATGATCGCATTTTTAACTAAAAAATCAGTTTTTACAAGACCTGTCGTCGGTTTTGTGAAAATCATCGTTATCATCATGGGAGAAATGGAAGTTGCTGAATTATTGATAAAATTTCTCTGCAAGTCCGGCATCAAATCAAGGTTGTCATATGCTATTATTGGATTTGGATAAACCGGTACGACATGATTATTATATTCAACATTTCCAAACAGTTGTATTTTTTCTGACAAATTCGGTTCGGTCTGAATATAATAGTAAAATGAAATAGGAGATAAAGGTGTTTGATCCCATTTAAAAACAATCTGATTATTTGAATTGACAACTGGTGTTAAGCTGGAATCGGCATACGAACATCCTTCTGGTATTGTAATGGTATAGTTCAAGCCTGAAGATTGAACTTCTTCAGAATATTGTATGACATTATTGATACGAATTCGTTCACCTGGAGTGTAAAAATAATAATCAGCAGCGTACGGTAATAGCATCGTATGTTGGGCTTTAAAATAACTTTTTGTCAATTCGAGCGTTTCAGGCGAAATCTCGATAGGCTCTGAAAATCTATTGTAGGTAAGCTTTGCTGAAAGAACTACTGGGTCAGAACTATTATCATTAGGAATCAGTATATATGTAAAATTAACAGGATCGTCAGGTATTGGTGTTGTCCATTTCAGCAAGATACTATTTTGTTGAAAAATAATTTCTTGAGGAGCACCTTTTCCTGTCACTTTTGTTAGTGACCATTCATCAGGTATGGATAATTCCAAAATCATATCAGAAATAGAATCTGGTGAACCATTATAAGAAATAATTGTATTCACTGGAAGTTCTGCACCAGGTATATAAACAGGATCACAACTATGGCGGATTGATAGTTCGGCAGGCTCTAATTTTATGGCCTCTGGTAATAGTTGTGTTGAACGTTCTATACCATTAGAGAATCTATATTTGACGGTCCCAGTAATCTGTACAGAATTATCTGCAGTAAGCGGTGGTATTATATCGTATGTAAATGAAATGTTATTGTCATAAATATTAAACCACGCAAATTGGAGCATTCCTGTTGCCCCTTGATCCGGAATAATACCTGTTATATCTGGAACAGGAGAATTGCTTCCATAAGCACGATCAAATGCCCAACCTTCTGGAAGGTTAACGATCAATCCTATCGCTGTAAATTCGTTATAAGTATCAGCATCAGAAGATAATCGAATATCAACATTTATTGGAACGGCTTTACCTGGAAGATAAACTGAGTCGCAGTTATGTAGAGCAATAACACTCTGTTCAACAACTGGGAATGAGGCATTCACCTGTTGCTCTACCATATCTGCATATCGATACAAAACAGTTGCTATTAACGAGCGATTGCCTGTAGTTCCTTCTGGGATTCGAATAGCATATGAAAAAGAAAGGGATTCAATAAATTTAACATTTTCCCAGGCAAATCCTAAGATGTTCTCATTGTCAAACCTAAAGATATCTGGTGGATTCTCACCCCAAACAGAATCAAATTCCCATCCTTCGGGCAATATCAATTCATATCCCATTGCAGTGCATCCAGTTTTAAAGCGAATCATTACTGATACAATATAGTCATTGCCAGGAAGATATCCACCTGCTTCTGTTTGCACAGTGGGGGTTAGTTGATTTGGATCTACGTACACTAACCTTTCTTTCGTTTGTCCATTGCCAGCACGGTCAGAAACCGTGTAAACTATTTTGTATTCACCGACTGCTTGCTCAATCTGGTTATCAACTTGAATTTTATTAGAAATATCACCATCAATATTATCTGTTGCTTTTG
>Ga0272440_1001434_pt1 | contig 19436 bp, 18 predicted proteins | sample SSMMMBAug17_FD_192440 | JGI IMG/M metagenome (GOLD analysis project Ga0272440, IMG submission 192440) | Marine sediment archaeal communities from Little Sippewissett salt marsh, Falmouth, MA, United States - SSM-MMB-Aug17 | ecosystem: Environmental > Aquatic > Marine > Wetlands > Sediment ...
TATTCTCTATGATGTAAACTTGACAAACCTTGACTCATTAAGTCTTACCAATGCGACACTCATAAACACCCACATTTCACTCTCTTCAGCTAAAGATGTAATTCTTACAAACTCAAGCCTCTCAAATTACTCGAGTATAAATGTTACACAAGAGAATGCTCAAACGATTGACTTTACAGATAGTGTGCTGATGCAATCGACTCTAAATTTAGCCCAAAACACAAAACTTAACATGACAAGAGCTAAAATACAAAATCTCAATGAAAACAACACAACATCACCATCAACCTATTCTCCTGTAGGTTCTAATACGCAAGACTGGTCATTTAGCTCTTTAACATGTCAAGATATTATGAATACTGGATCATTAACTACTTTCTTTGCAGCTATCAATAGTGCGAACTTACAAGGTGTCCATTTTACTTACTCGCCTACATGTAATCTTACTGGACTTCTCACACTTTTAGAAAACAAGACCATCGATGACACAAGTTACTACTTGACAATGGATGCTAACATAACGGGAACCTCAGAGTTTACAGTCTCAGATCTGTTCAAGTACCATGTCTGGATGCCAGGAAAAAATTATAGCAATGTGGATGTAGTAAGTGAATCAATTGTGAACCTTGATCTAGGCCGCATAAACTTTTCAAATATGAAGTTCATAGATGTCAACATAAGTAATGTAGACTTTAATGGCTCTAGCTTTTCAAACGTAAGCTTTAATAATAGTGATATGCGTAATCTAAACTTCGCAAATGCCCACTTCTCAAAAGTTCACTTTGAGACATCTATTTTCAATAGTAACTTTACAAATGCAGTTTTTTATGACTCATCTATTGAAGACTCCGCAGTTTACAGTGAAGTTAACTATGAACAAGTGCCAAACTATACTATAGGTTTTAGTAACTGGAAAGATGTACAAGGGCTTAATCTTTGTCAACTTTTTAACAAAAAACTGCTTAGTAGAGATATAAAAGGTGCTGACTTAAGCAACTGTACTCTCGATGTTAACAACTACTTTGCATACAGTTTTGTTGACTCAAACTTCTCAAACTCAACTTTTTCAGACCTCTTTTTACTCTCAGCTGGCTCAGGTTCTGACTTTAGTGGTTCTAAATTTTCTTTTGGTACATCTGGTACAACTCCTGTAAACTTTACTTTTATAGACATGTCCAACACTTCATTTAAAGGTACTATCATCGGTGGTGCTGCACAACTTAACAATAGTGACTTTACAAATGCAGACTTTAGTGGGGCTGTTGTTCCTGACTCTTACTTTGATGGCTCTAACCTCACTGGAGCAAACTTAAGTGGAGCTCTACTTATTGGAAGTGACTTCTCTGGAGCAAACCTGACAGATGCAAACCTTAGTAGTGCAAATATTACAAACATAACCATAGACTCATCAACCACACTTACGAATATAGACTGGAAAGATATAAACTCTAGTTGGCTCTGTACACAACTCAAAAGCAATCCTTCCCAATTTGGACGCTCCTTACGTAATGCAAATCTCTCAGGGTGTGACTTAAGAAACTTTGACTTCAGTTCAGGTAACTTAAGTGGTACAAACTTTTCAAACGCCATACTTGTAGGTGCAGACTTTAGTAATGCCCAACTAGAGAACACAAACTTTTCAAATGCATTTTTAACAGCAAGTAAATTTGATAGTGCAGTATTAACAAATGCAGACTTTACGGGAGTAAATGTGAGTAGTATATCCTTCGCAAACTTAGCGGATAATGCACTCAAAAATGTAATTTGGAAAGATACGACAGGATTCTGTAATGTTTTTGATAATCATGCTTATAATAGAGATGTTTTTGGAAATAGTATGATTGGTGCAAACCTTTTTGAGTGTAATGAAAATTTACTGCAACAGTTTTCCTTTGACTACATGAATCTCAACTATGCACGCTTACCAAATCTAACAAGTGGTATTGTCTTAAATAATGCAAGTATTCAAGGAGCTGACCTCTCTGGGATAACTAACTTGACATACTATCAACTTCCATGGAGTCAAAACAGTCTTAAAGATGTTAAATGGCCTCGTGTAGATTTTTGTACACAAGTAGTTACATCTTTTAATGAGTTTGCAAATCATACAGAAAGTTTTGGTAATACTCTAATCAATGCAGATTTAAAAAATTGTGATGCAGAGTCGGCTGATGTCGATTTTGTTGCTTGGAATTTAACAAGTACGATTTTACCATTAGGATACGAGGGAGAGCTCTCTTGTTCAGACGTTTCTAATGCTACTATCTTTCTTCCAGGTTCACAACAACAGACATTTGCTGATGGAACTTACTGTGATGGCTACAGTTACAACGGAACATGTAACCAGACTGAGTCTCCATGCTACTAACTATACTACACCTTCATACGCTTTAACAACATTATAAATAGCGCTTGTAAGGTGTGTGAGCTCTTCTTGTGTTATGACAAATGGAGGCATGATGTAGACAAGGTTTAAAAAAGGTCTTACCCAAACACCCTCTGCTATGAAAGCGGGTGTCATAAATGCCAGGTCTACATTTTTATGTAGCTCAACAACACCTATGGCACCAAGTGTGCGCACCTCTTTTACTATTGCTAACTCTTCACATTTTCCAAGTTCATTTTGCAGTTGTGTTTGAATGTTGTGTACCCTCTCTTGCCAAGGCGATGCAAGTAAAAGTTCGACAGAAGCATTTGCCACAGCACAAGCTAAAGGGTTTGCCATAAATGTAGGTCCATGCATGAGTACATTGCCATTTGTCTCTACACCTCGTATTACTTTTTTGCTACAAAGAGTTGCCGCAAGTGACATGTACCCACCAGTAAGAGCTTTGCCTATACATAAAATATCTGGAGCGATGCTTGCATGTTCATAAGCAAAGAGCTTCCCTGTTCTTCCAAAACCTGTAGCCACCTCATCTAAAATAAGCAAAACATCAAACTCTTCACACAATTCTTTAACTCTTTTTACAAATGCGGGTGAATATATTCTCATGCCGCCAGCACCCTGCACTACCGGTTCTAAGATGACAGCCGCTAACTCTTTATGATGCTCATTGAGTTTGTTTTTAAAGTCCCTTACGTAAGCTTCATCCCACTTCTGCTCAAAACTACACTCTGGAGCGTTGGCAAAGATATTTTTATGTAAAATGCCCTCAAAAGCAGAGTGCATTCCCGTCACCGGATCACAAACACTCATGGCACCAAAGGTATCACCATGGTACCCTTTACTAAATGAGAGGATTTTTGTTTTATCTTTGTTTCCTTGTGAAGTCCAGTACTGAAAGGCCATCTTTAAAGCAACTTCAACACTCACACTGCCAGAGTCACTAAAAAAGATGTGCTCTAAACTCTCATCTGTTATGCTTAACAGAGTTTGTGCAAGTTTTATGGCTGGTTCATGAGTAAGTCCACCAAACATTACATGACTCATTTTAGAAAGTTGATTTGATGCTGCTTCATTTAACTCAGGAACATTGTAACCATGAATAACGGACCACCAAGAGCTCATACCATCGATGATTTTTTTGCCACTATCAAGTTCAAGATAAACACCGCTTGCCGATGTCACGAGCTCCATATCTGCTAAAGGTGTTGAAGGGGCATAAGGGTGTAAAATATGCTCTTTGTCAAATTCTTTCATAAATACCTCCAAAACTTCTCTTTGTGAAACTTTACACTATTGTTCATTAGAAAAATCTGGAAAAGCTTTATCAAGACTTATTACGTAAGGCATTAGAACTTTAAAATTTGAAACAAAATTGCAACATTGCGTTGATATAATTAATTCGAGTCCAACAGGTTAATAAATGTTATCAATCGAGGTGAAAAATGAATCAAGAGAATGCTTATATTATAGATTCAGAAGTTAAAAAAGAGCTACAACACACTCTCTTAAAACGTCTCTATCAACATAGTACCGGGCTTGGACTCATAGGTCTAGGTGCTGCATTTGTAGTAGCTTTTATATTCAAAGAAGTCATACATTTTCAACTTCTAGCACTGTTTATTATACTCTACCTGATTACTACTTTCATTCGTTTCATTGTTAAAAAAAGATTTGAATTAAAAAAGACAGCAAATATAAATATTGATTTATGGAGAAGAGTTGCCATTATGGGGGCAATGAGCAGTGGCTTGATATGGGGTTCACTTGGTTGGCATTATACTCCACAATGGCCCACAAGCATAACCTTATCAATGATTATTATCTATACAGGACTTATAGCAGGTATTCACACCTCTTATGCTATTTTTCCTTCGGTATTTGCAGCCTTTTTATTTTCAGCGATTACACCACTGTTCATTAATATTTTGTCTTATGGTGAGTACACATTAGCCTTACTATTTACGATTTACATAACCGTTATGTTCCGTTCATCTTACCATATACAAAATTTTATGAAAGAGAATGTTCTTACTTCAATTATAAATAAACGTGTAATTGATGAAAATATTTTTTTAACAGATTCTCTAAAGAAGCAAAATGACCTCAAAGAAAAAGTACTTATGGGGGCTGAACTTGGCTATTGGGATTGGTATCCACAGAGTCACAAGCACTTCGTAAGTGACCGATGGTTAAACATGCTTGGCCTCAATCGTGATGATATAACCAACATGGAAAAAGACTTCTTGGAGCGAATTCATCCCCAAGATAAGCTTGCTGTGCTTTTACAGATCGAAGATGCTATTGAAAAACAAAAACCTTACATCGTACACTTAAGAATGCGTAACAAAACAGGGGATTATATTTGGATTGAAGGCTCTGGGGCTTGTGTAGAATGGGATAATGATGGTCAACCTCTACGTCTAAGTGGTACACATAGGGATATATCAGAAGAAAAGGGAATTCAACAAGCTTATGAGAAGCAACGTATACGTATGAATGCTCTTTTTGATTTAAATCCAAATATTACTGTAATCATTAATAAAGACGGACTTCTTGAAGGTAATCATGCCTTTTTGGAGTTTTTTTCAGAGTATGCAAATATATCTGAGTTTCGATCTGAACACAGTTGTATATGTGAGTTTTTTGAACTTGTAGATGATACTACTTACTTGCACTCTAGCAAAGGCAGTTGGATAGAGATGGCTCTAAATAATAAAAATGCCCAAGTAAATATTATAAGAAACACTAAGCGGTACAATTTTCACGTTGCCGCAAGAAGAATGATCTTTACAGAAGGTGAAGAGTATATTGTTACATTTAATGATACAACGGAGCGTTATAATCTACAGATTGAGCTTGAAGAGAACGCCTTACACGATTCTATGACAAAGCTCTACAACCGAAGATATCACAACCAGGCAATTATTTCAATGCATGCAACTGCAAGCCGCTTAAAAGGGAGGCTGGGATTTATGATGTTAGACATTGATAATTTCAAAAAGTACAATGACAACTACGGTCATGACAAAGGAGATGAAACCTTAATTGAAACAGCAAATATCATTCAGTCATGCTTTGTTCGAAGTAGTGATGTTGTTTGTCGTTTAGGTGGCGAGGAGTTTGGAGTTATTGTAGCTGATATGAGCGAACAAGAGATTATGAACCAAGCCAATGTAGTCTGTTCTAAAGTGTTTAATGCAAACATTCCACATTTATTTAATGACGACATGAACGTAGTGAGCATCTCAATAGGTGTTAGTTGGTCTGACTTTAGTCAAACCTACAAAACCGTCGAACAACTTTACAAAGAGGCTGATCTAGCACTGTATGAATCTAAACACCTCGGTAGAAATAGAGTAACTCTTTTTTACAATGGCACACAAAATGAAAGAAATTAGATATGTTTGAATTAGGAGAAATTAGAAAAAAGCTTAAAGGGGTTAAACTCCTCTATGTTGAAGATGATGTTATTATCCGCACTCAGTTAGTAAAAGTACTGCAAAAAATTGACATTGAAGTGCACACAGCCAATGATGGGCGAGAAGGATTACAAATGGCTTTGGAAAATCAATACAGTTTGATCATAACAGACCATATTATGCCTCACATGAATGGCCTTGAAATGATTGAAAATCTTAGAAAGTCTCAATTGAAAATCCCTATAATTATGATTTCAGCATTTAATCACCAAGGCTTTGAGGATGATTGTCTTAGACTTGACATAAACTCCATCTTGGTCAAACCCACCTCTGTCAATCTACTCTTAGATCATTTAGTGCAGTTTCTAAGCTTATCAGATAAGGCACTAACATAAAAGCTAAATAGATAATGCAGTACAATGCCTTATGCAAAAATCTAATGAACTTTTAACTAAAGATATAAAACAACTAATCTTACAAATTGCTCTACCTTCTAGCATTGGAATGTTTTTTAACACTGCCTACAATGTGGTAGACACTTTTTATGTTGGACGTATTGCTACAGAAGCAATTTCAGCACTAACCTACAGTTTCATGGTCTTCTTTATGCTTCTCTCTATAAGTTATGGCATCTCGACTGCAATTACAGCATACATTGGAAATGCACTCGGTCAGCATAAAAGGAATATGGCAAAAATATATGTTTCAAATGGTCTGAGCCTATTTATATTGTGTGCTTTCATTTTAATGCTCTTTGGATTCGTCTTTTTAGAATATATATTTAGCTTAATGGGTGCATCTGGGCTAGTTTTAGAGTATGCACTTGAGTACACCTATATAATGCTCATTGGAATACTTCCAATGCTCTTAGGCTTAGGTGCCAATGCGGCTCTGCTCGCTTTAGGAGATACAAAGTCATATAGAAACATTTTAATTGTTGGCTTTTTTTTAAATGTTATTCTTAACCCTATGCTTATTTATGGTTTCTATTTCATCCCATCTTTTGGTTTTAGTGGCGTTGCAATAGCTACTGTGCTGATTCAGTACATTACACTCGTTTATATGCTTATAAAACTCTATAGGACACAACTCTTTGCCCTAAGTACTTTTTTTAAATCACTTCCCAATCTCAGTGCGATGAGGCAGCTACTTTCTCAGGCTATTCCTTCAAGTTTAAATATGATTTTGATGTCTTTTGGAAGTATCATTACTACATACTTTGTTTCAGCCTATGGCTTTAAGTCTGTAGCCGCATTTGGAATAGGCTACAGAGTTGAGCAGATAATTTTGCTTCCTATGTTAGGCTTAAATACTGCAGTTATGTCTATAGTCTCAAATAATTTTGGTGCTAAAAATTTTGAGAGAATTGACGAGGCGATAAACACCTCCTTAAAATATGGCTATATCATAAGTGCATTAGGAGTGGTTGTACTTGCTGTTTTTGGAAAGTATCTTATTATGCTCTTTGATAAAGATGTAGAAGTTGTTAACACAGCATACATTTACATCATATTTGAGAGTTTCATCTTCTTCTCTTTCATTACACTCTTTATCTCTGTATCAACACTACAAGCCATTAAAAAACCTTTCATAATTCCATACATAAGTTTTTACAGACAAATACTAATGCCTGTTATTTTCTTTTATCTTGTCGTTTATACATTTAAATTAGACATTATCTATCTCTGGGTGAGTATGCTTATCATCATTACAAGTGCAGCTATTTTTATGAAGTTTTATACTAAAAAAGCCTTGGATGCAGTAAGGGCTAAGTAAAAAAATTTGGAAGTTTTAGTAAATGAAGTGGCTCCGGATACTGGATTCGAACCAGTGGCCAAGTGATTAACAGTCACCTACTCTACCGCTGAGCTAATCCGGAATTTATCTTAAAAAATGGTGTCAAAGGGGGGACTTGAACCCCCGACCCCCGGCTTATGAGACCAGTGCTCTAACCAGCTGAGCTACCTTGACATCTTTTAAGAGGTCGAAATTATATCCATCCGAACCTTTAAAGTAGCTTGCGCATAAAAATTTAGCGCATAGACTCTTCAGCTTTTTGCAGTACCATATTGACATTTTCATTTTCGCCAAAAGTTGCCACACCTGTACTTAAAGAACAATACAGATCAGTTAGTATTGGTTTTTCGGCAGTTATTTTCTCAAGTTTTTTACAAACCTGCTCTGCTTGTTCTAGTGGGGTATTTGGAAATGCCACTATAAACTTTGCATTTTCAAGGCGTACAAAAATGTCACTTTCACGTATTTGTGTAGAAATTCTTCTCACTAGAGCCTGTAAAGCCTGCTTACGTAAGCTCTCATCACACTCCAAGGATTCAAACTCTACAACATTTAAAACCGCAAGTGTTAAGGGTGTCTTTTCTCGCTTTGCCAAAAGCATTAAACTCTCTATGACATCATAAAAATAACGTTTATTACTAGCTCCACTCTCTATGTCTATAGTTGTTAAAGATTCTACTTTTTCAATGTACTCTTTGTGCTCTTTTTGGAGTTGTTTGTATTGCAACTCTAAACTTTCCAAATCTTTTACAAGAGTATGTAGCTCTTTTTTGTGGAGCTCTTTGAGAGTTTTCATCTCTTTTTGCAGTCTCGCTATAAGTGCATCTTTTTTCTCAATTTCAGCTTCAAGCTTAGAGTTTCCAAAAAACATCTATTATCCTCATGTTTTAATATAGGGATGGTATCACTTTATCATTTATAAGTGACTTAACACTGTTTACCAAAAGTTGCTTTTTGTTAAACCAATTGTGCTAAAATCCCGCTTCTAAAAACTACATTATTATAAAGGATATATATGAACTTTCAACCACTCGGAAACAGAGTTTTAGTCAAACGCGTTGAGGAAGCTACTACAACAGTGTCGGGCATCATAATCCCTGATAATGCAAAAGAGAAGCCTTCTCGCGGTGAAGTAGTTGCAGTGAGCCAAGAGGTCACTGTGTTAAAAAACAACGACCAAGTACTCTTTGGTAAGTACTCTGGAGATGAAGTCACTTTTGATGGTGAAAAATATGTTGTTTTAAATGTTGAAGATATTTTTGGAATCATAGGAGCGTAATAATGAGTAAAGAGATTATTTTTTCGGACAATGCTAGAAATTCACTGGCTCGCGGTGTTGAAAAACTAACAGATGCAGTAAAAGTTACTATGGGACCACGTGGTCGTAATGTTCTTATTCAAAAGAGTTATGGTGCGCCAGTGCTTACAAAAGATGGTGTTTCAGTTGCTCGTGAAATTGAGCTTAAAGACAAGCTTGAAGATATGGGAGCACAACTTGTAAAACAAGTTGCTTCAAACACAGCGGATGAGGCTGGTGATGGTACAACTACAGCAACAGTACTTGCAAATGCAATCTTTAGCGAAGGCTTACGTAACATCACAGCTGGTGCAAATCCTGTCGAAGTTAAACGTGGTATGGACAAAGCGTGTGAAGCAATTTTAGCAAACCTCAAAGCTGCTTCAAAAATAGTCAATGGTAAAAGCGACATCGCACAAGTTGCGACTATCTCTGCAAACTCTGACACCGCAATTGGTGACATGATAGCTGAAGCGATGGAGAGAGTTGGTCAAGATGGTGTAATCACTGTTGAAGAGGCAAAAGGTATCTCTGATGAGTTAGATGTTGTTGAAGGTATGCAGTTTGACCGTGGTTACCTCAGCCCATACTTCATCACAAACACTGAAAAAATGGTTGCTGAAATTGAAAACCCATGGATCTTACTAGTTGACAGCAAAGTGTCTTCACTCAAAGAGCTTTTACCGGTTCTTGAGCAGGTACAAAAGACTTCACGTCCACTGCTTATCATCGCTGAAGATGTAGAGGGTGAAGCACTCTCAACACTTGTTGTAAACAAACTTCGCGGTATCTTAAACATCTCAGCTGTAAAAGCTCCTGGTTTTGGTGACAGAAGAAAAGCGATGCTTCTTGACATTGCCATCCTTACTAATGGAACTGTAATCTCTGAAGAGACAGGTCATACACTTGAAGGTACTGATATATCTATGCTTGGTCAAGCTTCTCGTGTTGTAATTGACAAAGACAACACTGTTATCGTTGGTGGTGCAGGTACACAAGAGGCAGTAAACGCAAGAATTGCTGAGATAAAAGTTCAAATTGAGAACACATCAAGCGAGTACGATAAAGAGAAACTTCAAGAGCGTCTTGCAAAACTTAGTGGTGGTGTAGCGGTAATTAAAGTTGGTGCTGCGACTGAGACTGAGATGAAAGAGAAAAAAGATAGAGTAGATGACGCTCTCTCAGCTACAAAAGCAGCTGTTGAAGAGGGAATCATTATCGGTGGTGGTGCAGCACTTGTTCGCGCAGCATCAAAAGTCTCTCTTGAGCTTGAAGGTGACCAGAAAATCGGTTGTGAAATCATCCTACGTGCAGTAAAAGCGCCGATGAAACAGATAGCAAAAAATGCAGGTTATGACACTGGTGTTGTAGTAAACTCAGTTGAGACTGCAGCAAGTGACACAGTAGGTTTTAACGCAGCAACTGGAGAGTATGTAGATATGTTTGAAGCGGGAATCATCGACCCACTTAAAGTTGCTCGAGTAGCACTTACAAATGCAACTTCTGTATCTTCTATGCTTCTTACAACTGAAGCAGCTATTTTTGAGATTCCAGAAGAGACTCCTGCTACACCTGACATGGGTGGTATGGGTGGAATGCCGGGGATGATGTAAAAAAACGCACTATAAATGCCAAATCCTTGGCATTTATGCTGCTTTTGTTTTCCCTTTTTTCTCTAGAGAAACTACCACAACTTTAAACTTCATTCTTCTTATTGCAATCGTATATCTTCAACTTATGCTCACTTAACTAACTACACTGTACAATAGAGCATATTTTACAAAAAGGACACAAAATGCCAACAACGCAAGAGAACTTAAAAGACGCCTTTGGTGGAGAGAGTATGGCGTATTAAAAATACTCTGCTTTTGCCGAAAAAGCAAAAAAAGAGGGTTTTGAAAACATTGCTAAGCTTTTTAAAACAACAGCAGAGGCAGAACGTATTCACGCTAGTGGGCATCTAAAAGCACTCGATGCAATCGGTTCTACACTTGAAAACCTTGAAACAGCTGTGGGTGGTGAGGCGTATGAGTTTAGTGACATGTACCCACCAATGTACGAACAAGCAGTTAAAGAGGGTCACAAAGCTAAAAAGATGTTTGGGTATGCCCTAGAGGCTGAAAAAGTTCATGCTCAACTCTATCAAAAGGCTATTCAAGCAGTAAAAGAGGGAAAAGACATAGATGAAATAAACATCTACCTCTGTCCAGTATGTGGTCATATAGAGCTTGGAACACCGCCTGAGAACTGTCCTATTTGTAAAGCACCAGCTTCAAAATACGTTCAACTATAGACTCAATACTTCCTAACTTCGTAGCCATTTTGATACAATGGCTACCATGAAATACATTCTCACTTTTTTACTACTCTACTCTTACGTAAGCGCAGAAAATGCAACCATTAAGTCCATATTTGACAAATACGCTTTAGATGGTACATTTGTTGTCACCTCACTTGAAGATAACAGTAGTTACATCTACAACACACCAAGAGCAAATAAACGATACCCAACAGCATCTACATTTAAAATTCCTCACACACTTATTGCTTTAGAAGAAGGTGTTGTGGCATCTACGAACGATGTCATAAAATGGGACGGTATACAACGAGAGTACCCTCTTTGGAATCAAGACCAGACTCTGCGTTCAGCACTACAGTACTCATGTGTCTGGTGCTACAAAGAGTTTACAAAGCACATACCTCAAGAGCGTTACCAAAACTATTTAGAAGCTTTTGAGTATGGAAACAAAATCATAGGAGCTGATAAATCATCTTTTTGGCTGAATGGTTCTTTACAGATTACGGCGATGGAGCAGATTATGTTTTTACGAAAACTCTATAACAATGCACTGCCCATATCTCTTAAAAGTATGCAAATTGTAAAAGAGATTATGCACGTTGAAGATGAACACTATTTTGAACTCTATGCTAAGAGTGGGTTTTCTGGTCTCATAGGATGGTATGTAGGTTACATAAGGGTTCAAAAAGGAGTCTATTTTTTTGCCTTGAATGCAGATGTAAAGAAAGAGCAACTCCCCTTACGTAAGCAGATAGTTCTTGAATCCCTTCAAGCGCTTGGCATCATAGAGCAGTTTTAAATGTTTGCATCATTTTTACAAGGTCTCTTTTTAGGCTTTGGTGCAGCTGTACCTCTTGGCCCTATAAATATTCTCATAATGAACGCAGCACTCAGAAGTTACAAGAGTGCTGTTGCTATCGGTTTTGGAGCGATGAGTGCAGACTTGAGTTATCTTTTACTCATCAGTTACGGATTTGTTCACTACCTGCAAGAGACACTACTCTTAAAAATTCTTACACTGCTTGGAGCACTCTTTTTGCTCTATCTTGCTTATTTAATTTTTAAAGGTAGAAATGAGGGCATAGACTCCTTACACAAGGTAAAAGAGCTCTCTTACGTAAAGGCTTACGTAAGAGGTTACATCCTAACACTGCTTAACCCATACACGCTGTTTTTTTGGGCAAGTGTTACAAGTTTTTCACTCACAACAAGCTCTATGGCATCTACCATTTTAGGAATGCTAAGTGCCATATTGCTTTGGATAACACTTATGCCACTGCTCGTACACAAACAAAAGGCTCTTATATCAAACAAAGTCGCTTACGTAACAGCAGTCACATCAGCACTGCTACTTCTCTTTTTTGCACTGTCACTACTTTGGAGTCTTGTAAAAATGTAATCTTCTCTAGGACATAAAAGACCTAGAGTTACAAAAAAAATTGTTAGATAGTTATAAGACGAATGTCTGGAGAGAGCATTCTTTGGAGGATGTTTTCAGCTGACTTGTGGGTTCCGCCTGCTGACTCACATGAGACACAGGCACCTTGAAACTCTACATAAACAAGAAGAAGACCATTTTTCTCAACTACGTTTACGAGTTCCATATCTCCATTGTCTCTTACGAGATAGTCTCTAATGTTATCTTCTATAACTTTATCAATAATATTTATCTTCTGTACAAGTGTTGCTTGTTGAAACTTCTCTTGTTCTGTCATATTAGTTCCTTAATATTTTTCCGTAAAATATCATGTAGCGCTTAAAGATTAGCTAATGAAAAATAAAAACTGCTCTGAGCTAATCTTTCATTTAGTCTAGTGTTAAAGCTCTTTAATGCTCAACTCTTTAGCTACTATGAAAAATGGTGCATTGTGAACATGCAGCATCGCTGTTCCATTACCGAGTGCAAATCCGTACAGATCATGCTCTTTGATGATAGTTAGACCACTCATCATATCTATGAGACTCAGTACACTATTTTCTAAAATACGTGAACGTGTGATGCCTTTACAAGTCACTTCTACTGAGTTTAAATCCTCTCCATCATCATCTTGAAGTACGATAGTTATGACTTTTTCGTCCTCAGCCACGTTACGAACAGAGCGGATTCTTGCATCCTTGAAGTTGTTGTACTTCTCTAAAATTGGTGTTATATTTTCCATGAATATTTCCTTATTATTGCTATTTTGGCGGATTATACCAAAATATACTTCAAGGCAAATGACGCAATTTGTCTTTAAACAACTCTTGGATATAATCGCGAAAAAATATATAGGCAATTGACAATGGTAACAGTACAAAATCTTACAATGCGCTACGGAAACAGAGTCCTTTTTCAAGACATCAACCTCAAACTAGACCGCAACAAACGTTATGGTCTCATCGGGGCAAACGGTGCAGGAAAGACAACTTTTCTTAAAATTCTCTCAGGACAAATCAACGAGTATGAAGGTGAAGTAATTATCCCATCAGCAAACAAAGTCGGTGTTTTGGGACAAAACCAGTTCGCGTTTGAAGAGTATACTATCGCCGATGCAGTACTTTATGGAAACAAGCGTCTTTATGATGCCATCAAAGAGAAAGAAGAGCTCTACACTAACGGTGACTTTGAGGATGAGGCAACGAACAACCGTTTAGCTGAACTTGAGACTATCTCAGTTGAAGAGGACCCGACGTATGAGTATGATGTAAATATCGGTAAAATCCTAGAAAATGTTGGCATTCCAGCAGATCAGCATCAAAACCTTATGAGTACACTTGACAGTGCTGACAAGTTCAAAGTACTTCTTGCACAAGTACTCTTTCCAAAACCAGATGTTCTTTTCCTCGATGAGCCTACGAATAACCTCGACATCGAAACTATTAGCTGGTTAGAGCATGAGTTACAACGCCATGAGGGAACTATGGTAGTTATCTCTCACGATAGACACTTCCTTAATGCAGTTGTTACAAATATCCTCGATGTTGATTACCAAAAAATTCGTGAGTTCACTGGAAACTATGATGACTGGTACATTGCAGCTAACGTTCTTGCAAAACAGATGGAACTTGAAAATGCAAAAAAAGAGAAAGAAAAAGAGCAACTTGAGGCTTTCGTTCGTCGCTTCTCTGCAAATGCTTCTAAAGCAAAACAGGCAACTTCACGTCAAAAGCAGCTTGAAAAACTTGTTATTGAAGACATTAAACCATCCTCACGCCGTGACCCAAGCATTGTCTTTAAAGCTAAACGTGTTATGGGTGATGAGGCACTCGAAGTAAAAAATATCTCTCATGCTTATGAGGATAACCAAGTTCTTAACGACATAAGTTTTAAAGTTGTTCCAGGTGAGAAAATTGCTCTCATCGGTGGAAACGGTGTTGGTAAAACTACACTTATGAAAATCCTTATGGAGGAGATGAAACCAACTGCTGGCGAGATTCACTGGGGTGCAACTATTGAGCCATCTTACTTCCCGCAAAATACAGCAGACATCATTAAAAGTGAGGGGACGCTCTATGACTGGCTTCGTGCATTTGACCCTAAACGTGACATTGCAGAGATTAGAAACTGCCTTGGGCGTATGCTCTTTAGCGGTGAACAGCAAGAGAAGTCTGTTGTGAGCATATCAGGTGGTGAAAAACACCGTATGATGCTAAGTAAAATGATGCTTGAAGGTGGAAACTTCCTCCTACTCGATGAGCCATCTAACCACCTTGACCTTGAGGCTATCGTAGCCCTTGGTGAAGCTCTGCATGAGTTTAAAGGCAATGTCATCTGTGTCTCTCACGACCGTGAGCTACTTGATGCATTTGCTACTCGCATCATAGAGATTCAAGCCGATGGAAGCATTATAGACTTTATGGGATCTTACGAAGAGTTTGCACAAGAGCGTGCTGATGGAAAACTCTAATGGGCAAGTATAAGCACTTTCTTGGTTTAGGAATTGCGGGTAACTTTGCACTTCACCTCGCACAAGCGGGTGAACTCGAAGAGTTTAAAGAGATAATCACAGCCGATGAAGTAGCTCCAAAAGGAATGTTTCCATTCTACCTTCCAACAACACAAAATCCACTCCAAGAGACAAATCTTACTGCTAAGAAGATGTTACGTAACTATCCACTCTCAAGTGATAGCATAAAACTTCCAAAAGAGGATGTAAATGTTCAAGCAGAGCCTGAAGTTGGACTCATCTGTGAGTTTGAGTACACTGCTGGAAAACTCTCTAAAATCACTCCAACATACTTTGGCGCATACAATGACTGCTCTATTCGTGTAGCGGGAGCTGAGAAAATCAGTGACAAGAAAAACTGGGGTGCTGACTCTAAAGGCTTCTCAGACGCTCTCATAAAAATAGACAAGTTCTCAGAGGGTGGCATAATGGACAGTTATGCTATTTGTAGCTTTTTACGTAGAGATGGCAAGCTCCATGCCTATGGTGAGGATGTAGCACTGAGTGGCTATAGCTACTTTTATGAAAAACTCACTGACTGGATGCAAAACCAAATCCTTACACAAGAGGACTTTGGGCCACTAGAGCCACTTGAAGCATACATAGAGGCGTGTGAGTATCCAACTCAGGCCATCATTAGCATCGGTGCTACTCGTTATACTGAGTATGGAGAGAGTACTTTTTTACAAAGTGGTGACGAAGTCATAGTGACACTCTATGACACAAGACTCTACACATCTGCTAGTGTACTTACAGCGATGCAAAACAAAAACTACGACAAAGAGGGTATGAGCGTTTTAGCTCAGAAAGTTCACTAGATGAAAAGGGGAATCTACCAGCACTACAAGGGTAATCTTTACGAAGTTTTAGACCTGGTCAAACATAGTGAAACCGAGGAAGAGCTCGTACTCTACAGAGCGCTTTATGGTGAGCATGGTCTTTGGGTACGCCCCCATGCTATGTTTTTTGAGAGTGTTGTAGTTGATGGAAAGACTGTAGAGCGTTTTATCTACATTGGAGAGAAGAGTGAGTAGAGGAAAAAAGCTTGACATCTTCATTGGTGCTGACATTAATGATGGTTGGGCAGAGGTAAAAGAGAGTAAAAAACCAGCCAGCAAAGAGCTACTTCCAAAAGAGAAGCACTTTTTACACTTTCAAAAAGAGAAACGTCGTGGCAAAGTCGTTACCCTTGTTGGACCTTTTGCTCTTGCAGATTCTGAGTCAACTACTCTACTAAAAAATCTCAAGAAAAAACTAGGGTGTGGTGGCGCTTTTAAAGATGGTTTTATGGAGTTTCAAGGTGAACCGAAAGTAAAACTCAAAGAGCTACTACTGGCTGAGGGGTTTCGCTTTAAAGCAGGACACTAAGCTATTTTCTCTTCTTCTCTTACGTAAGTCTTTGCACGACTTACATTTGAAGTAATAACATACCTGTCACGTCCATTCTCTTTAGCTTGGTAGAGCATCTCATCTGCACGAGAAATCATTACTTCATCATCGAGTGCATCATCAGCTATGCAGCAGACAACACCAATTGAGAGTGTTATTACATTACTGACAGCTGAGCTCTCATGTTTAATCTCTCTTACCTTAATGGCATCACAAATATCACGAGCAAGTTTTGCACTGTTTGACTCATCTGTCTCACTCAGTAGAACTCCAAACTCCTCACCTCCAAGTCTAAAGACATAATCACTTGGACGTTTGAGTGTATCTTTGAGTACTTTAGCAACACTCTTTAAAGCAAAATCCCCCTCAATATGTCCATAAGTATCGTTATACTGCTTAAAATAATCTACATCTATCATCATAAAAGTGATGTAGTTGTTTGCTCTTTTTGCACGCTTTAACTCTCGCTCGTAGATGTGGTTAAAATAGCGTCTATTGTGCAGACCTGTGAGCACATCAGTATAGGAGACATTCTCAAGTTTTTTGTTCGCTTTTTTGAGTTTGCTTGTTGCTACTTCAAGTTGTGTGTGATCTTTTTGTATGCTTTTAAAGACATAGTAAGAGATAACTAAAACAGCAAAGAGTATAAGCAGTAAAAAGAGTCCTAACCTCTCTATGGTATGCTCATAATTTTGCAAAAATCTTTTACGTTCATACTGAGCAATACTTATTTCGTAGTTTATAAGCTTCTCAAGTACACTGTCTATAGAAGATATTCTCTTCTCTAATGTATTTATATTAAGTCCTTTTAAACTCTGTCCTCTTTTTACAAGCGTATATATACGTAAAAAGTAGCTGTTAATACTCTCTATCTCACTTCCTGCATAATTAACATACTCAAGCTCTTCGTCACGCTTAAACCGTCCAGAGTAACTCTGCCAACTCTTTCGTATCTTTTTAATGGAGTCTTCTATCTTACGTAAGGTCTCATCAGGAGTAATTTCAAGTCGCGCAGCACGAAAAAGTGTACTCTCTAAACCATTGTTATAGGTCTGCATAATGTCGCTAAGTTCAGTTACAGGAATTAGGGAGCCAAAGTAGAGCGAGTCAATGTTTTTTTTCATGGCATTAATATGCATCGTACCTATAATGCCCATAGTAATAAGCCCAATCGTAATAAGCAAAAAAAGAAAAAATAGTTTACTACGTAGTTTGAGTGCTTCTATAAACTGCATATAGCCCCTTCTTTATTAGAAGGTACTAAGCACAATATGTACCAGAAAACACTCTTACGAGCGGTAGGCTTTGTTGTAGGCACTCATACGTTTATGCACCTTTTTTAAGTAGTGCTTTGGCTCATCATAGCGAAGGTTACGTAAGAGATGTGTATAGACAGCTTCAGGACTCATTTTGTTAATGATAGGTGCTGCTTTTTTCATGCTGTAACTTCTTGTAAATGCCCAAGCAATGTTGCCTGAACCTGTGTTATACGCAGCAATTGCACAGTAGAGTCTGCTTTGTGGATTTTTTATACTTTTAAGATAGCGATAGTAGAGTATGTGCAGATATGAACTCCCCATCTCAATGTTTTTTTGTGCATTGTAGAGGTAACTCGCCGTTGGCATGCCGGCTTTTCCATGCAGCATTTTATAGCTGTCTTTTCCCGCAGAGTGCGGGACTATTTGCATAAGACCAAATGCTGGAATATGTGACTTTGCAAATGGATTAAAATCACTCTCTGTTTGTATAATAGCAAAGATAAGTGGTACGGGAATCTCAAAGCGCTTTGCGTTTGCAAAGACCTCATTTTTGTAAACACCTGAGCGCTTGAGCTGTGTGTCTGATGGCAGCGGAATCTCTACTTTATAGACTATGTTGTCTTTGAGTTTAGAGGGACGTGAGGATTTTTTAGCGCTTTTAAGCGCATTTTGTGCATACTCTTTAAGCTCTTTTTGTGAAGGTTTTTTGGCAAATAAAACAGGGGATAAGATGGGTTTTGCATCAACAACTGCGCTCTTACCCTGCTCCTTTTGTGAGAGCTCTTGGACTCTTTTTTGCAGCTCATCACTCGCTACAACCTCTTTTGTATCTTTACTCGCCACATACTCAATCTGTTCTAAAAGCTTTTTCTTTGCAGTTTCAACATCTTTTGCAACGACTTCTACTGTGACACTCTGCTTCTCAAAGTCCACTTCACTTCGACTTCGTTTATCATCAGAGTAGTGTACCCACTCTTTTTTACTCGAGAGCTTTGGCTCTTCCCAGTAAGGAGTGAGCTCTTTTTTGTAAGCTGCAAACTCTTTTTCAAGCTTCTCTTTGTAGCTTTTAAATGCCGCGTCTTCTTTTTGTTTATAGGCTTCAAAAGCTGCATTACTTACATCAAAACCACTCTCTTGTGCAAAAAGTGTCGAGTAGAGTATAAAAGTGACCCCCAAAGATTTAAAAATATTCATCTCTTAGCTCCCATATTCTCAATAGCATCTATCTCTTTGACAATGTTACTTGATAGATTTTGGTGCCCATCTTTGGTAACAAGAATGTCATCTTCTATGCGTATGCCAATACCTCTGTATTTTTTAGGCACTTTTTTATTTTCTGCATCAAGGTATATTCCAGGTTCTATTGTTAGTACCATTCCAGCTTTTAGAGGAATCTCTTTACCATTTTTCTTTTTGTATGGAGCCTCATCATGCACATCTAATCCCATCCAGTGACCTATTCCATGTGGGTAAAACTCTTTGTGTTTTTGTTTTTTAAGAAGTTTTTTCACCTTACCATCTAAAATGCCAAGTCTAACCATTCCCTCACATAAAAGCTCTTCAGAGCGTTTATGCAAATCACTACGCATCACCCCTGGCTTTATCATCGAAATTATCTCTTTTTCCACACTCAGCACTAAAGTATATAGCTCTTTTTGTAC
>Ga0272440_1001435_pt1 | contig 19428 bp, 16 predicted proteins | sample SSMMMBAug17_FD_192440 | JGI IMG/M metagenome (GOLD analysis project Ga0272440, IMG submission 192440) | Marine sediment archaeal communities from Little Sippewissett salt marsh, Falmouth, MA, United States - SSM-MMB-Aug17 | ecosystem: Environmental > Aquatic > Marine > Wetlands > Sediment ...
TGGCGAATTTCTGATGTTTCCCAGTCCAGTCTAAGCTGCGGGACAGCGCGAAGCATTCCATATGCCATCCATACCAGAATTATTGACCCTGCAATTCCCACAATGAAAAAAAATAGATCATTATTTACATATGGCTCTAACCCAGAAATAAGCGCAATTACCAAAGCAAACTCAAGAATTCCATGCCCTAATATTAGCATTGGACCGGCTATCATACCTCGTCTGGTACTGTGGCTGATGGTTGCTGTTAATAAAGGACCAGGCATTAAAGCACCTGAAAGAGCAATAATAAAAGAGGAAGTAAAAATAGACAATAAAGAAACAATGTTCATTTGATCTCCAAATATTCATCAAACATAAACGCTCTATAATCACAAAACGTTCCTGGTGTCAAATAAGTTAAACCTTTCTAATTCAAGATTAACTGTTTGAGGTAATTGTAAAAGCCAGGAAGTATGGCTTACCGAAGGGACACGATAATCCTGTCGCTCATGGCAAGCTTTTTCCTATCGATTGTTTACAGGGAAAATGCTTGCCATAAAAGCAAATATACACTTAAAGCTTTTCTCATAACATAAGGAACAATTGAAACATGAATCAATATGATATTCGTCCTTACAGGGCTAAAATCATTGTATATCAATACTCAGGGCGGTGCCCTGGGTTATATTCATTCGCGCATTCCTAAGTTTATCATAAATTGAGTAATACAAAAAAGTCCGGCTTTTTGCGAATACGCCCGAATGGGGAATTTATTTTCAGAGCATTCATTGGAAACATAACCGAAGCGTTGAAATACTATGAAAACAAATTGTCAATAAATTTCTACATGTATATCAAAATTTTTGAAAATTTCTGTCAGTTTTCGTTGCCAGGCGTTATGAATATCGTGGGGAACAATAAACAGATTAGAATTGTCTTTAAATTCGTTAATATATGACTGATCCAGTCCTGTTGTCAGTTCTGTCAGCATAAATCGTTTTTGTTGATGGTCGATTATGGGATGTTCTGATGGCAAACGATCCAAAACACGAGCGGAATAATTGTGAGTGCCTTCAATCAAGTGTACTTGACCGATTTGGATATGAATAAGGGATTTATTTTTATGATTGATTTGAGCAAATAATGGTCTTTCTTCATCATCATAACGTTTTTCAATAAATTCAACGGCGTCATTACTCAAAAATAGCCTTGTGTTTACAATCATTCCTGTTTTGTAGATACTTTCCAAAAAAGATTTTCGTGATGGAAACATTCGGCGAATCATATCATTGCCTGTTTGTTTGCCGACTTCTTCCAAAATTTCTAAAAAAACAATCAAATCCATTTGAGACAGCCATTTTCGCATTTGCTGTTCATACATTATCGGAATTCCAGCCCAACCTTTTTGGTATTGGTCACTGGATTTCGGTATACGTGGATCGCCTAATAATTTAATAATTAACTGACGCCAATTATCTGGCATTGATTTATTCTGTGCCTTGTCCATCATCAACATCGCTACTGTCTGACCAACTGATCGTCTATCCTTAAAAGGCATATGCTTTATGTCATGAGAAATCAGTAATTCAAAAACAGCGGTTTGTTCCCCCACTTTTATGTGATGAACGGGTTCAATGTAAAGATGTTGTTTTGAAGCTATAGAAAACTGAGATGTATGATCCCAGGGGATATGAAACTTTTGAAAATATTGTTTCAGCGTAGTTTCAGAGGGATACAAATTTTCCCAGAATGATTTAAGGCCATATTCAAACAATATATCTTTTTGTTCGCAATAAAAGGTCATATTTTTAGACAAACGACGTTTGGAACAAAGATAATTCAGATGTTCTCTAATATAGCTACAAAAGTATTTCAAATCATCGATGTGATCAAATTGGTAAAAATAAATTCGAATCAGACTGTAGATCTGTGATGGCGTTAGATGTTTTTTGATTTTGGATAGCTGTTTCAGATGACGCTTTGTTATGGGATATTTTTTAAAAAAAGCCGTGTCAGTTGACCATAAATGGATGATAACACGAATATCTCGCGATGAAACAATCACATGTTTAAATTTCATTCCACTGGAAAAGGCTTCGACAATTTCCTGTCTGCGACGATGAAACCATCGTGCTTCAGAACTACTCGCTTCTCCAATTTTTTTGAGATCACTTGCAAGCTTTTGAAAAATATTAATATCTAACATTCCTGAATGATCAGGTAAAGTAAATGTTAAATCAGGTAGTTGTGGTTTAACCATTTTATTGTTCTATGTGAAAAGATCGTTTGCGGATAGAACCTTTTCGGCAGTTTTCTCGGTGAATGGTTCGTTCATAGAAATCTACATGACCATTTCGGGTAACCAACAATACTGCCTGAGATCGTGTTCCATAAAAAGGGTTTGTAATAAAAATGGGGGATAGCATTTTTTCCCATTCCAATGAAACACCGGTTCTGGGAAGCAAACTTTCTTCAGGAAAAGATTTATCAGAAAGAAGAACAAAAAAAGGCTTAATTTCCAATAAGTTGTCATCTTGAATTGCTTCCTCAAAAGCCTGTTTTCCTTTTTCAATTTTGGGCCAGGGGGCATCTAAAAAACTGTTACTTAGCCCATAACACCCCGGAGAAATTTCCTCATACCCTGCTTTACAATTTGATATATAATACAAATGATTGTTATCACCTACCAATAAATTGAATCCACTGTATTTTGATGCTTCTTTCTCAATCTTTTCAATATAAGCTAAAGGGGAGTCACACCCCATAAGATAGTCTTTCACCAAATGTCCTCTACTGGGTGAATTTTCTTTTATGACAGAAAGACTACGAAAATTGGTTATGGCTGCAAATCGTCCATTACGGGTAATTCCTAACCATGTCCCACCATTTTGAAGGTCTCTACCCGCTAGAATTGAGGGGTTGTCTGGCCAAAAATCAAGGACTTCAGTGGAGCGATCTCTGAATTCATCGCGGTTAGACGCAATAATCAGATCATAGGTTGGATGATTTTTATATGAAAAAAGAATCAAGCACATGGATACACCTTTCATTTCAGATCATAATTGACTATCTTAATTTACGAACATCGCCGACACGAAGTGTAATTTTTTTTCGATCAAAATATTCAATGAGCGGAATGGAATATTTTCTGGAAGTCTGAGTTAACGCCTTAAACTCTTTTGTTGTGATGGTTCCATTTTTTTGAAGAAAATCGACAAGCTGTTTGGTTAACTGCTCATAAATCGATTGACATATCGCTATATTTTGAGAAATACGAATAATTTTTTTTTCATTTTCCAAAAATGTTAACAACGTTTCTACTTGATGCTGCTCAATATTGAACTGGTTTGCTAATTCTTTTAAAGATGGTGTTGCAAGTCCTGACTTTATTAAAACGTGATACATTCCATTTTTAATCTGAATCATATCCTGCGACAAATTTGCACGGTGACTGGAAAGAAACACAAATTCCTGTTGAGTATTGATACGCTTATTTTTCAGGAGGCCTTCTATCAGAATATTAAAAAAAGCTGTTGGCAAAGTAGATGAAATACGGCTTTTTAACTCTTGTCGCGGCATTCCTGTACGATGAGTAAATGATTCATGGTATTTTTGAAGTTTATCACAAATCAATTTTTCCCACCACGTCACTGTTTCATGATGAATATATCTCACAGGTTCTGTGCTCAGGAGCAATATCGTTTGTTGATTGGATAGTATTTCTATATTATTTCTGAGCGTTGTATCATCTTGATTGGTGCATTGCATCAGTCTTGAAAACGTTATTCCTGAATAACCTGATTTTTTTATGTGAATTGAAATACATGTCAATTCATCTGCTTTATTCAATTGTTTCATGTCCAAAACAATTTCAGGCTTGAATCGTTTACGCTTAGGCGCTAATGGGTGAATAATAATTCCACCAGCAATGGTCTGAACAGGTGAATACTGTCGCAAAACAAAATGATCTCCACGCATTACACATAATGGATGCTCCAAACGAATTTGTGCATAAGCATCTTCACCAGGCATCAGATTTTCAGAATCCAATAAAAAAACATGAGCAGGCATTTCTGAAGTTCCTGTATGAAATCTGACCTTTGTTCGGAATTCTAAGGGCCTTTCATTGATTGCTAAATATTGAAAGTGTACATCAATCATAAAAGAAGGTTGAAGACTATCTGGATGTGATAACACGGTGCCTCTGTCGATATCAGAACGATCAATACCCTGCAGGTTCATTGCCACACGCATTCCAGCATGAGATGATTGAATCTTATTTTGATGATTTTGGAGCCCACGAACTTTGGCTGTTTTTTTGGTGGGATAAAGCATCACTGTATCTCCGACAGAAACCTTTCCCGACAGTTGAGTGCCAGTGACAACTGAGCCAAAGCCTTTCATCGTAAACACACGATCAATGGGAAGCCTGAAAAGACTGGAAATATTTTTTGGGGTTACTTTTCGACAAAAATTTCGAATCGTTGATAAAACATCACTGATTCCCTCACCTGTTCGGCTGGAACATTTGACAATTGGGGCATTTTCTAAGAAAGTTCCTTGAACAGCGTCAGAGATATCGTCTAAAACCAGTTCAAGTAATTCATCATCCACCAAATCCATTTTTGTCAAAACAATCATGCCTTCTTGAACATTCAATAGTTGACAGATATCAATATGTTCACGTGTTTGGGGCATAACCCCTTCATCAGCAGCGATAATCATACAAACAATATCCATCCCAGCGGCTCCAGCAACCATATGACGAACAAATCGTTCATGGCCAGGAACATCCACAATTCCAACCTGTATGTCATTATCGATTGTTAATGACGCAAACCCTAATTCAATTGTAATACCGCGTTGTTTTTCTTCTTTAAGACGATCCGTGTCCACACCTGTTAATGCTTTAACAAGCGCTGTTTTTCCGTGATCTATGTGACCTGAAGTTCCTAAAATAATCGTTTTCATAATTGACTATCTATCGCAAGCTGTACACTATTATTACAAACACCTCACCCATTGTTATAAGACAATGTCTGTTGTTGCAAATCAACTATTGAAAAGCGTTCACAGTATCCTGGTATACAGCATAAAAAGATTCATTTTCTTTAACAGCCTGGCCAATTATTGTTTTTATATCAGGAAGCTGCTTTCTGTTAATCATGAGGTTAACACTTTGACAGTAAGCACCCATATGGTCATTGGTTCGATAGGTATCTGATATATATGCGACAAAAATATTCCGTCTTGATGAGATCGGAATATTTTTTAAATAGCTCAAAATATGTTCGTTTTCTTTTGCTTGATGGTCAAACGATTCCTCAATAACAGCAATATTGAAAGGATGAAACCGGAACATCTTTGTTGCATCTTTGCTATTTTTTGCTTCAACTGTTTTATATCCCATATCTGTCAGACTCTGAACTATGGTTTGTCTCTCACCTGATGCTTGAAAACATAATAAAGCTGTTTGCTCATCACCGAGAATTTCAAATGGAAATTCAATGGATTCCATATCATTCATTGATTCATCGATCAATATTTCTTTTGGTTTTCCCTGTATACGAATTTTTTTCTTACATTTTGGGCAGGTAAGATTGATGGATTTGTTTTCAGGTATTTTTTCATCAGCAATACGAAATTTGCCGTTACATTCCTGACAAATGATTTGCATGATTACCTCTTTTATTTACTATTTTCTCTAATTTCTGCCAGATATTTATCATACGACTGTTGGGCTTTTTTGAGAAAAAGACGTACATCTTTTACGATTATTTTAGTCGCACTGGAATATCTGGGATCACTGGGTTCTTCAATATCAATCAAATGCATGGCACGAAGTTGAAGCAGTATGCTTTTAACTCTTTTGGTAATTTCGCCCAGGCTGGTTGTTTTATCAACTTTTGTGCGCTTCAGTCTGGACATCCCTTTGATATTTAAGTTTTTTTCAGGCTTATTGATTGAGTCATCGCCTTCAGTTGAATGACGAAATAAAAATGTGGTAAAAATCATGAAAATGTTGTCAAACATCCGAAATTCAGAAATTTTATTTTCAACATTTTGTAATTTCTCAACTATTTTATCCATCACCCCTTTTATTACCGGATGAGTATCACGAATCATATTTTTGAGTGATATCCGATCAATTCGTTCTAATTCACAGATATCAACGGCTCGTGCATTGACATCTCTTGGTTCACCGCTAACAACGCCTAACTCACCAAACATATCACCGGCTTTGAGAATTTCAATTTGGTCACCTTCTTTTTCATCTTCACGAATAATTTCAATAACTCCCGATTTGATTCGATAGGCACAATTACTATCTTCACCTTTTCGAAAGATAAATTCGCCTTTGTGAAAAGTTTTTTTCATAAAATGTTCAGATGGTTCGCCAGGTCCGGTTTTATCCATTGCTAAAAAATGATTGGCCAGTTTTTCTTTTTTTTTGAGAACAACAAAATCTTTTTCAAGTTGATGAATGCTTTTTGCCATTTGGATCAGCATCGTTTTAACAAGCGGTAAACTGTCTTTATAGATTTTGTTCAGTATTTTAGAATCAATTTGAATCAATGATGTGTATTCATCAGCTTTAGCGGTAAATAAGCGAGGACATTTTTGAATAATTTCAACAATACCTAAAATTTCACCGGTTTGAAGTGTTTGTTCAAGGATTTCTTCATCATTTACAGTCCTGTATAAATTCATTTTACCCTGTTTAATCAGATAAGCAATATCTGTTTCATCTCCTTCAGAGTAAAGAATATCACCCTTATACAAAGAAACATTGTTTTGATCATCTGTAGTCGCTGACATGAGAACCTCCTTTTTGACATAATGATAAAATTATATTCAATGCCGCTTAAATTTTTATTTTAATCGCACAATAACTATACTATAATAGACACATAAAATTTAATTTTCTAACACATATTATTCAAAATAAATTTTAAAAAAACAGTTAAGCTATTTAAAGAATGCAAAAAACACACCGCAATAATTATTCAAAACACTTAAACAGGTATCAAACCCACAATCAAAACTTTCCCATTGATAACCATAATTTGTGGACATCCAGCATCGCTATGTGGCCACTGCGTCAGCAACTAATTATTGATGGGTGGATGCTTTGTTTTTTCTATCCATTTACTTATCGATGCAACTGCATTTATCCTTTAAAAAAAGGACGTCTGGATATTCTCAAAAAAATCAAAAAGTGTGAACAATTATACATGAGAAATGAATATGGATTTGTGTTTCAAATTTTACCCAAGTTAAAAAAATTAGATTTTTTTTTAAAGGAAATAGGTTACAAAAAAAGCCAACCCACACGATGGATGTCGATTCACATAAAAAAACATCTGGTTTTACAAAAAATGGTATACCAGTGTAACATATTATCATCTGATGAATGGTTGGATTGTCGTCAGAAAATTAATGGGTATAGCGAAAAAGAGGCAAAGATTTATAAACATTTTCATCAGGGAATAGTTGCCAGTAAATATCCATTTGTTTTAATGATAGATAACCTCCCAATTTCCTGCGGACTGGGGATACAGGTTGGAAATTATCTTGGAATATTTGATATTCGCACAAAAGACGAATTCCAGCGACAAGGCTATGCAAAAAATTTGATTCAGGCAATTATGATGCATGCGTATACCCATGGCGCAACCCATGCCCAACTACATGTTGATTTACAAAATATTGCCGCAACAACACTTTATCAAAATCTTGGGTTTAAACATATTTGTGACTACTGGTTCAGAAAAAAAGGAGATAGCGCTCTCATTTAAGTTCGTCTTCAGAAACTCGAACCGTCTGTATGCGAACACCAATTAATCCACTATTAATGACATAACTCATCCTTGATTGATTACGAATTATTACCATATCAACCCGTTGAAGGTTTTTCTTTTTTTGAACCTCTGAAACCAATTGAGATGCAGAATGAATGGCTACAGAATCATATTCAATAATAAAATCCCCTTTTTGGAAGCCATGAACTTCAGCCTGACTTCCAGGAACAATATCAAGAACTTTTACAGCATTGATTGTTTTTGATTTGTCATCCGGCTTATCAGAGAAAAATCCAGGTGGTGGTAGAGAATATGTTGTTTTCCCTTTAGAAAAAATAAGAACATGCGATAGCTGCTCTCCATTAAATTCAAAAACATAACTTTCTGCTTCAAGGTATCGAAGTAAACGTTTAATCATTTGCAGAACCGGCCCCTGACCATGATAAGTGACGGGATAATCTTCAGGAAGTTTCAAGCCTGAAATCGTAATACCACATTGGGCTTTCAGCAGGTATAGCAATTCTTTCACAGAGAGTTGATCTGTATTGATTTCAAGTTGATCTGCATCACAACTAACAGACAAAGGATCTATCTCAGCAAATATTGGCTGAGTCAGGGCAATAAACAAAAAAACACATATGCATGATTGTCCTAACGAAAATTGTTTACAGGTAGCAAAGCCATTATACATATGATTATTTTGCCTCTTGATTGATCTTATTTCTGAGTTGAATATTATCATCAATCACTCGTTGAAAAATTTTTAATTTTGCGGGATCATTGGCTGCTTTAGCAGCTTCATTAATCAGAGAGCTGAGAGGAATATCCTTGAAATGGAATGATTCCATTGGTCGGTTTTCAGAAATAACGTTTTCAAGTTCTGAAATTTTTTTCAACAATCTTTCATTTTCCAGTTGAAGTTTATACAGATCACTCTGCATGGCTTCATTGGACCGGGTTAGTTTGTCATTGATTTCATAAATACTTTCAAAATCTTCATACATTTCCAAAGATGATCTTGGCGCCTGGTTGATCACATCTGTTAATGCAGACTTAGCATCAGTATCAATATAAGAGAATTTCCATGTTGTATGTAATCGTTGAGGCATACTATCGGTTAATCGTGCTTTTGGCGTCAGTCGTAACAATGATGCATGAATATTATTAATTTTCGTATGTCCATATTGTTCTGGAAAGCGTATGTTGATCTCGCAATTCCTTATCATTTCAGCTGTTTCTTCAGAGCACAGTAATTCACAATCCATACTGTCCATGCCAATATTATTGATATTGGCGTTGTAATATTGATTCCCAAATTGAATATCTGCTTGAGTTTTGGGAATAAAATACCGCATGTGGTCGTCTTTGATATCTGGATTTAATACCACTTCTGTAATTCTTTGAAATTGAGGAAAAGAACAGGGCATGGTCAGAAAAAATAGTATTCCTTGTTCCTTGAATCTATCCTTTTGACGCGATGAATCAGATGCTGTCATAATAATGAATTGCGAGTTTGAGTTTAATTTTGACGTACGAAGTTGATTATGAATGTCAAAGCCATTCAATCCTGCCATTTCCAGTCCACAAAAAACAATATGGTAACTTTTTTCTGCAATGTGTTTTAAGGCACCCTCATCTGGCAAACAAATATCAATTGTTGAAGATTCATACAATGTTAACAAAAATTTTTGAATAATTTTTTGGATAACGATTGCATGGTGAATGATTAAAAAACGATAGCTCATATAACCTCTTTTTTGATTGTAACACACATTTCTACCATACAAATTTATATCTACTATCGAAACTCTTGTTATCAGGCAAGCTTTTATTCTCCATTAACGCATACTCAGGTAATAAATCCGCATTAATTGTAACTCATCATAAGAAACGGATTCATCCAGTTCAACATAAAGAGGTTTCAATAATTTGTGTCCCAATTGTTCATATAAATCCAGTACGCGGCTTTGCAGTTGTTTTGAGAGGCCAGATGCTGAGATAATTTTGTCAATATTAATTGAAACATCATTTTCTATACATCGATATAAATGATCAAGAATAGTTCTTTTTTTGACACCAAATTTTTCCATAAGCGCTTCGATTGTTTGACCTTTATTAAACAAGTTTGCGACAACCATTGATCTCGAACTAATTTTTTGTTTTTCAGTACTTGATTTTTTAGAAGAAGATGAACTTTTTTTTGGTTTTTCCTTAATGGAATTTTTTTCACAGTAATATTTAATAATACTGAGAAAGTCATCCCCATATCTTTCCAGGCGAATTTCTCCAACACCATGAATCGTTAGTAGACTTTTTGGGGTTTGAGGGAAAAAAGTTGCCATTTCAATCAATGTATTGTCTGAAAAAATAACATACGGCGGGACATCGGCTGCATCTGCCAATTCTTTGCGTTTGATTCTGAGTTGTTCAAATAAGTTTCTATCATAGTCTACTGGAGTATCTTTTTGACGCGTAGCCTCTTTTTCATTTGCCGTTTTTAGTAACCCTAAAACAGTTTCTTCACCACGAAATACTTTCCATGCTTTTTCAGTGATACTGAGTGTTCCATGTTCAGTGTTCTGTATCATCAGTTTTTGCTGGATCAGTTGACGAGCTAAATGCTGCCATTGGACCCTGGACAATTCCATACCAATTCCATAAGTGGATAAGTTTTGGTGACCAAATTTCAAGACTTTTTTTTCTTTAGACCCTCTAAGGACATTGATTACATGGTGAATGCCAAAACGCTCCTCTGTGCGTTTGACACAGGATAAAAATTTTTGTGCAAGGATGGTGATATCCTGTAATGGCTTTTGACTAATAACGCAATTATCACATAAATTACATGATTTTGGGGTATACGTTTCTCCAAAATATGCCAGCAAAGGTTTTCTTCGACATTCATGGGATTCAATAAAGCCGAGCAATGCATTGAGATGTACCTGAGCAACCTTTTGCTCGGCAGGGCTTTTCTGCTGGATAAAGTACTGAATTTTTTTAGTATCACCATAGCCAAACAACATCAAACAATGTGATCTAAGACCATCTCGTCCCGCTCTTCCAATTTCTTGATAATACGTTTCAATATTTTTGGGCATATCATAATGGAGAACAAATCGGACATTTGGTTTGTTAATCCCCATTCCAAAAGCAACTGTTGCAACAATGATCTGGATATCATCGCGAATAAACATCTCCTGGTTCAAATGACGTTCCTGTTCTGATAATCCAGCATGATAAGGTTTAATAGAAAAATTCTCACCCTCCAAAATAACATATAAATCATCAACCTGTTTACGTGTTGAACAATATATGATTCCGGATTGTCCTGGAAATTGGCGTATAAATTTCAAAGCTTGACCAAGCCCATTGATTTTGGGTTCTATGCTAATGTACAAATTATTGCGATCAAAGCTATCAATATATTCGTTTTCATCAGTAAATCCAAGACTGGTTTTAATATCTTCCTGAACACGTTTCGTCGCTGTTGCCGTTAATGCAATGCAAACAGCATCTGGAAAAAGTTTACGAACTTCAATTAATTGGCGATATTCAGGCCGAAAATCATGCCCCCATTCTGAAATACAATGGGCTTCATCAATGGTTAAACAATCCACTGTGATATTTGCTAACATATTTAAAATGTTAGGTTTCATTAATGTTTCAGGGGCAAGATACAAAAGTTTTGCTTGTCGAGACATAACCATTGAAATGTTTTTTCGGTATTCATCATAAGAGAGGCTACTGTTCAGTATTCCAGCATTAATTCTCAGGGTGCTCAGCTGTTCCACCTGATCTTTCATCAATGAAATAAGTGGAGAAACAACAATGGTGAGTCCTTCAAAGATAAGTGCAGGAATCTGATAACAAAGTGATTTACCACCACCAGTCGGCATAATCACAAGGGTATCATTTTTATGACAAATATTTTCGATCACCTCTTGTTGAAGATTTCGAAATTCCGAATAACCAAAAACCTGCTTAAGAATTTTCTTTACTTTGTTATCAAACATAGATGTATCCCATATGAACTGAGGGTAACCTTCAGATAATTTGAAATTGATTATTTAGCATAAAAACGTGAATTGACAAACCAATAAAAAATGGTATATGGTTTCTATTTTTTTATTTACAATAAGGAACTCAACATGAAAAAGACATTTATCAAAAAAACACAAGCGTTACGAAGTAAGGCCATTACAGCAACCGTTGATCACTTTCAAAATATTAATAGTGATCAAGTCATATCATGGATAACTCATGAATTTAAATGGTCGATGGCTCGCATTTTATTTTTAATATATGGCGGAATTTCTATGCTTACATTCGGCTTAGTAGCATACCTTACTGCACCATTTGTATCAAAACTTTTTTTCAATACCTGGGCATTTTGGCCATATTTAAAATATTTTCATCGTATTGTTTTTCAGGCATATCGTGTATTGTGGATGATGTGTAAAGATCGAAGCTATAAATTTTTGTTTGCCATTCCGCTGACCAGTGAACCCAGACGTGGGCCAGATCGAAATTTCATTGCACTGTCCGGTAATTGGGTTCATGAAGAAAATACCTGTTATGGGTGTGTGAAATGTTGTGATAAGATCAGTTGTCCACTGCTGTGTAAAGAAAAAGGAATTTGTGTTGGGTATGACTCTTTTTATTGGAATTATTTCCTTTGCGGACGTTATCCGTTTACTCAAAAACAAATTGATTACTATGGTTGTGAAAAATGGAGAATTAAATACCAACCTGTCAACTAAGTGCTTTATATAAGGGAGTTTTGAATGCCAAATCTGGTTGTTATCGGAACCCAATGGGGTGATGAAGGAAAAGGAAAAATTGTTGATCTGCTGGCTGAACAGGCAGACTCAGTTGTACGTTTTCAAGGTGGCAATAATGCTGGGCATACAATGGTGGTAAATCAAGAACAATTTATCAGCCATTTGTTGCCATCAGGAATTCTTCAAAAAAAGACTTGTTACATTGGAAATGGTGTGGTCGTTGATCCAAAAGTGTTAATTGAAGAAATTGAATTTTTTCAAAGCAAAGGAATTGATATCACGCCACAGCAATTATTAATCAGTGAACGTGCTCATCTTATCTTACCCCATCACAAAATTATTGATCATGGAAGGGAAGCATTAAAAGGTAAGTCCAAAATAGGTACTACCGGTAGAGGAATTGGCCCTTGTTACGAAGATAAAGCCGCCAGACGAGGCATTCGTTTTGTGGAGCTTATTGATCCCGAATTATTTCAATCTGCCCTAACTGAGGTTCTAAACGAAAAAAATCATTATATTGAACATTATCTGAAAATGGAACCTTGTGATATTGATGCTATTATCAGCGAATATCAGGAATATGGAAACCGTTTAAAGCCATTTGTCACCAATATATCAGTGGCGCTTTCTTATCAAATTAAAAACCAAAAAAACATTCTGTTCGAAGGTGCGCAGGGTACTCATTTGGACATTGATCACGGCACCTACCCATTTGTTACATCATCAAATACAGTGGCTGGAAATGCCTGTAATGGTTCTGGGGTTGGCCCAAAGGATCTGGATCATGTGATGGGTATTGTCAAAGCATACACGACTCGAGTGGGGCAAGGTCCTTTCCCCACTGAACTTCTTGATGAAATTGGTAACCAAATTCAGGAAAAAGGAGCAGAATTTGGTGCGACCACTGGAAGACGTCGCCGTTGTGGCTGGCTGGATCTGGTTTTAATTGATAATGCTGTCAGGCTTAATGGATTAACGTGTTTTGCAATTACCAAGTTAGATGTTTTGACAGGTCTGGAAACCATCAATATTTGTACAGGTTATGAATATCAAGGTGAAAAATTTGATGGTTTCCCAGGTAACCTTAATGTCCTGGCAGAATGTAATCCTGTTTTTGAAACATTACCAGGATGGGCAGAAGATTTGACCGAAATTCGCGATTATAAAGCTTTACCTCAAAATACACGCCATTATTTAGAAAGAATTGAAGAACTGACAGGTATACCCATATATATTGTTTCTGTTGGGCCTGGACGGGAACAAACCATTGTCAAAAAGAATCCTTTCTGAACCAGACTTTTTTTTGGGGCATCATTTAAATGTTTTATTATGCCCCAAAATGAAATTTTTTTCTATGATGAGAAAACTAACCGCATGCTCGAATTTTCATAGTTAAAAAAAAATTAATAATGCCCTGCATTTTAAGATTCAAAAATAATAATTAATCGAACGTGATAGAATATTTGTAAAATAGCATAAAAAAAAAGATTGACGACTATTTTGAAATCGTCTATAGATCGATATATTCTATTTTAACGATATAAAGACAACAGACAATGAAACAATTTTTAAAAGTTATGAAAGCATTATCTGATGCCAATCGGGTTAAAATTGTCAAGATGCTTCAGCATAAAGAACTTTGTGTTTGTGAAATACAAACCGGGCTTTCACTGGCACAATCAACCACATCCAAACACCTTAAAATTCTTGAAGATGCAGGAATTGTTCAGTTTAGAAAAAAAGGATTGTGGATTAATTACTCTTTATCTGATGGTCATGACAACCAATATGTTTCTGAGATACTTGGAAACTTAAAACATTGGTTAAATGATGAACCCGACATTTGTTCATTGATATCTCAGTTACCGAATCTTAACCGAACTATTATTTGTGCAACTAAAGTAGAATAATATTAAACGCAATTGATTCGACGGAATCAATAGTTCTATAATATCTATATATTTCGATCTATAAATTAAAGATGGAGGCATTATGAAAGAAAGAACAAAGCTTGTTTATTTAATACTGATATATTTGGGTTGCTATTATATACCTTTTCACTCTGAAACCATACGAAATTCAGGATTGGAAGCATTTTTAATGCTGCAGGAATATGCACAAGAACATGTACTGACCTGTTTGATCCCTGCATTTTTTATAGCCGGTGCAATCAGTGTATTTATCTCTCAAGCATCCGTATTAAAATATTTTGGCCCACAGGCAGGACAACTATTATCCTATGCCGTAGCTTCAGTTTCAGGAACAATCTTAGCTGTTTGTTCATGTACCGTTCTTCCGCTGTTTGCTGGCATTTATACCAGAGGTGCTGGAATAGGTCCAGCAACTGCTTTTTTGTATTCCGGTCCTGCCATTAATGTTTTGGCAATAGCGCTTACAGCCCGAATTTTAGGATGGCAGCTTGGCCTTGCCAGAGGTATTGGTGCCGTTTTATTTGCAATTGTTGCGGGAATTATTATGTCTAAAATTTTTTATAAAGAAGATCAGCAACGCACTCAAGGGAAACTATATTTTCCAGATGAATCAGAAAAAGGAAGAACGCTTTTACAGGATAGTCTGTTTATTTTGTCATTGGTCCTTATTCTTATTTTTGCAGCATTTGCCCGGCCATCAGATACATCTTCACGTGTATGGATAATGATATTTTCAATGAAATGGTATATTACGATTGCCTTATTCGTGATAACTTGTGTAATGATCATCAAATGGTTTCCAAAAGATGAATGCTTCACCTGGTTTGATGCGACCTGGGGATTTATGAAACAAATTTTTCCATTATTGTTTATCGGCGTATTAATTGCCGGTTTTTTATTAGGTCGCCCGGGGCATCCTGCATTGATACCAGAACACTATATTCAGCAATTACTGGGTGGAAATTCATTGTGGGCAAACTTTTTTGCCTCAATTTCAGGCGCATTAATGTATTTTGCAACGCTAACAGAAATACCTATATTGCAAGGATTAATGGGTGCAGGCATGGGAAAAGGCCCTGCATTAGCGCTTTTACTATCGGGCCCTGCGCTTTCTCTTCCTAATATGCTTGTTATAAATGGTGTTCTTGGGCCCAAAAAGACAGCTACTTTTGTTGGAATTATTGTTGTTTTATCAACAATTGCAGGGGTGATTTATGGAATAATTGCCGGATAACGTTTTTATTAACTAAGGAACAATTGAAAATAAGTTCCCCAATTCCGGGGACATGATTATTTAGCGCCTAAGCTAACTTATCAAATTAATAAGGATCGTGTCCCCGGAATTGGGCAATTGTACGTTTCGTGGATAGCGTTTGTAGAGATAAGGCATGAATTGTCTCTACAAACAAGAACCGAAAAGGTAAAGTAAGAATGGGGAATTTATTTTCAGCGCATTCTTAAAGAAAGGATAATAAATGAATATTAAAGTTTTAGGTCCTGGTTGTAAAAAATGCTCCACTACTGAACAAATTGTTAAAGATGCCGTTTCAGAAAGTGGTATAGATGCTATTGTAGAAAAAATAAGTGACCCAATGAAGATTGCCAGTTTTGGTGTTTTTGGAACACCGGCTGTCATTATTAACGATGATGTAAAATGTGTTGGGAAGGTTCCCAGTAAAGAAGATGTTTTATCATGGATATCATCATAAAAGGAGGATTGAAGAATGAGATTATTGGCTGAATGGTTTCCAGAATTTTCTGAAGAAATGGACAAAATAGATGAAATTTACAAAGAAAAGCGTACCATTGACGAAAAAACCTATCAATTTATCTGTTTTGCTCTTTCAATCAAAAATCGATCAAAACCTTGCCTGATTAAGCATTTTATGGGGGCATTGGAAGCTGGCGCAACGGTTAAAGAACTTTCGTATATTATGGCACTGACTTTCAGAGAAAGTGCTGGGGGCGATGATTGCTGGACACATGATGCACTTGGCGATTATAAACAAATGATTGCTGATGGTATCAAGAGTTGTTCATGTTGCCAAAAATAATGATGTTTGTAACCCGAAAAACTGGAATTAGAAAAATGCTGACAGGTACATCGATTATTGAATTATTCTGATTATATCGGATTTTGGGGAGGCTATTTTCTTTGCCCTGAAAGGGCGTTATATACCAGCCCAGGGCATCGCCCTGGGTAAAGTATAGACATCATGTTAAGCCCTGAAAGGCCTGAAAGGGCGACACATATAATCAGACGAACTATGTAAAGCCCTTTCAGGCCTTTCAGGGCAGAGAACAGAATTAGTTATAGTCAAGAAATTTAAATGGAAAACTTATTCAATAACGTTTTCTAAGTCTTTGAATTTATTGCTCCCCAAAATCTGATATAATCAGGAATTATTAATTATGATTTGTATAGTGCGCCCAGGGTATATTTATTCAGCCAATATTCAAGTTCTTTGCCTTTTAATGTATCCTATTCAAATTTCATGGAAGGAAAATAAATAATCAAATTTTTTGGGAAGCAAGATGGTGTTAGGAAAAGTAGAGTGCAATCCCATTTAGTTGCACAGCCAGAAACAGACGTAGAGACGCACGGCTGTGCGTCTCTACGTCTGTTTCTGGCAATATGCTTGCATCAGGGCATTTTGCGCAAAGAATAAATGTGAAACTAAATGGGATTGCACCCGGACAAGTATTTAGAAATTTTACATCATGCCGTACACACTATGATTTTTCGACAATCCATTTCTCAATACGTCTTTGAACATTTTAGCACACAATTATACATCAGATAGTGAGCAATACATCCATTAGTTAGAAATATTAAAATGTGAACTCCAAATTCTTATCGAATTTTTCAACTGGAATTAAGAATGATTTGAGGGGATGCTTCTGTTTGGGGTATTAACGAAGCTAAGGATGGCATTTCAAATTTTCTGCTTATTCGGTCTTTGATATATTTATATGCACTTACACCAAGCTTTTTGGCAGTCTGTGCAATTGTCAAAAATGTATCCTGGGATTTTGTACCTTCTTCAGTTATCGTATGTAAACTTACATCTCGTTTCCGAGCTTGTGCTCTTGCTCCGAGTTCGGCCATGTTATTATGCAGGGGAAGTTCCGGGTATTTTAATACCAGCAATAGTTCCGCTTTTTTAGTTTTTGTTTTTTCAATACGATCATTTAGTTTTGTATAGATGGTTTGACTTGAAAATAATTGATCAAATTCTGATGATAGGCTTTCAGCCATTTCAAGACTTGGATGAGCTTTGTAATGCAAAAGTTTTTCATAATAATCCCAATAGTGGGTTAGAAATTTATCAACCTCCTCCTGATACAGGGGCACCACAGGTTTTAACTTTTTATAATTCCGGCCTTCATGTACCCAGCATAAGCCCTGCTCCTCTGTAATTCTTTTATATTCAGGCCCATTGTCACTTAGCAAAAAGTGAACAACTGGTATTTCAGTTTGAGCATGATAATAAGCAATAGCACCTGCTTCCATGATTCTTAGACGAGAGTTTTTCCCTTTGTCTGGTTCCGGGAAAAGAGCCTCTATTTCTCTTCGCATTTGATTTTCATCTATTATTTTTCCAAAAAGTGATCCATGAATTCGATCAATCATCTTCCTGGATAATCTAAAAATATTCAGCAAGTCAAAAGCCTCTTCGTTAAAAAAATACTGTTGGGGTGTGCCGCAAAGCAATATATCTAAAATGCTTAATCGATCTTTATGCGGCAGGGTAAAATAGATGCTGTAGTAGGGATTGCATATTATCTGAACATGATGATTTTCACCGTTGACTTTTGCACCGGTTCCATCGATCTGTTGATAGGGTGTCGAAACTAACCCAGCTTTGAATATTTCAACTTTTTCCTGGTGAAAAATTTCTACATCTTCTCCTTTCGTCAATATTCTGGAAATAGTCGACTGTGAGATATTAATACCAACATTTTGGAAAAACTCTTCAATCTTTGGTTCCGACATATTGCATACATGCTTTTGAATCATCGCCATTGATTTTACACCTGGGCCGAATTCTCCTTTAATTTTTACCGGCAAATCAGCTATGTATGTTTTTTCTTCAGAGTATGACCAATACACTTCTCTTAAATATTTAACGTTATCAGTTTTTATGATGATCTCTTGAACAACATATTCTTGATGTCCTTTAAATTCAGCATCTGCAGGTAAACTATTTTTGTCTATTTTACAGATTTCAATACGATCAATCTTAATTTTATGTTTCCTGGCCTTTGAAGTCTTGTTTTTTGGTTGGCCATTCCTTTTTTTTCTATCCTTTTCTGATGAAAAATCTGAATCATCATTTTTATTTCCAAATTTATCTAATGGCTGAACATTATTGCCTTTAAGTCTTTCTATTTCATCTCGTGCCGCTTCGAGTCTGGACTTTAATTTTTCATTTTCAGTTTGCAAGTCTTCTATAATCTGAAAAAGCGTGTGAAAATCTCTTGTAATGTCATCATTTTGATAATCATCAAGATTGACATTTAAGGATTTTAATCTTTCTGTGATTTTAGCCGAATCCATATTTTTTATTCTGCCTCCTTAGCTTCGACATCCATTATAGAAGAAAGCACGGCAAGGCGCTCTGACCGAGGGAGATTTTTATAGCGTTTTGCCCAATTTTCTGCTTTGCGTTTGATTCTTTGCCGGTCAGTGAAATTTTTTCCCGCGAACCGGGCCCAGTGAACCCGATCAGGAATAAAATTAAACCAGAGTTTCTCGGTCCGAACACCGGCTTGATTCATTACCTGAATTTCAAGGCGCTCCCAATCACTTAAAAGATCATCATAAAGTGCTGATGGATAACCAGAGATTATGACAGAACAGGGCAGCCTTTTTAGTATCTCCAATAATTTAATATGATCTCCTTCATCATAGTCAAAGCGATAACGACG
>Ga0272440_1001436_pt1 | contig 19428 bp, 10 predicted proteins | sample SSMMMBAug17_FD_192440 | JGI IMG/M metagenome (GOLD analysis project Ga0272440, IMG submission 192440) | Marine sediment archaeal communities from Little Sippewissett salt marsh, Falmouth, MA, United States - SSM-MMB-Aug17 | ecosystem: Environmental > Aquatic > Marine > Wetlands > Sediment ...
CATTTATTGTAAGACACTTTAAGTCCCGCCAGGGACGACACAGGAATAGCCTGGAGTTTCAACTCCAGGCGGGCGAACAATTTCAGGAGATTGTGCTTAGCCTGACGGCTATGGGCTAAAGCCGGCTTTAGCCCTACAGCTGTTCTTGCAATTAACGAGATCATACCTTTTAGCCTGATTGTAATTCTTTTGTTACATATATGAAAAAAATTCTGTAAACCCGAAAACTTATGATCGCCTACTTATGATGGTTCTGTAGAAAGACTGACGTCCACACCTTTAGATTTGGGGATCAAAATTATAATTATATTGACAAAATCTTCATGCATGATAAGAATTTTTTTTTCATTATAACAAAAGCGAGAGAAAAATGAGATACTCAATTCAACTAGTAATCGTATGCATTGCAGTAATTGCATTGTACTATTGTGATCAACCCAATCTGTATTCCTTTATATTAATTATTTTGGGATCATTATGCTGCGCATTATTAACAGATTATCCTGCCAGTTTAGTAGAAAAAGCAGGTGGCGCATTAAGCAAAAAATATAAAATTCCGGCGGTTGTCGTTGGTGCAACCTTTTTAGCCATTGCATCATCTGCACCAGAGTTATTTACCTCTTTATGTGGTGTTATATTTTTTAAATCTTTTTCAATCGGGATGTCTGCGATTTTGTGGTCATCTCTTTTTAATACATGTATGATTAATGGGGTTTGCGCAATAAAAAATACATCAAATGTTATTGTAGACAAAAATCTATTATCCAGAGATATGTCAAGCTTTGTAATCGTATTAACATTATTTCTCTTTTTTTCATTAGATGGTTTACTCAAGCATTATGAATTTTTGATACTCATATCAATATATGTTGGATATATTTTTTATCTGGCAAAAGATCCAGGTGCGCCATACAAGGAAGGCGCGGATTATTCTTCATTCTTTATTGGCATGCAATTTTTTCTGGGCCTGACTTTAATTGCGATTTTGTGCTATTTTATGATTCAATTTGGTGAAACCGCAATTCATTCTGCTTACGCATTATGGGAAATTGTTATTCCGGTCAGTATTCTGGGTGCAACGATATATGGCTCAGGAACATCCTTTGCTGATTTGATGGTGAGTATGAAAGCGTCAGAAAAAGATGAAATTGGTGCGGCAATCAGTAACGCAATCGGAAGCAATACGTTTGATATTGCGATTGCTTTAGGTTTTCCCGGACTGATCTATACCTTGATTTATGATTGCATACAAATTAATTTCATGAGCGTTGTTATGATAACGATCATGCTCTATATTGGCATTGGTATTACAAGTTTTTTTCTTTATTCTGGAAAGTCTCTTAGTAAGAGAGAAGGATATGTGTTGACTTCATACTTTACGATTTGTTTATTCATTCAGTTTTATGTTAGTTTTAAGTATGGTTATTAGGTCTTAGTAGGAATGCTCTAAAAATAAGTTCCCCATTTGAAAAAAATGTTCATCGGGGTTTTTGTTCTGTAGAGACGTAGCATGCGACGTCTCTACGTGCCAAACAATTATATGTTCAAGATATATGGGGAACTTATTTTCATAGCATTCCTTAGGAATCCTCGGAAAATAAGTTACCCCATTCTAAAATACAAAAATGGCATCCCACAAATGTAGGATGCCATAAAAAAGTTATGTTTCAAAATAATTTACTGAAGCCACGAATTTACCTGATCTTGATTATAGCGTATCCACCGCAAAGCCTTTTCATAGGGATACATGCTGTCATCATCTTTGATCCAGACCATCAGTTGATCCATCGATTTTGCATCCCAGTTGAATCGATCTAGAAAACGATAGACAACAGGCATATCCTTTTTAAGCCCTTTTCTTGCGATGGTTGAAATATTTTCATTGCTTCCATAGACTTTTTTGGGATCTTCCAAAAATTTCAGATTCCATCGGCCAAACATCCAATGGGGAATCCATCCGGTCACAACAATCCATCGTTGTTTTCTAATGGCATTGGATAATTCTGCTGTCATGGAAACCTCGCTTCCACTGATCAGACGATATTGATTTAAGCCATAAGCTGTGATTGCTTCGCGCGTACGTTCCATGACACCTGCTTCTGGATCAATACCAATAATTTTACCTTTGAACTTTCGTCCATATTCAGGCAGTTCAGTAATGCTGTTTGTCGTAATGTAAGGTTTGTTTCTCAGCCCTGTTCCCATTGTTTGACGCCCCACTGTAATATTGGGAACCACCAGCCCAACTCTTGCATTTTCTAAATTGGGGCCTAAATTATCGACCTGACCTTTATATTTTGCATACAATTTCCCCTGTGTTTCAGGTAACCAGGCAGAAACCATTGCATCGACAGTCCCTCTGGCAACAGCTTCCCACATTTCGTCAGCTTCCATTGGAAGAATATGACAAATTTTACCCATTTTTTCCTGAATAATTGCCTGAACCAGATGTGTACTGGCAATTTCTGATGACCATTCCACATACGCAAGACGCACGATGGATGATGTTGCGCCATAACTTTGTGTGACCATAAACCCGATTATAATGCTCACAATGCTGAACATACGTGCTACATGTTTTATTCGCATAAAAACCTCCTGTTGTTTTTGCTTAAAATCAAGCATCCCATCCATATTTTTTGACATAATCTCCCAATCCTTTATAGATGGACCAACACATCATCATTACAACCGCAGCAAATGGTAATCCAGTCGTAATGGCTGCGGTTTGCAAGGCAACCAATCCGCCTCCCAAAAGAAGTACAGCTGCCACACACCCTTCAGTAATTGCCCAGAACAGTCGTTGTGGCGTTGGTGGATCTGGATTGCCACCGGCTGTTATAATGTCGATTACCATTGATCCGGAGTCTGAAGATGTTACAAAAAACGAAATTACGACAAGAATAGCGAGCATGGATGTAAACGTACTCAAAGGGAAATTTTCCAAAAATACAAACAATGAAACTGGAATATTTTCTTGAACTGCTTTTGCCAATCCACCAGCGCCAAGTCGTTCGATAAAAATGGCACTGTTACCAAAAACAGTCATCCATACAAATGTCAGGAGGACAGGAACAAACAAAACACCCAGTAAGTATTCACGAATTTTCCGGCCATAGGACACACGCGCAATAAACATTCCCACAAATGGCGACCAGGCTATCCACCATCCCCAGTAAAAAATAGTCCAGTTATCCTGCCAGTTATCTCCTGTATAAGTTTCGTTCCAGGTAGCGATGGCCATAAAATTGTTTAAATAATTACCCAGATTTTCAATGAAACCATTGAGTATAAATAATGTGGGCCCCAATATAAAAACAAAAACCATTAATAAGATAGCAAAGGCCATATTGAGCTCACTTAAAAATTTAATTCCACTTTCAAGTCCCCGAACAACCGACCATGTGGCAATCGCTGTAATCCCAATAATCAACAGGACCTGAACCCATGTATCCTGGGGAATTCCAAACAAATGAGACAGCCCCGCATTGACCTGCTGTACGCCCAGTCCCAAAGATGTCGCAACACCATAAAGACAGGCAACTGTAGCCAGAATATCAATTATATTGCCAATCCAGCCATAAATGCGATTGCCCAAAAGGGGATAAAAAACATTTCGAATGGATAGGGGTAAATTCTCCGAAAACCCAAAAAAAGCCAGTCCCAGACCAACGATGGCATAAACAGCCCAGGGATGAAGCCCCCAATGCAAAAATGTAAGGGTCATGGCCATTTCAGCACTTTTGATTGAACCAGGTTCCGAAAGGGGATTGGCCACATAATGAAACATCGGTTCTGCCACACCATAAAAAAGTATACCAATTCCCATTCCCGCACTGAAAAGCATAGCAAACCAGCCCACTGTGGAAAATTCCGGCTCAGCATCGGATCCACCGATACGAAGTTGTCCATATTTGGAAAATAACATGCCAATGCAGAAGAACAAAACAATGTTCATGACAGACACAAAAAACCAACCGGTATAATTGGAAATCCATGCCTGAATGTTTGAAAACAATGTTTTGGCAAAATCACCGGCAACCAGTGTAAATACAACGCCCAAAATTATTAATCCAGCGCCGGCGAAAAATACCCAGGGATGGATATCGTATTTCATTATTTTGTTATCTGTATTTTTCCAGGTCGCTGATGTTCTAAACGTTTCGGCTGTATATTGTTCACTCATATAAATACGCCTCCTTGTTAACTGTTATTCATCACCATTGGGAAGTTTCTTTAGAATAATTTGATCTTCCTCTACGATCATCTCAAATGCATCACCCGATTTAAAATCTGTATTTTCAAGCATTTTATTTGAAAAGATCACCCCCTCTTTGGGAATCGGTTTTTTATCTGCTTCATGCCTGTCATCAAAAAGCCCTTCGATCACATAAATTTTCTTGTCTCTTTCCTGAAGCAATACGAGATGTTCTCTCAGGGTATAGTTTGAAATTTTACAGGCTTTCATGATTTCTTTCGCAGTTTTGCCATCTGAAATCATATCCCGCAGACGATCCGCATCAAATCGGATACTGTAATCTCCTTTTGCCATAAATAACCTCCATTGTGGGGATAAGCCCAATAATCAGATTTATTTTCAAATCTATTTTTGGCCTATCCTGATTCTGAATTTTACTAAAAAATTAATTAATGACCACCTTTTTTATATACTGTAGAACATCATTAAAAATTCAATCCATACAGTATTATTTTTAATAACAATTAGATATAAAATTAATTATTCCTTGTTGATTATTGAATAATATATTACACCAGCTTTGAAAATAGGTCAACACTTAGTTTGTAAAATTTATAGTATTAATTACTTTTACTTCAATTATAACTATTTTTATATAATATATAAATTACTATATAAAAAAAAAATTTAATTGTATAAATTTCAAAGCCTAAATTTATTGAGATTAAGAGATAATTAATGAAAAAAAATCAATTATAATGAAAAATTAAGCTACGAAGGAATACTCGAAAAATAATTTCCCCTTTTATCTTTAACATATAATCGTTTGGCACGTAGAGACGTAGCATGCTACGTCTCTACAGAACAAAAACCCCGATGAACATTTTTTCAAATGGGGAACTTATTGTCAGAGATTTCCTAAAAAGAAAGATTATAATATCTTTACTTGTACCTCAGAATCTGGAAAATCACGAAAAATAAGCGTTAAATGAAAAATGCTTGATTTTATGTCTTGATAATATCAGAAAATCTGTTATTCTTAATTTAAGTATTGAGAGATGCTTAAAGTGTCTCCTGTCAAGTTGAAATAATAAGAAAAAGAAAGTGTTAAGATGCAATTTATTGATTTAAAATCCCAACAACAAAAAATTCGAAAAAAAATAGAGGCGCGTTTAAATCAAGTTCTGGATCATGGTCAATACATCATGGGGCCAGAAATTTCGGAACTGGAAAATAAACTGTCCACCTATGTGGGCTGCAAACATGCCATTGGTGTATCATCGGGGACTGATGCCTTGTTATTGGCACTCATGTGTTACGACCTTGGTCCGGGCGATTTCATTATCACAACGCCATTTACATTTATTTCTACAGTTGAAGTGATTTGCCTGCTCGGTGCAACGCCAGTTTTTGTCGATATTGATCCAAATACATATAATATTGATTCACTGGCCATTGAAGATACGATAAAAAGATGTTTGAAAGAATCGAAAAACGTGCGTGGAATTATTCCGGTAGATCTTTTTGGCTTGCCGGCAGATTATGATACAATCAACAGTATTGCCCGAGAATACAATCTTTTTGTCATAGCGGATTCGGCACAGTCTTTTGGTGCCACATATCATGATCAACGCACCTGTTCGATGGCAGATATATCATGTACTTCATTCTTTCCAGCCAAACCATTGGGAGGCTATGGTGATGGCGGCATGTGTTTTACTGATAATGATAAGCATGCTGCCAAAATTCGATCCCTGATGCTTCATGGTCAGGGAAATCATCGGTACGAACATATTTATATTGGCATCAATGGACGGCTCGATACCATGCAGGCTGCGATTCTATTGGAAAAATTCGACCTGTTCGACCATGAGTTATTTGCACGACAAAATGTGGCAGATCTTTATTCATATACCTTAAAAAAGCATGAATCAATCATCACGCCATATACGCCTTTAAATTGCCAGAGTAGTTGGGCGCAATACTCTATTCAAGTAGAAAGCGCTGAGCAGCGGAATCATTTGCAAACACATTTAAAAAACAATGAAATCCCAACAGCTATTTATTATCCCATACCTGTTCATCAACAACCTGCATTCAAGAACGAAACCAATCAACCTTTTCCAGTGACTGAAACAATCAGTCAGAAAATTATGAGTTTGCCCATGCATCCCTATTTGTCAACAGAACAACAACAAATGATTATCACTGCTGTTTTAAAAGGATTGGGATAAATATTAATGTGTCAAATGGACGAATTCGTCATAAAGGAGAAAATCAATTGAAAACGCAAGTTCTCATTATCGGCGCTGGTGCTACCGGCGCAGGTATTATTCGTGATTTGGCCCTTCGCGGGCTTCAGTGCGTGCTGGTTGATAAAAAAGATGTCAATGCCGGGGCATCAGGTGGTAATCATGGATTATTGCACAGCGGTGCCAGATATGTTGCTACTGACAGTGAAGCGGCTAAAGAATGTGCCGATGAAGGCAGAATTATCAAAACCATTGCCCCCCAATGTGTTGAATCCACAAATGGAATGTTCATTGCTGTTGAAGGTGATGATGAAAACTACATTGCTGAGTTTTCAGGCAGATGCGAACGTTGTGGCATTACCGCTACCGAAATTGATGTCAAAGATGCCAGAGAAATGGAACCCAATATTTCACCACATACAATTGCTGTATATGAGGTACCGGATGCATCAGTTGATCCCTTTATGTTATCTCTGGATAATGTGGCTCATGCGCGGCAATTGGGATGTTCATACTTTCGTTTCTCAGAGGTTGTGGGATTTGATATTCGGAATAAAAAGATTGAATCTGTCCATATTCGTAATACACAAACCAATGAAATTTATCATATCCAACCCGATTGGGTCATTAACGCATCTGGGGCATGGGCCGGTAATATCACCCAACTGGCGGATATTCCTCTTGAAGTCTTATTCTCAAAAGGAACACTGCTGGTCACACAAAAACGATTGAGCCATCGGGTCATCAACCGCCTGCGACAGGCCGCTGATGCCGATATTCTTGTTCCAGGTGGGTCTGTTTCAATTATCGGAACAACGTCTGTCAGGATTTCCGATCCGGATGATATCTGGCCTTCTGTTCAGGAAGTTGACAGCATTGTTGAAGAAGGGGCTGCGATGTTGCCTGTTCTGGAAAACACACGCTATATTCGAGCGTACTGTGGGGTCAGACCATTAATCAGTCAGCCGGGGGCTTCAGATGATCGAAATGTCAGCCGAGGATTTTCGTTAATTGATCATGAAGAACATGGTGTACAGAACATGACCACCATTACAGGGGGTAAACTAACCACTTATCGGCTCATGGCAGAAAAAACATCCAATATGGTATGTGATCGTTTAGGCGTATCAATGCCTTGCAAGACCCATACAACCCCCCTGCCATCAACGACTGATGGCCGATGGACCGAACCGGGGCTCACGCCGCAGGAATGGATGCATCATAATCGCAGTCAGGATATCATGTTATGTGAATGCGAAATGATTCCGAAGACAGCTGTTGATCATATTATATCCAATATGCAAAGCAAACATGGTCATCCGGATCTCACAGGTATCGGACTTCGAAGTCGGGTTGGAAAGGGACCATGTCAGGGGACATATTGCAGTGCAAGGATTGCATCTCATATGGTGGATCGTGGTGATATTTCAGGTAAGGAATCAGTTGTCCAGCTCAAGCGGTTTCTTCAGGAGCGATGGCGGGGTCAACGTCCATTGTTGTGGGATATCCCAATGGTACAATCAGAGCTGCAAGAGGCCATTCATTGTGGTTTTCTCAATCTTGATGGATACCTAACACCTGAGGAGGTTCAATCATGAGCGTATCAACAGATAATTGTGATGTCCTGATTATCGGTTCAGGACTGGCTGGCATGTCTGCCACATTTTTTGCATTGGAAAAGGGACTGAAAACCATTCAAATGGGAAGCGGCAGTCCACTTCAGTTCTATAGTGGTTTGTTTGATCTCATGGGCACATTTCCGATTCAGGACAAAAAAACATGGGATAATCCCTGGGATGGCATTGACATGCTCTGTAAGGAAAAGCCCAATCATCCCTATGCATTATTGACCAGAGATAAACTCCTACAGGCAGCGGGCAGTTGGTTGAAATTTTTAGAAGTCTTAAACATTCGTTATCATTATATTCCCAATAAAAATATTCAGGCGATCACGCCCATTGGGACACAAAAACCGACACATGCAGTGCCAGAAAGCATATGGCGCGGTATTGATGCCATGATGAACCATCAGGAAACACTTTTGGTTGATATTGATGGCTTAAAAGGCTTCAGTGCCAGACAAATCAAGGAAACATTACAAAATGTCTGGCCCGAACTTGAAACAGCGCGTATCACCTTTCCCGGTACTTCGGGAGAAGTGTTTACAAATCATATGGCAAATGCGCTGGAATCAAAAGCCATACAGGAACAACTGGTTGATCTGCTTTTACCGCGCGCACATCGCGTTAAAAGTGTGGGCTTTCCGGCGATGCTGGGTTCATACTATCATATGGATGTATGTAATAGGCTCAAAAAAATGTTGGGAAAACCGGTATTTGAAATTCCAACATTACCCCTGTCAATGCATGGCATTCGCATTCGAAATGCTTTAACGCATGGGCTTATGCAAAAAGGCGGAAAATTGTATCAAAAAACTGTAACACAGATCGAACCGGATGGGAAATATGGATTTGTTGTTCATACTGATGATCAGACAGTTTTTGCAAAAAATATCATTCTTGCGACTGGACGCTTTATGGGTAAAGGCCTGATTGCAAATCGAACAGCCATTCGTGAACCCTTGTTCAAATTACCGGTCTATCAGCCAGAAAGCCGCAGAGACTGGCATCACAAGAATTTGCTTGACTGTGGCGGACATGGCATTCATCAGGCAGGTATTCAAATTGACAAGACTTTCAGACCTGTTGATCATAAAAACAAAGTTGTTTATGATCATTTGTTTGCAGTTGGTTCTATTATTGCTCATAATGATTGGATGCATTATAAATGTGGTTCTGGCGTTTCGATTGGCACGTCTTTTGTTGCTGTTCAACATATTGCCTGAGTCTAATATTTGGAGAAAAAAGTGAATCAAAATGAAATTAATCGAATTGACCGCATAACAGAATCGGTTTATTATTTGTTAAAAGGTCAGGTTCCCCAAAAAATTGATTGCAAAAACGATACAAATGACGAAATCAAGCAGCTTTCCCAAATGATGAATGGTCTGATTGGTCAATTTGGAGAAATCAAACAATCCATAGTGCCGATAGCAAAAGGCAATCTGAATGTTCAGATGCCAAAAAATAATTTTTTGGCATCCCCATTCAAACAGCTTCACTCAAGCCTCAGTCATCTGACATGGCAAACCAAACAAATAGCCAATGGCGATTTTAATCAACGTGTTGATTTCATGGGTGATTTTTCAAAAGCCTTCAATACAATGACAAATGCGTTGAAAGAATCTCAGGATCAATTGCTTTTTGAAATTGAAAAGTTTAAACAGCTCGCAGAGTTAAAAAATAATTATTTGAATATCATGGCCCATGATATCCGAACCCCAATTGGTGCTGTGCTGGGGTTTGCTGATATTTTACTTGAAAATGAGCAACCGGATCAAACCAGAGATTACCTTGAGACAATCCACCGCAATTGTTCGTATCTGCTCAATCTAATCAATAATATTCTCGATATGGCAAAGCTGGAAAAGCATAAAATGACGTTGGAATCTATTTCTTTTTCTCTAAAAACACTGGGAACTGATATTGGTAAATTGATTGCGCCCAAACTTTCTGAAAATACAACCTACGTTTTTGAGTGGGATGACGATTTACCAGACAATATGATGGGAGATCCCAATCGGTTACGTCAGGTGATTATCAATCTTTTGGGCAATGCCGGTAAATTTACAGAAACCGGTTCCATATCATTCATGATAAAAAAAATATCTTTTAGTGATAACACATATACGATCCGGTTTTCAGTAAAAGATTCGGGCGTTGGTATTGCAAAAGAGAATCTTTCCAAATTATTTGAACCTTTTTCACAAGAAAATAGTGGGATTGCATCAAAATATGGAGGTACAGGTTTGGGTCTGGCCATATCTAAAGAAATTGTCGAATTGATGGGCGGAACCATTTATGTAGAAAGCACATTGGGGCAGGGCACAACCTTTTATTTTGACATTCGGCTCAAAGCCTCTGAAACAATCATCGAAAAACAGACATTATTTAATGATGCGCATATTCTTGTGGTTGATGATAACCCCCATGAGCTTGAAATCATTTCACATAAGTTAGAGAAAGTGCCGATTCGTTTTTCAGTCTGCAATGACAGCACCCAGGCGCTGTCTATCCTTAAAAAAAGTATCAAAAACAACACACCTTTTACACTGGCCCTATTAGATCTTGAAATGCCTGAATTAAATGGATTTGAACTGGCAAAAGAGATCAGAAAACATCCTGTATTGAAAAATATGCGACTGGTCGCTTTTACCAATAATACACGATCCCTGACCCAAAACGACACGCCGAATCTTTTTTCTATGGTTGTATCAAAACCGGTATCCGATCAAACCTTAAAACGAATTATAAATGAAGCCAATTATTCATTTGATGAAGAAAAAGATTTCTGTTCGTTAATCAACAAAAAAATCCTCATTGTTGATGATAATTCGGTCAATCGGTTTATTGTGAAAAAACTCCTTGAAAAACAGGATATGATTATTGATGAAGCTGAAAATGGCCGTATCAGTATTCAAAAAGTAAATGAACACCCATATGATTTCGTTTTAATGGATCATTATATGCCTGAAATGAATGGCGTTCAATCAATTGAAGAAATTAGAAAAAATCCTGATCTAAACAAGTTGAAAATCTTGGCTTATACCGCAAATACTGATGATGTGGATTTGTTTTTGCAAAAAGGTGCCAATGGCATTGTCAGTAAACCGGTGGATAACGAAAGTTTGATTAAGGAACTTTGCCGATAGCGTGTTGCGAATATAATTATTGAAATGGCATAAATACTGCATTAAACCCAGATTATTTGAATAATTTTTTATGAAAAACAAATAATAAAAGGTTTTATACAGTGATAAACAAATCAAAACTTTCAAAGTACGTTACAGGCATATTGGCAGTCATTGTATTATGTTCAACCCATACAATGGCATTCGCATCGCCAAAAGTTAAACTGTTTGGAATTGAATCGAAAATTGTAATTGATGAAAACTCGGAAACAAAACTTCTGCCAATCATTATCTCGCACAGTGAGGGCGGCCGGATAACACTCACATGTGAATCATCGAATCAACATCTGGTTTCCGAAGCCAACTTTTTGCTGAATTATACAAACACACATATTTATACAGCAACGCTACTCCCACCACCAGGACCAGAATCTTTTATTCCATTACAAATCATTCCCATTCAGAATCAATATGGCACAACAACGATAACATTACGTATTGAAGATACAAACAACGCATTTGATAGTGTTTCTTTTGAACTGAATGTCAATGGAAAACCGAAAATATCTCATATAGGCGACTACACAATCAGTAATATGCAGCCTTCCTTTGATATAAATTTTGAGATATTTGATCCGGAAACTGCCAGTGAGGAACTGTCTATCACATTTATTTCGTCTCAACCGGATATTTTGCCAAACGATCATATTCTGTTAACATTTCCCAATCAAAATTCAGATGCCAGAATAACATTGTTTCCAATTAAAGAAAAAAATGGCCTTGTACAGATTTCCCTTCAGGTGTCCGATAAACGTGTCATGACGCAACAAAATTTCTATGTTGATATTCAAAGCCTGCCGGTTATCTTTCTGCCATCACAATGGACAATTCCAATGAATTCTAACAGTGTGCCTATTCCATTTAGTATTTGTGATGCTGATGGCGGCAATTTAACGCTGGCCATTCAATCGACTGATATGAAAATGGTTCGCAACGAAAATATTTCTATTGCATCAATGTCAAACAGTATCAATCTGACAATCGATCAACAGATATGCAAATCATTAAGCTTTTCTATTCAACCGGAACAAAACATCATCGGCAATGTTGCATTGAATTTCTTTATGGATAATGGATTGTTTGTTGAAACAAAAGCATTGACTTTAACTGTCATAAATACACACCCCCAAATTACTTCTATTCCCTCACAAGTTATTAATATGAATACGCCTTCAGAACCTGTTTCATTTTCAGTCACTGATGCTGAGGGCGGATGGATCACTCTTACCTGCTATTCAGATTCTCAAATGGGTAACACGTTTTGCAGTCCGCAAGGTGCGCATACGCGATTTTATTTAGATGCGAATGATACCTATTTTTTTTCAGAAATTCTATTTCCTGCCCCTGATTATTTTGGTCAGACAGAATTGACAATTCATATCACTGATGGCTTTTTGTCTGAAAGTACCTCCTTTTCATTGACAGTAAATGATCCACCAGTCATTATGCCCCTTGATACCCAAATAATAAACAAAAACACAATTTCTTCTCCTATCGCACTGACTGTAAACGATAAGGATACGCCAAAAACAAATTTGATACTATCATTTGATATTCCATGTCAGACACTTTTTAATGCTGATGATATCGACTATGCCTGCATCTCTAATTCCTGTACATTGCGACTGACGCCTATGACCAACAAAGCTGGCAGTTGTCAGATTTCAGTGACTGTCAGTGATGGTATTGGGGAAAATACGACGCCAATAGATATTCGGGTGAATGAACAACCTTTTATTGACAATATTACGCCACAGAAAACTGATGAAGATCTCTCTTTGCAAATCGCAACGCATGTCTCTGATGATGATGCTCTGAATACGCATCAATGGCTTTTTTCGTTTTCCAATCCACAAATTGTTGACAGTTACGATGTTCAAACGCAACAAAACAATCAGTCTGTAACACTTACACTGAACCCATCAGCAGATATGTCAGGTCAAACAACAGTGACTGTAAAAATGACTGATTCGAATTTTCTTTCATATTCCCGATCCTTTCTTTGGCAAGTAGAAGCTGTTGAAGATTTTCCAGAAATATCCGGTTTACTGTCTGATTATCGCATAGAGGAAAACACATCAATGACAATGACGATTCAATTGTTTGATGTTGATACCCCCATCAATGAACTTGATATCATTGTTCATTCAAGCAATTCCGACTTATTACCCCTTGACAATATCGATATTGAATCGTTGGATAATAAACGAATCATTCATATTGTGCCAGTAGCGGATCAATCTGGTCAGGCCGAGATCTTGTTTAAAGTTATTAATATAAATATTCCAGGATCTTATCGCCTGTATCCTGTGAATTTAACAGTTTTTCCAGAAAATAATCAACCGGTGGTGTCATCATGGGAACTATCTGTTAATGAAGATCATATTTTGCAATTCAAAATAAGAGGCAGTGATGCTGATCAACAAGCGTTGGTGTATACGATTGAAACACCACCCAAAAAAGGAAGACTCTTGCATTTCGATCCAGATACAGGCTTATTTACCTATGTCCCCTTTGAAAATAATTATGGTGTAGATACGATGCGGGTGATTGCCTGTGATGGGATCGAAAATTCGGAACCAGCGGTATTGACAATTAATGTTTTGCCAATAAATGATGCACCTGTTGCCCGCGATGATTTTTATCTCATATTGACAAATCAGGCCATTGAGATTGATTTACAGGCATTTGATATAGATTCGGATCATATTCAGTATCGCTTAACCGATGAAACAATTACTTTTGGTGAACTCGACCTGATCGATGCATCAAATGGTCTTTTGAAATATTCCCCACCGGTGGATAAAATTGGACAAGATCATGTCTGGTTTTATGCAAAAGATGATGCCGGGCTTCAATCAAATATCGGCACCATAACAATCCGAATTGAAAATCAGCTTTTTCCAGAATATACCCTGACAGTCAATATGGCAGGTGCCTACAGCAAAAATGATTATTATGAATATGCCATTCTTGATGCCACTGATGGCGAGGAAGTTCTATCAGGCAGTTCCAATGATGATCAGTTTGTTGAATCTCTCAATGAAGGTTTGTATCAATTAATCATTATTGCAGCAGGGTATGAACCTTATGAATATTCCATAAATACCAACCGAATTATTACTATTGATGATCATACAGAAATTACCTGTCAACTGAAAAAAAATGATCGCTTTAAGCCATATGCACCAACTGTTCAGGTAAGTAAAACAAGTATAACCAATGGATTCATTCTTCGGATCGATAAAAAGAATTTTGATGATCAATTTGTTATGAAAATAAACGACCAGACCATCAATACAGGTGAAGAATTATGGCCATACACGTATAAATGGACAGTGGGATCTTCGCCATTCACAGTATCTTCAACTGTACAACCTTATACTGTGGACAAATACACAATCAATTTTATGTTTTATAATTGGAAAACGTATGTGGATACATACACTGTTAATTATTATGACCTCAATTGTGATGAAAGTAAGATTATTTATCGGTCAAAAGATCGTGAAGCATTTGAAGCAGATTTTGGTTCTGGTGGGGCATATGGCCAGAAAGCATTGTATGAAACAGAAGGTTACAGTTATTTCTATCCACTGATGGGAAACACAATCAGTTTAAGCATTCAGTCGGGCACAGGTGCGTATTCTGAAACACAAATTTCTATTCCAAAAATTCCATTAAACTATCTGATCATAGATGATGAAAAAAATTGGGAATATCATAAGCAAACGGACTATTATGATATGTACCCTGAAAAAGTCTTTTCAATTAAACCTTCAGACCGACTGAAAGTTCATTATAGCCATTATGCATTTTTCATTACCATTGCCAGTGGTATTGCAATTGAGTTTGAGATGGCGGATGGCCCAAATGCGGGAAAAAAAGTGCGTTACAATCCATTTCATTATAATAAGGAAACATCTGAATATGAACGCTATTCCCAGGCGCCAGCAATCTCAGTGCCACTTTTATTGAACAGTAACTACAACAGGTTTAATGAGTTTAGCGAAGCCCTTTTGGGTCTGATGGATAAATTTCCTGCTCTTGTCAGAGAGGTTGGTGATGGAGAAATTCTCGTGACTGAGGAAGGTGATCTTATTGAGCACTTTCATAGGGAGTATTTGCCATTTGTTTTGGAAGATAAGATTGTTGTTTATTTAAAAGCGAATCATTTAACCCGATTTGCAGCCTTATGGTCTAAGCCTGTTGAAAACGAAGATGTAGGACTTCAATATTTTCATGCTGAATCAATAGATGATGGGGGATGTTTTATTCAAGGATTATTTCATCGGAGAGGAAAGCTTTGAAAATAAGTTCCCCTTTTTAAAAATGTTCATCGGGGTTTTTGTCCTGTAGAGACGTAGCATGGTCAACCATCACTTTTTTTTAAACAGACTGTGAACCAGAATGTTGATCCCACACCAGGAGTGCTATTCACACCAATGTGGCCATTCATTAACGTTGTTAATTGTTTGGCAATCGCTAAACCCAGCCCAGTACCGCTAAAGTGTTTGGTGCTCGAACTGTCAATTTGATAAAAGGTAGAAAAAATAGCGTCCTGTTTATCATAAGGAATACCAATGCCTTCATCTTCAACCGAAAATTTTATTTCAGCGTATGCGTCATCTTCAGCCGCAAGATTTACATTTACAACAATATCCCCCTGTAATGTGAATTTAATGGCATTTTCAATGAGATGGATCAATATCTTTTTAAGAACATCAGCATCACCAATAATTTTTGAGGGTGTATCTGATGAAATGTGACATTTAATCGTCAACTTTTTTTCTTGTGCAGCCGGCGTCATCATGTCAATGATATCGAGTACCAATTTGATCAAATTGAAATTTGCACTGTGAAGAATTTTTTTACCGGAAGAAGTATGAGAATAATTGAGAATTTCATTGATCATCCTTAACAGTTGATTCCCACTTTTTTTAATGATTTCAGAAAATTCTCGTTGCTCATCTGTCAATGAAGTTTTTAGCAGCAGACTGTTCATCCCCATGATGCCATTCATGGGCGTACGTAATTCGTGACTCATATTGGCGAGAAATTCGTTTTTTGCATTATTGGCCTGTTCAGAATCTTTCAAGGCTCGCACCAGGGCTTTATCTGCTTGTTTTTTTCTCATTTCATTTTGTTTCTGTTCTGTAATATCCTGTGCAAATCCAGCAATGGCATAAGGTTTGCCATGCGAATCATGGAGCAAAGCGGTTTCCATAAATGTCGGAAATGTATTGCCATCCTTTTTTACATGTCCGACTTCACCTTTGTGCATACCATTTTGTTTGACTTTTTTGTTAAAGGGGATAACTTCTGTTTTTAATTGTTCTTGCGTGTGAAAAATGGAAATGTGTTTGTTTTGGATTTCATCAGCAGAATCGTACCCATGCATTTTGACCCATGTCGGATTGGCGTATTGGATATAGCCATCCAGGTCTGCAACTGAAATTCCTTCGATTGCCTGTTCAATCACTGCTGCAAGATTACGAAATTGTTGTTCCGCAATTTTTCTTTTGTGAATATCCACGTGGACACCAAAAGCGCGTTGGGGTTGACCATCAGAATCAACATTGTAGGATTTTCCACGTCCTGAAATCCATTTCCATGAGAGATCTTTGCATTGCATACGAAATTCAACTTCATAAGGTTTTGCCTGTTGAACAAATTTTTCAACCATTGGTACAATGGTTTCTTTATCTTCCGGATGAAGTAGATCCACCCATGTTTTCAGTTTCATCGGAAATTCATGGGATTGATAGCCAAGCATGATAAAATAGTTTGGACTGAAATACACTTCGTTTGTGGCAATATTCCAATCCCAAAAACCGATTTCACCAGTATCGAGTGTCAGTTCCAGGCGTTGATGTCTTTTGATAAACTTCGCCCATTCTTTACGTTGTGCTTTTAGACGATTGATTGAAACCAATATGCAGACAAGCAATGAAATACCAGCGATTCGAAAAAACCATATGGAAAAAGTCGGATATTTATGAAAACAAGCGGGTAAATAATTAGCGCACCCAAAAATGATGAGCGTTCCCAGTACAAGCAGCACAAAATTTATATTCAAACAATCAGGCTTTTTCATCAGGCTTTTCCTTAGAATGCTTTGTCAGCCATCGTTTTAATTCTTCTGTCAATTGTTTGAACGCCCGTCTAACATCTGGCATGAGTTGTAACATTTCATCATATCTGCCTTCTTCTCCAGCCAATTCCATATTCAAAGCCAGCTTATTGGCAGCCTTACCACCAACTTGCGCAAATGAGCTTTTTAATGAATGTGCGAGAATGTGCATTTGATTCATATTTTTTTCATGACAGGCCTGCTCAAGTTCATTAAACATTGCTGGTGCGGTTGATAAATAATTTTCGATTGCCATGACAGCAATACTGAAATCATTCATAGCAAGCAAAAGCAGTTCTTCTTCATCAAGAATGGGATAATCTAAATCTGATTTTTCTGCGGTATGTTCTTGTCCAACATCTTCTGTATCAGAAAAAGGATCTAACCATTTAGTAATGATATTTGATATTTTTTCAGGGGTAACAGGTTTGCTGATATAATCATTCATGCCTGAATTTAAACATTTTTCCCTGTCTTGCTTCATGGCATAAGCTGTCATGGCAATTATGGGGATATCTTTACTGCTGATCAGATCAGTAGATTTGCGTATGTTTTTTGAAGCTTCATATCCATCCATCTTTGGCATTTGACAATCCATGAAAACCAGTTTGTAAAATTTTCGCTTCAAGGCTTCAATTGCCTCTAGACCATTTTCAGCAATATCTACCGAATACCCCAGTTTTTTTAAAATTGCCTGCGCGACAATTCGATTGGTCAGGTTGTCTTCTACGAGCAAGATTTGGGCGTTTTTTTGTGTATGGGTTGGCAGATTTTTAGGGGTCGGTTTTTCAGGTCGTGGCATGATTTTTTTGTCATTGTCAAACGCCCGGCTGAGACAATCATACAACCGACAATACCTTACTGGCCGCGTAATCATATCAAATAAATGTGCGCTGTTGCTTTTTTCTGCATGCGCTATTGAAGTCATCAACACGATATAAGGTGCTGCAATTTCCAGATCAGATTTAATCTTTTTAGCCAAATCCTCTCCGCGAATTTCTTTCAGATGAACGTCCAAAAACACCATATGATAAGGAGATTTGATTTGGCATGCGGTTTTTAATTCTTTTCGTACTTGCGTTTCGTTTGAAGCGATTTCAACAATACAATCCCATGTACGAAGCATATGTTTAAGTTGCATGCAATTGTTGCGTTTATGATCTACAATTAGAATGCGTTTATCTTGAAATACGCGAGTTCTTGTTTCTTGTGGCTGAGAAACCATTTGTTTCTCAAAGTTTGCAGTAAACCAAAACAATGAGCCCAAATCAGGTTCGCTGGTTACACCAATCTGGCCATTCATTAACTCACATAATTGTTTGGATATTGCAAGCCCCAGTCCGGTTCCCCCATATTCATTTTGTTTGCTTATATGCACTTGAGAAAATGGCAAAAATAGATTCTGCTGCATATCATGTGGTATACCATTCCCTGAGTCTTCCACAGAACATTTAATACAAACAGTGTTCTCTTGCATGAATTCCGGATCTACTTTAACAATAATTTCTCCTTTTTGCGTAAACTTGACCGCATTGCCAATCAAATTGATTAAAATCTGTCGGAGACGTCCCGGATCACCTTTGAGTAAAGTCGGAATCACTGGATCAATAAAACAGTAAATTTCAAGATTCTTTTCATGTGCACAAATTGCCATCATTTCAACAGCGTCTTCAATGGTTTGCTGTAAGTCAAAATCCACAATATCCAAGGTCATTTTACCCGCCTCAATTTTGGAGAAATCCAGAATATCATCAATAAGGGACAGCAAACTATTGCCGCTATTTCGAATAATGTTTATATATTGAGATTGTTCATCATTGAGCGGGGTGTCTATCATTAATTCGGCCATAGCAATGACACCATTCATTGGCGTTCTAATTTCATGACTCATATTGGCCAGGAATTCACTTTTGGCCTGATTGGCCAGTCTGGCTTTTTCAGCCATTTGATTCGCCAACAGGGTCTGCTCTTCGAGATTCAGATTCATCAATTTTAAGGCTTCGCTTGCTTCTTGTGCTTTCTTCTTAGCGGAGTC
>Ga0272440_1001437_pt1 | contig 19425 bp, 17 predicted proteins | sample SSMMMBAug17_FD_192440 | JGI IMG/M metagenome (GOLD analysis project Ga0272440, IMG submission 192440) | Marine sediment archaeal communities from Little Sippewissett salt marsh, Falmouth, MA, United States - SSM-MMB-Aug17 | ecosystem: Environmental > Aquatic > Marine > Wetlands > Sediment ...
CATGGGACCAGGTATTTTCATTTCCATATTATTTGCCTCAGGAACAACACTTTCATTGGGATCGGTCATGACCATTATTTGATCCAGAATAGCGGGATCAAATTGGGGCATTGATTGTTCTTGATTGTTTTCACCAAATTCTTCAAGCGCAGAATCAAGTGGCATCCCTTCCTGATTATTCGCTAATCCTTGATCAAGCGTTTCCCTGTAATCGGTTGGTGCTTGTGGCTGTAATTGGACAATTTGGGCATCCAAGTCTGATACTTTTGAAGCAAAATCAGTCCGGTCAGGGTGTTGTTGATGTAATTTCTGATAGACCTCTTTTGCCTTATCTAAAACGCCGTGTTCTTCGTATAACCTGGCGAGCGTTTCTGTCACGATTATATAGCTCATTGTTTTCTCCTTGAAAACTTGATAATTTTTTCGTTTTCGCGAATCATACCTAATTCTGTACGGGCAATTCGTTCAACATATTTTGGATCATGCTTCAGACGTTCAATTAATTGATGTAAATTAACATTTTCCTGTTCCAGGGTTTGACTATAATTATGTAATTGTCGATATTTCGACTGAAGATCGTATAGTTCAAGATAGCCCTGATCTCCCCAAATAATAAAAAATAAAAAAAAACTCAAGAAAAGAAAAATGAACCAAATTCCCATACGATTTAATTGAAACATTGTTTTCCTAATGTTTTAATACTGGTATCACACCTATGTATCGAATCAAATAAATTGGTTTCGGACATCGGTTTGTTTACGATTTTTGCCCTGAGCAATCACACGATTTGCCCCTACACTGACCGTTGGTATAACTATATTTACGTTAGCCTGACGGTTAATATGAGGTGAACCTAAGAAAACCCTAAAAATAAGTTCGCAATTTTGGCTGGAGACCCAAATCTTTAGATTTGGATCTCCAATAAATTCCCCATTCTCGTTCCCACGCAGAGCGTGGGAACGAGTTTCCTAAATGGGGAACTTATTTTTGGAGAGTTCCTTAGGAATACCCGAAAAATAATTTCCCCTTTTATCTTTAACGTATAATCGTTTGGCACGTAGAGACGTAGCATGCTACGTCTCTACAGAACAAAAACCCCGATGAACATTTTTTAAAATGGGGAACTTATTTTTGGAGAGTTCCTTAGCAATAAAAAATTGTAATACGATATGTTAACATGCTTACTGAATTTTTCAAGAAAAATAAACCCTGTCATATAAACTTTGTTTTTTATGATTTTATACGAATAACTACTTGCATCATTCTATTTTATATGATAGTAATTTAAGTTTAAAACAATTTATAAAAATCAATTTAAAATTGATAATACACACGCACCATGTACAGCTTTCAGGTGCTTTAGCTGTAAAGTTTGATTGCTGCAACGCAATACCAGTATTGCAAAATGGTGCGGCGGAAAAAACCAAAAAGGAGTTTTAGAAATTTATGGCCTATGTAACAATGAAGGAATTGTTAGAATCAGGTGTCCATTTTGGACATCAAACCAAACGATGGAACCCGAAAATGAAACCCTATATTTTTGGGGCACGTAATGGTATTTATATCATTGATCTTCAAAAAACAGTCCGAATGTTTCGTACAGCTTATGACTTTATTGTCAATACCGCTGCACAAGGACGTAGCATTTTGTTTGTCGGAACAAAAAAACAATCTCGTGATGCCATATACGAAGAAGCCAATCGATGTGAAATGTATTATGTCCATAATCGATGGCTGGGTGGAATGTTGACCAATTATGTCACAATCAAGAAAGGTATTGATCGTCTGAACTACCTGAATGATATTAAAAACGATGGCACCATTAACATGTTCCCCAAAAAAGAACGTCTGAAAATGGAAAAAGAACGTGTCAAGCTGGATAACAATCTTGGTGGTATTCGCGGCATGAAACAAATACCCGGGGCTGTTTTTGTTGTAGACCCCAAAAATGAAGCCATTGCTGTTCGAGAAGCAATAAAGCTCAATATTCCAGTCGTGAGTATTGTTGATACCAATTGCGATCCAGATCCAATTAATTATCCGATTCCAGGAAATGATGATGCCATTCGCGCTATCCGACTGATTACATCAAAAATTGCCGATGCCTGCATTGCAGGACGCGAAAAATTTGATGAAAAACAACAGGCTGAATCAGATAAAGAAAAAACAGCCACCCCAAAAAGTAAAAATGTGAAGGCTCCCAAAAAGCAAAAAGATAAATCAAAACAAGGTAAACCTTCACAAGATAATACAATTGAAGGGCCAGATGGTTCCATTGTTGAAGTGATCAAGCGAAAACCTGATCATCCAATACCAGAAACACCGAAAGAACCTGAAACGTCTGAAACCCCTGAAAATAAATAGAGGCTATATACAGCCTTAAAAATTAAGATATAATCGCATTCAACATTGGTTTTTATACCAATGTTGAATGCCAAGCGATATACAGGAGAAAAAAATGGCAACAATTACAGCAGATATGGTGAAACAGCTTAGAGAAACCACAAGTGCAGGCATAATGGATTGTAAGTCTGCATTGAAAGAATGTGATGGTGATATGACGAAAGCTGTTGAATTTTTAAGGAAAAAAGGACTTGCAACCGCAAAAAAACGCGCCAATCGGGAGACCAAGGAAGGGCTGATTTGTCCATATATTCACATGGGCGGCAAGCTCGGCGTGTTGGTTGAAGTAAACTGCGAAACCGATTTTGTGGCAAAAACTGATGATTTTGCTGAGTTTGCAAAAAATATCGCCATGCACATTGCTGCCGCAAATCCGCTTGGTGTAACTTCTGATGATATCCCTGATGATGTCGTTGAAAAAGAAAAAGAGATCTTTCGTGCCCAGGCTCTGGAAACAGGTAAGCCGGAAAAGGTTGTCGATAAAATAGTTGAAGGCAAGGTCAAAAAATTCTACGAGGAAAGCTGCTTGATGAATCAGCCTTATGTCAAAGATACAAACCTGACAATCAACGATTACTTAAATGACGTTATTGCCAAAACCGGTGAAAAAATTACGATTCGACGTTTTGTTCGATATCAAATAGGAGGATAGCACGTGACTCCCAAATATCATCGTGTTGTAGTGAAACTGAGTGGTGAAGCGCTTATGGGGGATTTATCCTTTGGTATAAGCCCCGAAATGTTGGATTATGTTGCTGACGAAATTAAGACAGTATATCAGCGTGATGTTCAAATTGCATTGGTTGTCGGTGGTGGGAACATTTTTCGAGGTGTAAAAGCCGGTGCTTTTGGTATGGATAGAACATCAGCAGACCATATGGGGATGCTTGCCACAGTTATGAATAGTCTTGCTTTGCAGGATATTCTTCAAGGCAAAGGCGTTCCAACACGTGTGCAAACAGCCATCCATATGCCTGAAATTGCCGAACCTTACATTCTCACGAAAGCCATTCGGCATCTTGAAAAAGAAAGGGTTGTTATTTTTGCTGCGGGTACTGGAAATCCATACTTTACAACTGATACTGCCGCAGTACTTCGAGCCAAGGAAATTCAGGCGGAAGTCTTGATAAAAGCGACAAAAGTGAATGGCATCTATGATTGTGATCCTGAAAAAGATCATAATGCGAAAAGAATCGATAATATAACTTACAAGGAAGTTATTGAACGAGAATTACGGGTGATGGACCTGACAGCAATATCTCTTGCGATGGATAATGAATTACCGCTTGAAGTGTTAAGCTTAAAGGATAAAGATAATATCGATCATTTTATATGTGGCCAACCTGTAGGTACATATATTGATAGTTAATCTTGTAATCAGAATGATTCTGATCACTTCAAAAATTTTGTCACGTTTTATTTGCCAGACAAATGGGTTTGTTATGAATCATTTCTTCACCAATTCATTAACAAACCCTTATTAATTAATCATGCGAATACCGCATAATCAGGAGGATAAATATATGTTGGATATGGTATATGAAGAAACCAAGGATAAAATGATACAATCAAAAGAAGGTTTTATCAAAGAATTACAAAAAGTTCGTACCGGTCGGGCATCTCTTTCTCTTCTGGATGGTATCCGGGTAGACTATTATGGTACACGAACACCGCTCAATCAAATGGCAACATTGTCAGTTCCTGAAAGTCGTCTGATTACGATTCAGCCCTGGGACGCATCTGTAATTAGTGATATTGAAAAAGCGCTCTTAAAATCTGACCTGGGTGTAACTCCTGCCAATGATGGCAAAATTATCAGGCTATCCATTCCACCATTGACCGAGGAACGTCGAAAAGAACTTGTTAAAAAAGTCAATAAAATGGGTGAAGAACGTAAAATTACGATCCGTAATATTCGACGCGATGCCAATGAAATGCTTAAAAAATTGAAAAAAGATGCTGATATTACTGAAGATGAAATGTTCAAAGGCCAGGATGAAGTTCAAAAAATTACTGATGACTCCGTTGAAAAAATTGATTCCCTTTGTAAAAAGAAAGAAGAAGAAATACTTGAATTTTAATCTTTGAAAAATGAGTTTCATAATGACCCAAAAGACAGGCCTTCCCAGGCATGTTGCTATTATTATGGATGGTAACGGCCGATGGGCTAAAAAACGAATGCGAAATAGAACCCAGGGACATGAAAAGGGCGCAGATACAGTTCGTACAATTACCAGAGTCACTCGAAAGCTAGGCATTCCAGTATTGACGCTTTATGCTTTTTCTACAGAAAATTGGCAACGATCCAAAACAGAAGTTAATGCACTCATGCACCTGCTAAAAAGATATCTGAAATCTGAAAAAAATGAAATGTTAGAAAATAATATTCAATTGATGACCATTGGCCAGACGCATCGATTACCCAATGATGTTCAAACAGTTCTTCGTGAAACTATAAATGCAACATCGAGCAATGATGGCATGATCCTCAACCTGGCATTAAGCTATGGCGGACGATATGATATTGTCAATGCGGCAAAACAATGTGCAAAATTGGTTCAGTCGGGTGAACTATTTTTGGATGACATCACTGAAAAACTTTTTCAAGATTATTTGTCAACAAAAAGGATTCCTGACCCTGATTTGCTCATTAGAACAAGCGGTGAAATGCGAATAAGCAACTTTTTACTCTGGCAAATTGCTTATTCTGAACTATTTATTACACCCACATTATGGCCAGATTTTTCTGAAGATGAATATGTATCAATTTTGACGAATTATCAAAATCGAGAACGTCGGTTTGGCGCATGTGATTAATAAAAAATCAAATAAGGAATGTTCAATAAATGAGGTACTCCATTTATGGGAGTCCCAAATCTTTAGAGTTGGGAGGAAAATCGTGAGATGCCCAAATCAAAATATTGGGGACTCCAGCCAAAATGGGTAATTTATTTTTTGAACATCCCTTAGAAAAAAACGACAGGTATTATCTTATGGATTATGATCTAATAATCATAGGCGGTGGCCCTGGCGGAATGACTGCCGGAATATATGCCATGCGGGCAACACTTAAAACCTTGCTTATAGAAAAAGGTGCTTTTGGCGGGCAAATGACCATGACCGATATGGTTGAAAATTATCCTGGATTTGATCGTATTAATGGGTTTGATTTGTCTCAAAAATTTTATGATCATGCAAAAAAATTCGAGCTTGAGACGATTCAACAAGAAGTGGCATCAGTAAATGCGCTCGAATCATCAGGCTATGAAGTTTCACTGACAAATGGAACCTGTTTTAAAACCCATGCAGTCATACTTGCATGTGGTGGACGCAGTCGCAATCTTGGAATTCCAGGAGAAAGCGAACTTTATGGACGTGGCGTTTCATACTGTGCGACTTGTGATGGATTCTTCTACCGAAATAAGACAGTGGCTGTCGTTGGCGGGGGGGATACAGCAGTTGAGGAAGCCCTTTATCTGGCGAAACTGGCACAAAAAGTTTATTTGTTACACAGAAGAGATGCGCTTCGTGCTGGGGCAATTCTCCAAAAAAGGATACTTTCTGATCCCAAAGTCGAAATATTATGGAATAGTATCCCTGTAGAAATAAAAGATAATGGCCAATCTGTCAATGGCTTGGTTTTTAAGAATACCAAAACCGATGAAATCCAAAATCTCGAACTTGATGGCGTTTTTATTTTTATCGGATATATTCCAAATAACGCAATTGTACCGCAAGAATTAAATCGCACAGATGAAGGCTATATTATTACTGATAATCAATGCCGAACCAATATGGATGGACTCTATGCGATTGGCGATTTGCGCAACAATTACGCCAAACAAATCGTGATTGCCGCTGCTGAAGGATGTATTGCCGCATTAGATGCAGCACAATACATTGAACATAATAAAAACAGATGATAAAAAAAATTCTCCGCTATGCTGGTCTCGCTTTGCCAGGCTTCTTGGCGCCCATTATCATTATTTTCTCTTTAATATTCTACTATGATATTGGAATGGTTGAAATAGTGGCAACCACTGAGAAAGTTATCGCAACGCTCATACAAACCTGGAATCTTTCCGATGATACTGACGATTCAAATATCAATGCCCAAAAAAATAATTGGGCCAGACAGAAGCAATCTAAAAAAATGATTCATCTATACTTTGCTGATCAAACAGATCAGTTTTTAAAAGTTGAAGATCGTGTCGTTGCGCATCCGGAAAGTCCCTGTCAATTTGCACAGGTATTGTTGAATGCATTATTTGAAGGATCAAATAAAAATTTGAACCCTGTGTTGCCAAAAGGAGATTTTTTACGTGCGGTTTATATTGAAAATGAGCGTCAAACGGCTTATGTTGATCTCAAACAAACGATCATCGCTCATTTCCCCGGTGGCGTTACACAGGAACTATTAACCATATATGCCCTTGTAAACACATTAACACTTAACATGCGTGAAGTAAAACAAGTCAAGATTACTATAGGCGGCCAGGAAGCAAATACGCTGAATGGTCATCTGGATATTCGTTATCCATATACAACCAACATGTTGATAGTACGATGAAAAAAAAGAAACACATTGATTGTTTAAGAAATATCGGCATTATCGCCCATATTGATGCAGGCAAAACCACTGTAACAGAACGAATTCTTTTTTATACAGGTCGTTCTCACAAGATGGGTGAAGTTCATGATGGCGAAGCTGTCATGGATTGGATGACTGATGAACAGGAACGTGGAATTACAATTACATCAGCGGTGACAACCTGCCAGTGGAACAACAAAGAAATTCAAATTATTGATACACCCGGTCATGTTGATTTTACCATTGAGGTAGAAAGATCTTTGCGCGTTCTCGATGGTGCTATTGGTGTATTTTGTGCGGTGGGTGGCGTTGAACCGCAATCAGAAACTGTATGGCATCAGGCGGATAAATACAATATCCCCAAAATTGCCTTTATCAATAAAATGGATCGCATCGGTGCTAATTTTTTCAACGTAATAGATATGATGAAAAAACGCCTTCAAGCAAATCCATTGATTTTACAATTGCCAGTTGGTGCAGAAGATAAATTTACCGGTATTATCGATTTGATTCATATGCAGCAAATCAGCTGGGACAATGATAAACTCGGCAGCTCATTCAACAGTGATCAAATTCAGGACGACATGATAGATATGGCAAACGAATACAGGGAAAAATTGATTGAATGTCTTGCTGATATTGATGATAACATTATGGAAGCTTATCTTGCGGAAGAAACCATTTCCGGAACAGACCTTATTGCAGCAATTCGTAAAGCAGCTATCAGCCTGAAATGTGTGCCAATCATGTGTGGTTCAGCCCTAAGGAACAAGGGGGTTCAGCCTTTACTTGATGGCATTGTCAATTATTTACCCTCTCCTTATGATGTGCCGCCCCTTCATGGTTTTTCTCCAAAAACCAATGATAAAATTCCCTGTCCACCTGATGAATCAGCACCATTAACCGCACTTATTTTCAAAGTTTCCATGATTGAAGGGCGAAAACTATCGTTTGTTCGCGTTTACAGCGGCAAAATGAAGACATCTCAGGATGTTTTTAATTCTGTTCAAGACAGAAAGGAAAAGCTCTCACGCATCCTGGATATCCATGCCAATAAACGTAAACGTATTCAAGAGGCCGGGCCTGGAAAAATTGTTGGGGTGGTTGGGTTAAAATTGTCTGGCACAGGTGAAACGCTTTGTCATCCTGATAATCCAATTTTACTTGAAAACATAGATAATTATGAACCTGTTATTTCAGCAGCCATTGAGTTAAAATCGCATTCTGATGAAGATAAACTTGCTGATGTGCTTGAAAAACTGAGTATGGAAGACCCGACATTCAAGACATTTGAAGATGAAGAAACGGGTCAAACAATCATTTCCGGAATGGGAGAGCTTCATCTTGAAGTTATGGTCAGCCGGATGATACGTGAATTCAACACGCAGGTTCGTGTTGGCAAACCACAGGTTATGTTCAGGGAAAGTATTGAATCTGAAGTTGACGTTGACGCTGTCTTTGAAAAAGATATTGGCGGGCAATTCCATTATGCAAAAACACGATTAAAGTTATCTCCCTTAAAACGCGGCACAGGCAACAGGTTTACGTCCAGATTATCTGATGACAGGTTTCCAGAAGCCTTTATTACTGCCATTGAGCGGGGTGTAACTGAATCCCTGGAAAGTGGCGTTGTCATGGGATATCCAGTGCTTGATGTTGGTGTAGAATTGCTGGATGCAGTGATTAAGGAGTCGCAAAGTACTGAGCTGGCTTTCAAAGTAGCTGCTTCAATGGCCTGTAAAGAAGGTCTTCAAAAGGCCCATTCTTTTCTGCTCGAACCGATTATGAAAGTTGAAATGATCGTTCCTGAAGACTTCATGGGCGACACTATTGGCGATATAAATTCTCGTAATGGTAAAATTTTAGAGATTGAACCGAGGAAGGGAATTCAAGTCATTAAAACCATTGTTCCATTATCTCAAATGTTTGGCTATTCAACATCCTTAAGATCTACAACACAAGGGCGCGGTACATTTTCCATGCATTTTTCTCATTACGATAGACGTCAGGAAAAATAAGTTCCCCATTTTTGCTGGCGTCCCAAATCTTTTAATTTGGGACGCCAATAAATGGGGAACTTCTTTTTCAAGTTTTCCAAAAACTGATTTATAGAGGACGATACATTGCCCTCAATCTTTAGATTTTAATGATACTCATGCGTACCTAATTTAACAGATTTACCTGTTTTCTTTTCAATGAACGTTGCCATTTCTTCTGCTGTTGCATATGGGCAAGCTGGTTTTGCATTGACCGTGCATGAACTCAGATATATTTCATCCGGATCAATACCTGTACTTTTAATCGCACACCCCACATTTGACGCTGTTGAACGACCAGGACATGTACATTTAACAAACGCAACAACCTGTGATTCTTCAGTAATCTTGCCATCACCAAGTGCGGCTGCTTTTAAACAACGCCATTCTCCCGGACATCCATAGCCACTGTCCATATAAGCACCGCAGCCAATAATCATAATTTTTTTCATAATGACCTCCTATGTTTGAATTTTATTGGTATATACTCATAAAGAGGGTGTATGTCAAGTTTTTTTTGGGGAATTTATTTACAATTATTATTGAAATTGTTAGAAATGGTCTAAAGATAAATACCGAAACCAAACCTATGTTAGAAACCAATGTAGGGGCGAACCTTATGTTCGCCCTCCAAACAAAAACCGAAACCAAACCTATGTTAGAAACCAATGTAGGGGCGAACCTTGTGTTCGCCCTCCAAACAAAAACCGAAACCAAACCTATGTTAGAAACCAATGTAGGGGCGAACCTTATGTTCGCCCTCCAAACAAAAACCGAAACCAAACCTATGTCCGAGAATAAAATATAAACGTTTGCCTCGGACATAGGATCGCAAACGATTGTTGTTCGGAGGGCGAACATAAGGTTCGCCCCTACATTGGTTTGGTTTCGGTTTTTGTTTGAAGGGGAACATAAGATTCAACGAATAACAAAATATTTACTACGATCTACCCGAAAAATTATGATCGCTTACTTATTTTTCGAGCATTCCTTAAATTGCATTTGACTTAAAACTATGCTAAGGTCTAATCATAATAATAGTTTTATTAGTAGAGGTTTTTATGGCCAATCAAGAAAAGAAAAAACCAACCATATTAATTGTTGATGACAATTTCATTAATTTGAATATGCTGTTAGAATTTCTCAATCAGCAAGGATATAAAACTTTAATTGCACAGGATGGTGAAACCGCTATACGTCGGGCAGAAATAGGACGTCCGGATTTAATATTACTGGATATCTTGATGGCTGGTATGGATGGTTTTGAAACCTGTCAAAAACTCAAAACAATTGAAACAACAAGAGATATCCCTGTAATTTTTCTCACAGCTTTAACTGATACAGTGAATCAAATGAAAGGCTTTGAGGTTGGCGGCGTAGATTATATTACAAAACCATTTGATCCAAAGCAGGTTCTTTCGTGTATCAAAAAGCAAATAAAAATTAAGGAACAAAAGGCCGAACTGACCGAACTGACGCCATCCATATCAGATAGTGCTGATGCAAGAGATCGATTCTTTTCGATTATTGTTCATAAAATGTCAAAAGCGTTTAATCAACTGCATGATCTCGCCATATTTTTTTCTGACGCGATCTCTGAACTTCAAAATGATGAACTCATTGTGTTTGATCGCCATCTGTTTGGATCTGCGCGCAATTCGATCAGTATTTTAGAAAATATTCTCGATTGGGGACGCCTTCAGCAGAGCGCGTGGAATGTTCAACCTGAAAAGATCGATCTGTATGGCATTTTTCTGGCAGTTTTTTATGCGTATCAAAAACTGGCACGAACCAAAAATATAAATATTTTTCACAATATTCAGCCCGAACTGTTTGTTCAATCTGATCCGGAAATGGCATATCGCATTCTTGCCAACATCATTGTTCTTACGCTGGCCTATCCTGTTTCCGACAAAATCGTTGTTTCTTCTGACAAAAAAAATGGTTATGTTGCAATAAATATTAAACATACAATGCTGCAGCCCCAATCAATTGACAATTCTCTTGATTCAAAAGCTCTTTTAAAAACTTTAAATACAGGTGAAGCCCTGCCCATCCAATTGACATTGGCCTTATGCCATAAAATGCTTGTGATGAACAAAGGGTCTCTTTCAATGCAATCTGACGACAATCAACATTCATATTTTGAAATACGCTTGCCTTCAATTAATTAGAGGAACTTATCTTAATTATGATTCGGTTTGAAAACATTTCTAAAAGCTATGGTAAACAGCAATTGTTCGATCAGATCAGTTTTAAAATTAATGCCAAAGAGCGTGTCGGGCTTGTGGGACGAAATGGTCATGGCAAAACAACCATGTTGCGAATGATTACGCATAAAACCCGACCGGATAGCGGGCAGGTTGTTATTCCAAAAAATTATCAGGTGGGCTATGTGGAACAGCACATTGCATTTAAAGCTGATACTGTATTGGGAGAGGGAATGCGTGGGCTGCCTGCCCAGGAACAAGACCATTACTGGAAAGTCGAAAAGGTATTGGCTGGGCTTGGCTTTTCTCAGTCTGATATGAACCGACATCCAGATGAGTTTTCCGGTGGGTTTCAAGTTCGTTTGAATTTGGCAAAAGTTTTGGTGTCTGAGCCCGATTTACTTTTGCTTGACGAACCGACAAACTATCTTGATATTACTTCTATCCGATGGATTGAACAGTTTTTAAATCAATGGCCAAGAGAGTTGATGCTCATTACCCATGATCGCAGCTTTATGGATCGGGTGATTACGCATGTTTTGGCGATCCATCGAAAAGGCATTCGTAAAATTCAGGGAAACACTGAAAAATTGTATTCACAGATTGCACAGGATGAAGAAATATTCGAAAAAACGCGACTGAATGATGAGCGGAAACAAAAAGAACTGGAACAATTTATCAGTCGATTCCGCGCAAAAGCACGTCTGGCCAATCTGGTTCAGTCCCGTGTCAAAACACTGGCAAAAATGGAAAAAAAAAATAAGCTGGAATCCATTAAAGATCTCTCTTTTCGTTTTCGCTATCAGCCAATTTCAGCTAAATATCTCATGCATATCGACAATATCTCATTTTCTTACACATCACAACCACTGGTTCATAATTTGACCCTTCATATCCAAAATCGGGATCGTATCTGTATTGTTGGACCCAATGGCAGAGGAAAAACAACATTACTCAAATTGCTTGCACAAAGACTGAATCCCACTGCCGGAACAATTGATTATCATCCCAAAACCCTAATGAAATATTATGAACAAACCAATGTGCAAACCCTTCTGGATTCAAGAACTGTTGAGGATGAAATCATGGTGGATTCTGTAGATCATGATCGGCAGCAGATACGAAACATTTGCGGTTTAATGATGTTTGAGGGGGATGATGCGCTCAAAAAAATTTCTGTTTTGTCTGGTGGTGAGAAAGCACGCGTTCTGTTGGGCAAAATATTAATATCTCCTGCAAATCTGCTTCTTTTGGATGAACCGACCAATCACCTGGATATGGCGTCCTGTGATGCTTTAATCAATGCCATCAATCAGTTCGAAGGTGCGGTGATGATGGTTACCCATAATGAAATGTTTTTAAATGCCATTTCCAAACGATTGGTTGTTTTTCAGGATGATTGCCCCTATGTATTTGAAGGTTCATATGCATCGTTTTTATCAAAAAATGGATGGCAGAATGAATCCTTATGGATAGAAAATGGGAAAGCACAGCCTTCCATCATAAAACCGGATCGAAAGCAGACGAAAAAACAACGTGCCCAGTTGATTCAAAAACGTTCACGTGAAATTAACCCCATAAAAAAGAAAATTAAGCAGATTGAAGAACATATTACCCGGTTAGAAAAGAATCTGGCACAATTTTCGATAGATATGCAGGCTGCCAGTGAATCTGGCGATAGTGTAAAAATTGTTCAGCTGGGACAGGATATTAATGCGGCGGAGAAAAAAATTGATAGTTTGTTTGATACGCTTGAAAAAGAATCTATGAAACTTGAAAAGATTGAAAAATCGTTTGATATTGTTTAAATGAAATCATTCTTTGTTTTGATCCAGCCATTGATAAAACAATTTAACGCAATCAGGGCACAATTGTGTGCCAGATATTTCTTCAATAATACTGAGCGCCTTCTCCAGCGGCATTCCTTCGCGGTAGGGTCGGTTACTGGTCAGGGCATGAAACGTATCTGCCACAGCTGTAACTCTTGCCCATTCTGGTATTTGTGAACCTTTTAAACCATGCGGGTAACCTTTGCCATCAATACGTTCGTGGTGGGATAACACGATTGGAATAATATCACTTAACCCAGGGATTGTATGTAATATTTTTGCACCGATTTCCGGGTGCTTTTTGATTTGATTGAACTCTTCATTGGTTAGTTTTCCCGGCTTGAGCAACACATTATCACGAATGCCAATTTTGCCAATGTCATGCAATCGGCCGCCAATCGTTGCCCTATCCACTTCTGATTCACTGGCACCAGTCAGTTTGACCATCCCGGAAACCATGCGGGCAACATCTTCAGAATGGCCGCGTGTATAGGCATCTCGTGCCTCCAGAGCGGTTACCAGGCCAGTTATGCTTGCAATAGTTTGTTTTCGTTCGGATTCAAATTTTTCTCGTTCTTTTTGTAGTAACATGAAATGATCAGACAGAATTTTCTCAATAAGAATAACCAGTTGATCCAGAATAAATGGTTTGACAATATAGGCTGCAGCACCATGCTGCATGATTCGTTTCATATGACTTCGATCACTGTTTGTACTCATAACAACAAAAGGAATATTTGCCAGTTGTTCTTCAGCATTGACAGCTCTGCAAAACTCAAACCCATTCATTTCGGGCATATCAATATCACTGAGTATAAGATCTGGATTTTTTTCCCTGGCACATTCCAATCCCAATTTTCCATTTTCTGCTGTAATGACCTGAAATCCCATCTGAGATAAACCACTTCCCACAATACGACGAATGGATGGAGAATCATCCACGACTTCAATGGTTCGGGCATGACGAAAATTTGACTGCTCAATGGTTTCCTGCACAAGTATCAATAAATGCGTTTGAATTTCCTGCTTTGAAATATAGCCCGATACACCGGCATCAAACCCGCGACTCATATCTTCTTCAGAAATCAAATCACTTACCATTAATATGGGAATGGTTTGCGTTCGTTTATGCTTTTTAAGATGTTTGCATAGTGCCACGCCATCAAGTTCGGGTAAATCAATATCGGTGATATACAGATCAAAGGGTCTGGAAAGTGCAATTTCCAGACCCTTTTTACCATCTGCAGCTTCATGAATGTTGGCATTTAATGTTTTCAATGCCTTTTTGGTTACCATTCTGACTGTTGAACTGCCATCAATAATTAAAATTTCATGTGGTGAATTCATATTCTGGAATTACCTGAATTTTTGAATAATCATGTTATTCGTTTTTTAGGTTTGCGTTATTTTTTGTTGTATCATTTCAATATTTGAGCAATAATCATGCCATGAATTGATCGCCATTATTTCATCATTTTTGATTTTTTTTTCGATCGGAAATCAAATGGGATGAAATTTGCATAAAAGTAAAAAAATTCAAATGTATAATTTATAGTTTAATCTTGACAACTTATTCATCATACTTCAGACAGATGTATTGTCAAGAATTAAAATTTAAGAATATATCAAAACATATAAAAAAATATATAAGAGTCAAAGTATGATAAAAGTACTGATAGCAGATGATCGACCGACAACGCGTTATATGCTCAAAAAAAATATCAGTGATTGGGGATATGAAGTTGTTGAAGCAGTTGATGGTGATCAGGCCTGGAATTTACTACAGAAAAAGCCATATTCGCGAATTGCCATTTTGGATTGGATGATGCCTGGCCTTGATGGGGTTGAAATATGTAAAAAGCTGCAAAACGCTTCATCATTACCCCTTATTTACACCATTTTGCTGACAAGCAAAAAAGAACGTGAAGATCTTGTGTATGCACTGGAAAATGGCGCGCATAATTTTCAATCCAAACCTTTTTCTCCGGTTGAGTTGCGGAGCCATCTCAATGTTGCCAAACGTCTTGTTGAATCTGATGATCAGCTTAAAAAATATGCTGCGCAAATGGAAGAGATTGCAGAGGTGCGTGCAAAACAGTTAATTCACGCTGATCGCCTGGCAACTCTGGGTACACTTGCAGCAGGTATCACGCATGAGATATCCAGCCCGATAACATATGTTTCAGCCAATACAGAGTCTGCATCAAATCATTGGCAAAAGGTTCGAAATTATATTCAAGCAAATCTTAATGATGACAATAATAATATAGCAAATAGTATCGAAAAAATTGACAGATCATTAACGCGTATTTCAAGCGGCACGTTGCGAATCATTAAAATTGTTAGAGGAATCAGCTCATTTTCACGAAAAGAACATGTGCAAAAAGAAACAATTAATATTCATGACTGCATTGATCTGGCCCTTCAGCTATGTCAGAATCAACTCAAATATCATATTCAGGTACAAAAAAATTATGTATCAACAGTGCCAATGGTTTTAGGAAATCAACATGAAATTGAACAGGTTTTTGTCAATCTCATCTCAAATGCAGCACATGCCATGAGTCAGACCAAAACAGGCGTGTTAACCATATCTTCTCAAACTGTTGATAACGCATTCATTGTTGAAATAAAAGATAATGGTATTGGTATTTCAAGTGAAAATTTACCAAACATTTGGGATCCATTTTTTACGACAAAACCTGAAGAAAAAGGCACTGGTCTGGGATTATCTATTTGTAAAGAGATTATTAACCGACATAATGGTTTTATAACTGTAGAAAGTGCTCCTGATGTTGGTACGTGTTTTCAAATATCATTACCGGTTAATAATGACACCAAATAAAAACCTTTTGGAGATTTAACCATGACGATATATGATTGGAAAGCAACCGATAGTAAGGGAAAAGTCCAGACAGGTGAACATGAGGCAGAGAATGAAGCTGCTGTTCGCATGCATCTTCAACGAATGCGGTTAACACCTGTCAAAATCAAAAAACAACCCAAAGACTTACTTCCGCCAAAAGTCACGAATGACGATATCATCATTTTTTCGCGCCAGTTTTCTACGATGATCGACGCTGGCTTACCACTTGTTCAGTGTTTGGAGATACTCTATTCCCAATCAGATAATTCCACATTCAAGCGTATACTCAAAAAAATCAAAGAGGGCGTTGAAGGCGGCTCGACTCTGGCAGATGCGCTTCGTGAGTTCCCGGACACTTTTGATGAATTGTTTGTCAATATGATTGATGCCGGTGAATCTGGCGGTATTTTGGATACTATTCTTAATCGTTTGTCCGGTTATCTTGAAAAATCCGCAAAATTGAAAGCCAAAATCAAAGGTGCAATGATGTATCCCATTATCGTTTTGGGAATTTCAGCGGTTGTGATTGGAGTTATTCTGGTTTTTGTTATTCCAATTTTTCAAGATATGTTTTCTGGTATGGGCAAAGCCTTGCCGCTTCCAACCCAAATTGTTGTTGGTCTTAGTGATTTTGTCATCCATAATATCCTTTTTATCATTTTCGGTATTATTGCTTTAGTTTATGGATATCGACAATTCTATAAATCTGAATTTGGCAATCGTTTTATGGACAGTTTATTCCTTAAACTTCCTGTTTTTGGACTATTGATTCGCAAAGTAGCCGTTGCCAAATTCACTCGAACGCTTTCCACGATGCTGGGAAGCGGCGTTTCCATTCTTGAATCCCTGGATATCGTCGCAAAAACAGCGGGTAATAAAGTAATTGAAAATGCTGTCTTTAAAGTGCGCAGCAGCATTGAAGAAGGCACCTCTATGGTCGAACCCTTATCTGAAACAGGTGTTTTTCCATCAATGGTGGTTCAAATGATCGGTGTAGGGGAATCCACAGGCGCATTGGATTCCATGCTCGAAAAAATTGCAAATTTTTATGATGATGAAGTCGATCAGGCGGTTGATAATATGACGACGATGATAGAACCCTTGATGATCGGATTTTTGGGAATTACCATTGGTGGGCTCGTTGTCGCTATGTATCTTCCGATTTTTCAAATGGCAGGCAATATTGGTGGATAAGATCATTCAAAAAGCTTTTATGGCATAAATGTTGCTAAATCAATTAAGTAAGCTTTCAATAAAGAACCATATCATGTTGCGGGTTCTATCCTTAAATAATGCACATTGAAAATCAACTGCATGCATGGAAATGCAGATTATTGTTTCGTCACTTGAAAGTTAGCTAAGTACACAATGGATATGCTTTTGTGTATATGAATATTTATAATGTCAATGGAAAGAAGAGGAGATATGCCTTTTCATTAACACTTATTTCATCAATGAAACATTCATATGAAATTACTGATGTATCAGCGTTAGAAGTTTAAATGAATTGCGTTATCACTATTTCCTTACGCGTATGATCTAGATATTAAATCGTTATCTTTTCATTATCGCCAGAATTGCAATTTGAAAAATTGTCATTTTGCATAATTGGATATCACCAGATACGGACCTGGATAATTATTGTATTGATGCCTTGTGCTGCCAAGTTCATTGAGACGCTTCATAAAAAGTTGAAAAAATTGGCGTTTTTCATAATATTTCGAAAGTCTTATAGATATCTCTTGTTTTTTCCGAAACATTTCTTTCTGCATTCCCACGCATATAGTTGATTGTCAAAGAGTAAAGAAAATAGCCCGAATAATTAGGTTATATGAGTTCCATCACCAAAACACATATTAATTTAATAAGAGGCATTTATCAAAATTAACTTACAATCCTCGTAAGGAGGAAAAATGATATTTTTTAGAAATTATCGGGCTATTTTCCAGACAAATTTTTCTAACCTGTCTACTTATATAGACACGAAAATTTCAATTTTCTTACACAAAAAATTATAAGTATTTTTTTTATGCTAAAACTATTTAAAATTAATAACAAAAAAAATAATAATATTTTACAGAACACTGGAGGTTACACATGCATGTTGTGATCGCTTTTATAATTGGGATCAGTCTTTTTTCCGGCTTTATTCCGATCAAGCCAAAACCGGAAAAAGAGCTGGTATTGCCCATAGATGGTGCAACAGCGAATGTAAAAATTCGAAGTCATATTAAACCATTGAATGCGTTCCAAAGCGATCGATTAGTGAAACAGGCATATGATTATAGTTGCGGATCCTCCGCTTTGGCAACACTTCTTAGATTTCATTTTGGTGAAAACCTTACTGAAAAACAGGTGATTCAAGGTATGCTCCATTATGGAGATATTGAAAAAATTCAACGAAGGCGCGCATTTTCTCTGTTAGATATGAAAAAATTTGTCAATAAGTTGGGTTATAGAGGTGTAGGATATAAAGCAAAAATTGAAGACTTAATGAATCTCGACAGTCCCGGAATAATCCCGATAAAAATTTTTAATTATCGCCATTTTACAGTCTTAAAAGGAATACATAAAGGCCATATTTTTTTGGTAGATCCCTGGCGGGGTCATTCCAGTTATTCGTTAAGCCAATTCCAGCAGATGTGGTATAATAATGTCATTTTTATAGTGTACCCGCCAAAAGGAAAACCTGAACTCAAAGCACTGGTGCTGAAAGAGGAAGACCTACGTTTCATTGATGAAGATGCAAGCTACGACTTGCTAAAAAATCTTGATTTAAAATTACCAAACAATCGAAGACAATTTGATATCATAAACGATGTTCCTGGTGAACATCAAATCTATAAGAACTGATATGTTTATAATCAATTGTAACAATAGCGTTATGCAATCAACAAATATGAAATATTGCTATTAATATCAAATAATTATATGAACTTTGTTCATAGATATCAGGAGAGGAAAAATATGAAAAACGTGTTTGCTACCTTAATGATTTGCATTTTACTATTGGTCAGTATTCCAACGAGCGCACAGGATGTATCACCAGAGGACACCGGGGATTCATCTCAAGGAGCAACTGATGTTCATAATGATCATTCCGGTATGGAAAATCAAAACATCAGACCAGATGTCAATATGCTCTTTGAACAGCTTAAAACACTTCAGGATGAAGTGAAACGTCTCAAGGAAGAAGCTGAGGTGCGTAACAGCTTGGAAATGACCCAGGAAGAAAAAACAGAAAAAGAAAAGGAAATATTATCTGCAGCTGGCAGACAGTATACTCTGCTAAGAAAGGGAGTTCTTTGTGTTGAAGATAATGTGCGATACTTATTTAGCTCGACAGATGCGATTGTTGAAAGTAGCATGGTGGAGCATCAGAGTAATCATACAATTGAAAATATTCTGTCCTTTGAATATGCGCTGTTAGACAATTTGACTGTCAACCTGACATTTCCTTTGATTTATAAGAATGATAAAAATGGCACAA
>Ga0272440_1001438_pt1 | contig 19425 bp, 31 predicted proteins | sample SSMMMBAug17_FD_192440 | JGI IMG/M metagenome (GOLD analysis project Ga0272440, IMG submission 192440) | Marine sediment archaeal communities from Little Sippewissett salt marsh, Falmouth, MA, United States - SSM-MMB-Aug17 | ecosystem: Environmental > Aquatic > Marine > Wetlands > Sediment ...
TCTACAAAGATTTCGCCCCTATCGGGGCTAAGATGAATGTCCCGCTTTATGTCGGTAGGCACTATTTAAGTCCCGCAGGGACGACATGAAATAGCCTGGGGTTTCAACCCCAGGCGGTCGAGGCTTCGCCGAATACGATGTTTTTCTTAACGTTTGCTATAACTGGGGCATTATTTCTGCCTTGCTGTACTAGTTCCAAAATATGGGAAAGCCCCACGCTATGCGTGAGAATGAGAAACGAGAATAGGGATGTTATATTTTTCGAGCATTCCTAATCAAAGGAAACCACTATGATTATTGAACAAGCAAAAGAAGTTCTCAAAATCGAAGCCGAAGGACTGCTAAGCCTTATTGATCGTGTGGATCAATCATTCGTCAATATGATTGAAATTATTAATAATTGTACCGGAAGACTCGTGATCAGTGGAATTGGTAAATCGGGTCTTGTTGGACAAAAAATTGTTGCTACATTAAACAGTACGGGAACCCATGCATTGTTTTTACATCCGGTTGAGGCCATGCATGGTGACCTTGGCATGCTGGAAGAAAATGATGTATTCCTCGCCATTTCCTATAGCGGTGAAACGCGAGAGTTAAATCTCCTGTTACCAATTATTCGCGAGATGGGATGTAAAATTATTGCCTTTACGGGTGGCATGTCATCGGCCCTGGCACGTTTGAGTGATATTGTAATTGATATTGGCATCCCAAAGGAGGCTTGTCCAATGGGTCTTGCGCCAACCACAAGCACGACTGCGACACTGGCAATGGGCGATGCTCTAGCTGTTGCACTCATCAATAAACGGCAGTTTAAATCATCTGATTTCAAAAAATTTCATCCAGGTGGCAATCTGGGACAACGACTATCCATGAAAATTAAAGATCTCATGCAAACAGACAAACAAGTTCCAAAAGTTCAAGCGACGGATCACATGAAAGCAGTTATTCATGAAATGAATCGAGAATCATTGGGAGCGGTGTTTATCATAGATTCAAATGAAAAATTGGTGGGGATTATTACTGATGGCGACATTCGTCGCGGCATTGCGGAACATGAAAACATTCTGAACTTACCCATTCAAACAATCATGATTCAAAATCCACGTACACTCCAGCCAGACCAGTCAGCAGTTATTGCATTAAATCTCATGGAAAAACATCTGATAACAATTCTTCCCATTGTAGATGCAGACAATACTATTCAAGGCATTTTGCATCTTCATGATATCCTTGGAAAAGGGGAGTTTGCATTTACAGCCCATTAATAGTCACTTGATTTGTTTCCTATACGCTTACATACTTCTATTGCCAGAGAAAAAATGATATCTAATGTCAAGTGATCACCAATACTTTGATCAAATAACAGCTTGGCTTCAGGTGAAAAATCATCATCGCCCATCCAATATAATATCGCCACCGAAATTTTAGGAGTGATATCAAACACGTATGCTGCATCAGCAAGATCAATGGGAGTCCCGCCCAATTGATCACATTTATGCTTAAACTTTTGAATATCATTTGCAAAGGCTTGTGTAATCAAAAAGGTGGGCACCTCATGGGGCCCACGAAAAAAAGCAGTGCCGCCGGGTAAGTCTTTTTCGGAAATCCATTGACCTTTAACTTCACTATCTTGAATACGCAACAAATGGTAAATCAAGAAAAGGCTAAAAAACGGATGTGGCTCATAATCAACTTTTTCAATCAAATTTATCGTTCGTGCTTCTGGATTAATCTGGTACTCATGCCCCCATGCGGTAACAATATAAGACTGACTTTTTTCGTCATAAACACATGATGCCCGCGCACAAATTTGATCCGGTGATCTTTCCGCCAGTGCTTGAAAGTATGAATGATCTACATATTGGGTCATTTTGGAGAATCCTTATTATCTCTGCTTCCCAACAGGTGCCAAGTATATAACAAACTCATCTATGCCATCAACACCAATCAGTTGATCCATTTTTTCTTGATGAAATGCACCAATGGCACAGGTTCCGGCTCGAATAGCTTCACAAGCCAAATATAAATTTTGACAAACATGACCGATATCTATCGCAATCAAACGATGTGCACATAGATCATACCGCCATTCCATGCGATAAGGTATGCAAGACCAAATAAATGTAACGGGTGCTTTTCCAACAAATGATTGATTCAATGTCGCTTCACTGACAACGGCTTCTGTACTTTCTATCTCAAGTTCAAAGATTAGGCTATGCTCAATAGGAAGATATCGATAAATGCCAGGCGCTAGATTATGTATGTTGGACACTACAAGGTAAGTTTCAAATGCATGACGGCAACCGGCTGAAGGCACAGTTCTTAAAGCATTGTAAGCATCTCCCTGCTGACGAATTCCCTGAGTCGCCCAAAGTAAAAAAGACAACTCTTCAAGAGCCAAAGGTTGGTCTGAAAATGCTCGTCGACTTTTCCGATTGCGAATGACATCAAAAATTGAATTATTTGCAAACTGAAAGTCACTTGTAATGGTTGGTAGTGATATTAAGGACTTGTCAACGCTGTATGGTTTTTGAAGTGGGGGTGGAGGCAATCCTTTATTTTGATCCGTTAATGAAAAGTTAATGGCCAGCCGGAGACTGTCTTTTAAAAAGTATCGATTGGTTTGAATGGCTTTATTCATTTTTGCCTTTTATTTGCTCTGATAATCGTTTTGAAACAGTTTGAAAAAGAAATTTTGGGAGGCATAATGATTTGTTGGTTCAATTCCTACAAACGTGTTTCATAGTTATCGTACCAAATTAATGAATTCGGCAATGTCGTAATTGTCTTGCAGTCTTGACATTGCCGAAATTTTTCATGAATTAGAATAAAGTATTTTTTGACAAAGGGTGATGGTGATTGTTTTTATGTATACTAAGGAATTTTCGAAAATTTAGTTCCCCATTTTAAATGCTCGTATTGAGGTTTACGAGCCGTAGAGACGTAGCATGCTACGTCTCTACACGATCTTGCATGTAATTATGATTCGATAGAAATGGGTATGTTATTTTTTGAGAATTCCTAAGAAGCTAAATTTTATATTTTTGCTACAATTCGCTATTCATTGGTTTCAGTATTTTCAGCATCATCACTAATTGGTTGATTATCAGTTTCGGTGGTTAAGTCACTTTCGGTTACAACAGGTGGTGCAATAATTTCAATCAAAGACATCGGCGCAGCATCTCCAGCTCGTGGTCCTAGTTTGACCATACGTGTATAACCGCTGCTTGTACTAGAAAAACGTTCTTTCGCTTCAGCAAACAATTTATGGACAATTTTTTTTTCTCGTATGATAGCTAGCGCTTGACGTCTCGCATGCAAATCTCCGCGTTTAGCAAGGCCAATCATTTTATCGGCCCATCGACGAAGTTCTTTGGCTTTTGCATCCGTCGTCTGAATTCGATTGTGCTTTAATAATGAAGTCACCATATTTCTAAACATTGCTTCTCGGTGACTTGATGTGCGATTAAATTTTGTTCCGGCTTTGCGATGTCTCATTCTTCAACTTCCTCCTCTTCTGGTTCTTCATCTCTCGGTGGAACAAATCCGTCAATTTTCATACCCAAAGAAAGTCCCATCTCTGTCAACACATCTTTGATCTCATTGAGTGATTTTCGTCCAAAATTTTTGGTCTTCAGCATTTCTGCTTCAGTTCGTTGAACCAGTTGATATATTTTATTGATATTTGCATTTTTTAAACAATTAGCGCTACGTACAGACAATTCAAGTTCATCAACACTTCGATATAAATTTTCATTATAGGTCTGAGCGGGCGCCTCTTCTTCTTCATCAAAATACTCAGGTTCCTGATCTTCATCAAAATTAATAAAAATAGAAACTTGTTCTTTTAAGATTTTTGCTGCATAAGCAACAGCGTCTTCAGGCTGAATACTGCCATCAGTCCAAACTTCCAATGTCAATTTATCATAATCGGTTTTCTGTCCTACACGAGCGTTTGATACAACGTAATTAACACGCTTAATTGGAGAAAATATCGAATCAATTGGAATTGTTCCAACAGGGGCTTCTTCATCTTTATTCTCTTCAGATAAAGAATAGCCTCTATTCAGCCGAACAGTTGCTGTCATAACAATTTTTGCGCCGGGTTTGAGTGTTGCAATATGTTGATCTGTGTTTAACACTTCTACTACACTATCTTCACTGACAAAATCTTTCGCAGTCACATCACCTTCACCCTCAGAGGATAGTGTCAAATATCTGGGACCGGCATCAGTCATTCGCAGACGTATATTTTTAAGATTTAGAATTATTTCGGAAACATCTTCCAGAACACCTTCAATCACTGAGAATTCATGCATTGCGTTTTCAAATTTAACAGCTGTAATTGCAGCGCCATATAATGAAGATAAAATTATACGTCTTAGCGAATTTCCTATTGTGGTTCCATAACCTCTTTCTAGAGGTTCACAGACGAATTTACCATATGAAGGGGAAGAACTTTCAATTTGAACTTTTTGAGGCTTGATAAGCTCTCTCCAGTTCATATACATTACCTCATTCGATGACATACTTTTCTCCCGTATCCGTGAAGTTTATAAAAAAAGAATCTTATAAAAATTTACCCACTATGGTACTTTCCATAATGGGTAAAAGGATAAAATCCTTCTTGATGAAGTGGAACTTATCAAAATCGCTATTTTGAATATAATTCAACAATCAATTGTTCTTGCATTGGCGACGTAATATCATCACGGATTGGTATTGCTTTGACAAGCCCCTTAAATTGTTCTTTCTCCAATTCTAACCATTGGGGGATACCACGACGAACAACAGTATCTAGAGATTCTGCTATCGCATTAACTTTTCTGCTCTTTTCCTTGATTTCTATTATATCTCCAACTTGTACAATGTACGATGGTATATTCACTCTTTTAGAATTGATTAGAATATGATTATGTCTGACCAACTGACGTGATTGATTTCTCGAGTTGGCAAATCCTAACCGATAGATAACATTGTCAAGTCGTCTTTCCAATAAGGCCAATAAGTTAGTCCCTGTTATTCCTTTCATTCGATCAGCCCGTTTGAAAAATAATCTAAATTGTTTTTCAGTTAATCCATAGCTTCTTTTCACTTTTTGTTTTTCACGCAACTGTATTCCATAGTCAGAATGCTTGCTTCTTTTCTGGCCATGCTGACCGGGTGCATAACTTCGTCTATCAAAGGCACATTTGTCTGAAAAACAACGATCGCCCTTGAGCATTAATTTCATATTCTCTCGTCGGCAAATGCGACAGGTTGAACCTCGATATCTCGCCAATGTTACCTCCAAATATTACCTTCAGGTTCTTTTTTCTTTTTCATAAAAAAATGCAACCAAACCTCTGGATAGGTTGGTTGATTTATATTAAATTACTGCATTGTCTCAATTTTTATGATTAATGCCGTTTTTTTTAACCACCATTCTATGCTTTATCTCAAACACGACGTCTTTTGGGAGGGCGGCAGCCATTGTGTGGGACAGGCGTTACATCTTTGATTGTCAGTATATTTAACCCTTGACTCTGAAGTGCACGGAGCGCAGATTCTCGTCCAGCACCAGGACCCTTTACATAGACTTCAACATTTTTCATGCCATGCTCCATTGCTTTTTTCATGGCATCTTGTGTCGCCAATTGCGCAGCGAATGGTGTACTTTTTCGTGACCCCTTAAATCCTTGTGATCCAGCCGTAGACCATGCGACTACATTCCCCTGCATGTCAGTAACGGAAACAATTGTGTTATTGAATGTTGATTGAATGTGAACCTCTCCATTCAATACATTCTTTTTATCTTTTTTCTTTGCTCTGGTTTTTGTACGTTTTGCCATTTTTATCCTAATTGCTCCTAATTATATTCTCAGCATTAACAGATTTTTGATTTTCTTTAACTTACATCAAATTCAAATTCTTATACATTTGGATTGCTGCATCAATCAATAATCTGATTGAAAATTAGTCACAGGTCTAATCTCTGACTATTTTTTCTTTGCTGCACCTTTTTTCTTGACAGCAGTTCTTCTGGGTCCTTTTCTGGTTCGGGCATTTGTACTGGTCCGCTGTCCATTGACAGGTAGAGATCGACGATGCCTTAATCCTCGATAACAGCCCAAATCCATTAATCGCTTGATATTCATTGATATTTCTGTGCGTAATTCACCCTCAACTTTATACTCATTTTGAATAAGTTTTTGAAGACGATTTACCTGATTTGAATCCAGTTCCTCAGTTTTTGCATTGATATCAATATCAAGAGAATCTAATATTCGTTTTGATGTGGTTTTACCAATACCATATATATAGGTAAGACCGATCAATATTCGTTTACCTCTCGGTAAATCAACACCAGTTATACGTGCCAAAATACCTCCTCATTATCCCTGACGTTGCTTATGTCGTTTGTTTTCACAAATTACTCTGACAACACCTCGGCGACGAATAATTTTGCACTTTTTACAAATTTTTTTTACTGAAGCGCGTACTTTCATTATTAACCTTCCGAAAATCAAAATTACTTGGTGCGGTATGTAATTCTTCCGCGTGTCAAATCATACGGGGATAATTCAACTGTTACATTATCTCCTGGTAAAATCTTTATAAAGTGCATTCTCATTTTGCCTGAAATGTGAGCTAATATTTTGTGTTTATTTTCAAGTTCGACTCGAAACATTGCATTGGGTAATGTTTCAATCACCGTTCCTTGCACTTTGATGGCTTCTTCTTTGGCCATAATGTTTTCTCCGATTATCCCCATTTATTTATAATACAAATAACTACTTGTTATTTTTCAAAAATTGAAGTATTAACAACAAGATTTTTAGCGTCTACCGCGTAAACGCGATGTGCCACGCTTTAAGAATCCTTCATAACTACGTGGTAATAAATGCGCTTCCACTTGTGACATTGTATCTATAGCAACCCCCACAACAATCAATAAAGCGGTTCCGCCAAAATAAAATGGTACGTTAAATTTTGTCATTAATATCGATGGTAAAACACAAACGGCTGAAATATAAAGTGCCCCTCCCAATGTAATTCTGGTTAAAACTTTATCTATATACTCGGCTGTCTTTTTTCCAGGACGAATTCCTGGAATATATCCCCCATTTTTTTTCATATTTTCAGCAACATCGACTGGATTAAATTGTATAGCTGTGTAAAAATAACAGAAAAAGAAAATAAAGACGACATAAAGTAATTCATACCAACCTGAACCTGGTGTTAAGGAATTAGCAATAGTCTGCATCCAGGCAAGATTCAAAAAACTAGCAATGGTTGCTGGAAACATGATTATCGATGAAGCAAAAATGGGTGGAATTACGCCGGATGTGTTTATTTTTAATGGCAGGTGGGTGCTTTGTCCACCATACATTTTTCGGCCTACTACACGCTTTGGGTACTGTACAGGTATTCGGCGCTGCGCTTGCTCCATAAAAACGATAAATCCAATTACAGCTACCATGAAAACAAGCAACAATATAACTGTAAAAATTCCCATTTCTCCAGTTGAAAGCAAACTGTAAGTATTTCCCAATGCAGAAGGCATTCTTGCTACAATTCCAGCAAATATTATCAACGATATCCCATTTCCAATGCCACGTTCTGTGATTTGTTCACCCAGCCACATAATAAACGCTGTTCCTGCGGTTAACGTTAGAACAGTCATCATTCGAAAAGACCAGCCTGGATCTATCACTACTGAAGCTCCACCCGGAGCTGTCATTCTTTCCAATCCAATACTTATTCCAAGTCCCTGTATAATACTTAATACTACTGTACCATATCTTGTATACTGCGTTATTTTCTTTCGACCTTGTTCACCTTCTTTAGAAAGTTTTTCTAAATGCGGAATAACTACTGTCAAGAGCTGTAGTATAATGGATGCACTAATATAAGGCATAATACCTAAAGCAAAAACCGATAATCTTTCTAGCGCTCCACCGGAGAACATATCAAATAAGCCTAGTAAAGTTCCCTGAGCTCGGGCAAAAAAATGTGCCAGAGCAACATTATCAATACCAGGAACAGGGACATGTACGCCTATTCGATATACTGCCAATAGGGCAAAAGTTATCAGTATACGTTTCTTTAACTCGGGTATCTTTAATGAATTTTGAAAACCGCTACCGATCATTGAATGATCTCCACTTTTCCACCAGCGGATTCAATTTTTTCAATTGCTGTTTTGCTGGCTTTGTGAACTTTAACCTGAACTGGAAAATTGATTGTTCCATCTCCCAGCAATTTTATTCGTTTATTCTTGCCTTTCAAAAGTCTGCTTTTTCGCCAGATTTCTTCATCAATTACTTGCTCTGTATCCTTAAAAAGTATCAGTTTCTCAATATTAACAACTTCATATTGTGTTTTAAAAATATTTGTAAATCCGCGTTTCGGTAAACGGCGATGTATAGGCATTTGACCGCCTTCAAATCCAGCACGAATCGTTCCGCCTGACCGGCATTTGGTACCTTTGGAACCTCTACCCGCTGTTTTCCCAAATCCGGAACCATCACCTCGGCCGACACGCTTACGGTTTTTTTTTGCCCCTGGATTCGGAGCCAATTCATGTAGTTTCATCAGTCATTTCCTCAACTTTTAATAAGTGATTGACCTGGTTGATCATCCCCATTAGAGGAGGGTTACGTTTATATATTTTTGTTTGATGTAACTTTCGGAAGCCTAAAGCTGCTATTGTTTTTCTGTGTTTTTCAGGTTTGCCAATCTGGCTTCGTATTAATGTCACTTTGATTCGATTTTCCATAATTTTACCTGATATTTTGTTATACAATTACACCGTTTAATTTTTAGACGGTTTGTGTTGTAAATTTTTATAATTCATTTTTCAGCTATATCATATAATTAATTGAATGAATAGCTGATTAAAAGACTTAGGGTGTTTCTGTCATACAACAATTTTGAACTAAAGCTCATCTACTTTTTTACCCCGTCGTGCTGCAACAGATTCACGACTTCGCATACTTCCCAGACCTTGAATAGTTGCTTTAACTACATTATGTGGATTATGAGAACCTAAACATTTAGTTAGAATATTTTGTACGCCAACAGCTTCCAATACTGCTCGAACAGCCCCACCTGCTATAACACCAGTACCTTTTGCTGCAGGTTTTAATAAAACTCTACTTGCACAATACCTACCTATTATTTCATAGGGCAATGTATTGTTTTTTACTAGTGGTACTTTGATCATATTTTTTTTGGCACTCTCTATTCCTTTTCTTATGGCCTCTGGAACTTCGCCCGCTTTTCCCAAACCTCCGCCAACTGTTCCTTCACCATCTCCAACGACCACGACCGCACTGAAGCTAAACCGACGACCACCTTTTACAACTTTTGCTACGCGGTTTATGTGTACGACCTTTTCAATAAATTGATTTTCTTCTGTTTCTTGTTGTTGTTTTTTACTCAAAAGAGCCTCCTGATTCTATTAATTCAATAAGTTTTAGCAGGTTACAATCTAAAATGTTTACAATCTTTCCATTTAATGGATCTTTGAAAAGTTTACGTTTCATTGTTTCTATTATATAATTAAACCTGCTTCTTTTGCGCCTTCAGCAATAGCTTTTATCCGGCCATGAAATTTATAGCCATTTCTATCAAAAACAACGCGTTTGATTCCTTGATCCATTGCTCTTTTACCGATTGTTACACCAATTTGTTTCGCCATTTTTGTTTTATTTTCAAACTTTGGCATCTCTTTGATTTCTTTTTCAACACTCGATGCAGCAAGCAATGTTTTTCGATCAAAGTCATCAATAATTTGCGCATAAATATGTTTACAGCTTTTAAATACTGTCAATCTTGGTTTTTGAATCGTTCCGAATAATTTTTTTCGGATACGTTTTTTTCTTTTTAATCGTAAATTTTGATCCACAGTTCTTCTCCAATTCTGACATTTTTGAAGGATGTCATTCGCTTATTTTGTTCCAGTTTTACCTGCTTTTCGTTGAATTTGTTCTTCAAGATACTTAACACCTTTTCCTTTGTATGGCTCAGGCGGTCTTAATGCACGTATCTCAGCACTTAATTGTCCGATAACCTGTTTATCAATTCCAGTTAATTTAATAACATTTTGCTTTTGAACGGTTGCCTTTACACCTTCGGGGATTTGAAAGTCTATAGGGTGAGAGTATCCAAGGGTTAGCTTTAAAATATTACCATTTACTTCAGCACGATATCCAATTCCGTTTATTTCAAGAGTTCTTTCAAAACCTTTTGATGCACCAATGATCATATTATTGATAATGCTTCGCGTCATCCCCTGAAACGCCCTATTTTTGCGAGACTGATCTTTTGGTATGACATAAATCATATCATTTTCAATCTTTAAAGTAACTGTTTCATGAACAGGGCTATCAATCGTACCATTCTTTCCTTTAACAGTTATTATCTTATCACTATGGGTAATGGTGATATCTTTTGGTATATTAATCGGTTTTTTACCTACGCGTGACATTTTGATTTCCTTCAAATATTTAACGTTCTATTACTTATTAATTATGCTTGAACAATTACCATACCTTACATAAGTATTCGCCACCAGTATGTTCTTTTCTTGCCTGCTTATCTGTCATAATTCCTTTAGATGTTGAGTATATTGCAATACCCAGGCCATTTAGAACATTTTCTACTTCTGTGGATTTTTTGTAAATCCGTCGAGATGGTTTGCTAATTCGTTGGATGCCAGATATGACACTTTCTTTATTATCATATTTTATGAACAGTTTGAGAACCCCTTGTTTGTTATCTGTGATAACTTTGTAATGCTTGATAAAACCCTCAGACTTTAAAATTCTTGCAATCTCGGTTTTTATCTTTGAGTTGGGGATATCTACTGTATTGAATTTTGCTTTGCAGGCATTTCGCAGCCGTGTGAGCATGTCCGCTATTGGATCACTCATTGACATATCGATTCTCCATTTCATTTACATTTTGCATTGATTTTATATGAATCTCCGCAATTTGTTAAACTTATATCAAATTGTCAATCTCTGTAATTTGTTTGACTTATATCAAATAATTTTGGATTGCTTTGTTTTTTTCAAAAAAAACAATTTATTTACCAGCTTGATTTAACAACGCCCGGCAAAATCCCCTTTGACGCAAGGTTACGAAAACAGATTCGACAAATACCAAATTTTCGCATATAACCTCTAGGTCTGCCACACATTGGGCATCGGTTATACTCTCTTACTTTAAATTTTTGTGGTCGTGTTGCTCGAACGTTTAATGATTTTTTTGCCAAGGTTTTTCCCCTTCTTTAAATTCACTCTTTAACTAGTTTCGAAACGGCATTCCCATGATTTTAAGCAAGAATTTCGCTTCTTTATCAGTTTTTGCAGTGGTAACGATAGTTATGTTGAGTCCCTTGATTTTATCAATTTTATCATAATCAATTTCCGGAAAAATTATCTGTTCTTTAATTCCAAGGGTATAGTTACCGCGACCATCAAAAGCTTTCCCAGATATCCCTCTAAAATCACGAACACGAGGTAGTGCGACATTTACAAGTTTATTGTAAAAATCATACATCCGATCACGTCGCAACGTCACCCGACATCCAATTGGCATACCTGTTCGAAGCTTAAATGCGGCAATAGATCTTTTGGCTTTAGTGATTACTGGTTTTTGACCTGTAATTGCTTCCATTTCTTTTGTCGCTGCATCAAGTACTTTTATATTTTGTATGGCTTCGCCCATACCCATATTCAATACTATCTTTGAGAGTTTTGGTGCCTGCATAATATTTTTATATTGAAATTCGTCCATCAATTGGGGGATAATTTCATTTTTATAGTTTTCTTCGAGTGATGTCATTTATTTCCTCCAAAAGCAATTATGCATCGATTATTTCGTTACATTTTTTACAAATGCGTACTTTTTTCTTATCATCCAATATCTGCATTTGAATTCGTGTTGGTTTATAGCACTTTGGGCACTCAAGCATCAAATTTGACCAGTGAATAGGGGATTCTTTCTCAATAATCCCTCCCTGACGGTTGGCTTGATTCGGTTTAGTATGTCTTTTGATCATATTGACGCTCTCAACTACTGCACGATCTTTTTTCAATACAATCTTCAATACTTTACCACTTTTCCCTTTGTCTTTTCCGGCAATAACCTTTACCGTGTCACCTTTGCGAATATGGCATCTTCGATGACTCACTTTTTTGCCTGTTATTTTTATTTTCCTCAGCATAGACCATACTCCTGTTTATAAAACTTCCGGTGCCAGAGAAATAATTTTCATAAAGCCTTTTCCTCTAAGTTCACGAGCGACAGGACCAAATATACGAGTGCCAATGGGCTCTCTACTAGTGTTTATCAAAACTGCAGAATTGTCATCAAACCGAATATATGATCCATCCGGTCGTTTGATTTCCTTTTTTGTTCTAACAATCACTGCTTTGAGGACATCACCTTTTTTCACTTTTGAGTTGGGGATGGCTTCTTTAACTGAAACGACGATTATATCACCAATACTTGCATATCGTCTTCTAGACCCACCCAGAACTTTTATACAATATAAGGATTTTGCACCTGAGTTGTCTGCTGATGTTAATTTTGTTTCTGACTGAATCATTTTGTTTCCTCAATTATATGATTATCATGTGTCCATTACGATCTTTTTATTTTATCAACTATTTGGTGGTCTACTATGAACACAAATCAATTTTTACGATAACTCAATTACTTACACTGCTTTTTTCAAAATTTCGACCATTCTCCATCGCTTTAGCTTACTCAGTGGTCGGCACTCAATAATCATTACTTTATCACCTATCTGGCACGCATTGTCATGATCATGAGCATAAAATTTTGATTTTCTTTTAAGATACTTTTTATAAAGTGGGTGTTTTACCAGTCGATCAACCTGTACAACAATTGTTTTTTGCATTTTGTTGCTAACGACAACACCTACTAGTTTTCTTTTTCTACTTGTTGAATTCATCCCGCTAACTCCATCTCTTTCTCTTTTCTTATTGTTTTTAATCGTGCAATATCTTTGCGTGTTTGTTTCATACGTGCTGTATTTTCTAGTTGATTGGTTGCCAGCTGAAAACGTAGATTAAAGTATTCTTCTGTTTTGTTCCGAATCGATTCCTGTAGCTCATCATCACTAAAATTTCTTATTTCACTCGGTTTCATATGGTATTAACTCCTTACAACAAATTTTGTTTTTACCGGCAACTTATGAGCTGCAAGTCGGAAAGCTTCCCGTGCAAGTGGTTCAGGGACTCCTGTCATTTCATAGAGTATTCTGCCAGGCTTAATTACACAGGCCCAACCCTCTGGTGCTCCTTTGCCTTTTCCCATTCTGACTTCAGCCGGTTTTTTGGTAAACGGTTTGTCTGGAAAAATGCGGATCCAAATTTTTCCACCTCTTTTAACATGTCGGGTCATTGCAATACGAGCAGCTTCAATTTGCTTTGAAGTGATATCCCCGCATTCTGTTGCCTGAAGGCCATATTCTCCAAAATTTAGAGATCCTCCTCGACGTGCCATCCCTTTTTTTCGTCCACGCTGAACTTTTCTAAATTTTACTTTTTTAGGACTTAACATAATTGTCTCCCAGACTAACTATTTTTGTTCTTCTTGTTGATTTTCTTGCTTGCCTAATATTTCACCTTTGAATATAAATACTTTTATACCGATTAATCCATACGTTGTATTGGCTTCAATAAATCCATAGTCCAAATCAGCTCGTAAGGTATGCAATGGAATTCGCCCTTCTTTGTACCATTCTGTACGTGCCATTTCCGCTCCGCCCAGTCGTCCAGAACATATAATTTTTACTCCTTCAGCTCCAAAACGCATGGCTGAACTGACACCGCGTTTCATTGCTCGTCTAAAAGCGACGCGACGTTCAATTTGTAGTGCGACATTTTCTGCAACCAATTGCGCATCAGTTTCGGGTTTTCTTACTTCTTGAATATCGATGAAAACTTCAAGTGAAACTAATTTCTCTAATTCCTTTTTCAGGATATCAATTTCAGCGCCTTTTTTTCCAATAACAATTCCGGGTCTTGCTGTAAATATTCTTAACTTGACACGTTTGGCAGATCGTTCAATTTCTATTTTAGATATGCCGGAATGATAAAGTTTTTTCTTTATAAATTTTCTGATATTAAAATCTTCAAGAATATACTCTGCATATTTTTTTTCTGCAAACCAACGGGAATCCCATGTTTTAACAATTCCCAGACGTAAACCGATTGGATTAACTTTTTGGCCCAAGCCATACCTCCTTTGTTTTGTTAAACAGTATCCTCTGATACGATCACTGTAATATGACTGGTTCGCTTTAATATTCGCGTCCCTCGCCCACGAGCTCTCGCACGAAAACGCTTTAGGGTCGGTCCCTGATCGACAAATATATTTTTGATGACGAGATCATCAACATCAATTTCTTCATTAATAGTTGTCGCATTGGCAACAGCTGAATTAATAACTTTTAGTACAATTTGTGATGCCTTTTGAGGCATAAATTTTAGAATATCGACTCCAGTTTCAACCCGCTTTCCTTTGACGACTTGGGCAAGCTTTCGTACTTTTTGCGGCGATATTCTCATATATTTGGCAACTGCGCGTGATTCCATTTTTTTTTCCTCTTATTTTTTCTTTAATCGTGTCTTCTTGTCACCGGCATGACTATAGAATGTTCGCGTAGGAGAAAACTCACCGAGTTTATGTCCAACCATATTCTCTGTGACGAAAATGGGTATAAACTTTTTGCCATTGTGGATGGCCAATGTCAGTCCAACCATCTCCGGAACTATTGTTGATCTCCGTGACCAGGTTTTTATGACTTTATTGCTTCGTATATTTTGCGAGTTTATCACTTTTTTCAAAAGCGAATCATCTATAAAAGGTCCCTTTTTTATCGACCGTGGCATATACAACTCCTCTAATTATTTTCCCTGGCATGCTAGCCAAATTCAATGGGGTGTATAATTTACTTTTTTCTCCGTTTAATAATAAATCGATCTGTTGAACGATTATTTCGTGTCCGATACCCTTTGCTTGGAATCCCCCATGGAGAGCATGGATGGCGTCCACCCGATGATCGACCTTCACCGCCTCCCATTGGATGGTCAACAGGATTCATGGCGACACCTCGAACTTTTGGACGTCGACCCAACCACCGTTTTCTGCCAGCTTTACCCAAGTCGATATTTTCTTGCTCAACATTTCCTAGCTGACCTATGCTTGCTTTACATTGTACCAGAATCATTCGAACTTCACCTGATGGCAACTTGATTTGTGCATACTTTCCTTCTTTAGCGATAAGTTGTGCAAAAGCACCTGCTGTTCTGACCAGTTGTCCACCTTTTCCAATTTTCATTTCAATGTTATGAATATGTGTTCCCAAGGGAATTTTTGTAAGCGGCAAACAATTTCCTGGCTTAATATCTGCTGTTTCGCCTGACAGAACTGTATCACCAACTTTTAACTTTTGTGGTGCAATAATATAGCGTTTTTCGCCATCAACATAATGCAAAAGTGCGATTCGTGCAGTTCGATTGGGGTCATATTCTATGGATGCTACCTTTGCCGGTATGCCATCTTTGTCACGTTTAAAATCTATAATTCGATATTTTCGTCGATGTCCACCGCCACGATGTCTACAGGTGATTCGACCATTTGAGTTGCGACCACCTGTTTTTTTTAATTTTTTAGTCAGACTTTTCTCAGGTTCTGCTTTTGTAATATCTTCATATGTTGAATAGACTTGAAATCGTCGTCCGGGTGATGTTGGTTTTACTCGTTTTACTGCCATTTTTTTCTCCTTAAAGACTTTCAATAATTGATAATCTACACGCCTTCAAAAAATTCAACTTTATCCCCAGGCGCAAGTGAAACAATTGCTTTTTTCCAGTCTCTTCTTTTGCCCATAATTCGGCCGCGACGTTTACGCTTACCTTTTATTTGTAGTGTATTAACATTCGTCACACGTACTTTAAATATATCCTCAACCGATTTAGCTATTTCAATACGATTTGCTTCTCGATGCACTTCGAATACTATTTGATTCTTTTCATCTCGTAATACAATTGTTTTTTCTGTTACGATGGGTCTGATTATTATTTGATGATTATCCATTATGAATATCCTTCCTTTTTCACAAAATTACCGGACTCTGTCTTTGATCTGTTCAATTGCAGGCTGTAAAACGATCAAGTGCTTATAAAGCATTATATCATAAACATTCAGCCCCTTTGAGTGAATTAATTTCACGTTTTTGCAATTGCGTGAAGATAAATCCAGGTTAATATTTTCCTTATCAATGACAATCAAGGCGGAATCGACTTTCAACTGATTCATAACTTTGACAAATGTTTTTGTCTTGGGCTCTGATAATTCAAACGCATCTAATATCATTAAGCTTTCTTCTCTGATTTTTTCAGATAAAGCCATTTGTATGGCCTGTTTTCTCACTCGTTTTGGCACATTATATTTCTTTTTTAGCCCTTGTGGTCCAAAGACAACACCTCCACCCCGTCTTAATGGAGATTTTATATCCCCAGGTCGGGCATTTCCAGTCCCTTTTTGACGATACAATTTTTTTCCGCTTCCGCGTATATCTGATCTATTTTTTACTTTAGCACAGCCTGCTCGTTTGGTGGCCAGTTGCATTTTTACAACACTATGAAGAATATCTTTTTTGGCTGGCACTTTGAATAATTCTTCTTCAAGTTCAACAGTACCAATTTTTTCACCACTTATATTTTGGATATCAATGGAAAGCATTTTAGTTTTCCTTATTAGTCTTATGCGTATTAAAACAAACTGAAATTTTTATGCTGTTTGTTTATAAAGTTCAACTATTCCTTTATTAAAACCAGGCACTGCACCTCTGATCATTAGCAGGTTTTCTTCTGGTCGAATATCAACTATTTCAATATTTTTAATGGTATGTTTACTATTCCCATACTGACCAGGCATTTTCTTACCTTTTAATACTCGACTTGGCGTTGCACTACATCCAATTGAACCCGGAATTCGATGACTCATGCTACCGTGTGTTTTCTTACCACCATGAAAACCATGTCGTTTAATAACACCTGAAAAGCCCCTGCCTTTGGTAGTTCCGGAAATTTTTATTTTTTCACCAATCTCAAAGATATCTATAGCCATGATAGACTGTCCCAGTTTGTATTGATCTATGTCATTCACTCTGAATTCTTTGAGCGTTGCATGCAGACCTCCGCCACTTTTTTCAAAATGACCTTTTAGTGGTTTGCATATTTTTTTCTCTTTTTTATTACCATATGCCAACTGAATACTATTGTAACCATCTGTTGCCATTGTCTTAATTTGTGTGACCACACATGGTCCAACATTGATCACAGTAACCGGAATCTGTTCACCTGTCGTTGTAAATAAGGATGTCATTCCTAATTTTCTTCCAATAAGACCTTTTCCTTTTACCATTTTTTTACCTCTATTTTTGTGCTAGCATCGTAGTTATGAATAAAAAACTGATTTTTTGACTGATTATCCGTTGTCAAAAAATCAGTTTTTTAATTAAAGTGAATCGCCGGAATATTCTGTGCGTTTGTAAACGAGAACAATACCGATTTAGGTTTTTATCTCAACATCAACCCCCGCAGAAAGATCCAGTTTCATCAATGCATCCACTGTCTGCTGCGTGGGCTCAAGAATATCCAATAAGCGTTTATGTGTTCGGATTTCAAACTGTTCTCGCGATTTTTTATCAATATGCGGTGACCTCAGAACACAATATTTATTCGTTCTTGTTGGTAGTGGTATCGGCCCAATAACTCGAGCACCTGTTCTTTTTGCTGTATCTACGATATCATTTGTCGATTGATCCAGCAATCGATGATCATATGCTTTTAAGCGAATACGAATTTTTGGATTCATTTTTCAGCTTCCTACTCAATAATTTCGCTCACAACACCTGCACCAACTGTTCGTCCACCTTCCCTGATTGCAAACCGAAGTTCCTTTTCCATGGCTATGGGTGTGATCAATTCTCCAGTTATGGAAACATTGTCACCAGGCATAACCATTTCAACATTTTCTGGAAGTTGAACAACGCCGGTCACATCAGTGGTTCTAAAATAGAATTGTGGGCGATATCCTTTAAAAAATGGAGTATGTCGTCCACCTTCTTCTTTGCTTAGGACATACACCTCTGCCTTAAATTTTGTATGCGGTGTAATTGATTTAGGTACAGCCAATACCTGCCCACGTTCAACTTCTTCTCGCTTCGTTCCACGTAACAATACACCTATATTATCACCCGCTTGACCTTCATCTAATATCTTTCTGAACATCTCAACACCAGTACATACTGTTTTCATGGTTTCTTTAATACCAACGATTTCAATTTCATCTCCCATATGAACAATACCACGTTCAACACGACCGGTAACAACTGTACCGCGTCCAGAAATACTGAACACATCTTCAATGGGCATAAGAAATGGTTTATCCAGATCTCTTACCGGCTCAGGAATAAACTCATCTATTGCATTCATCAACTCGAATATGCATTTTGCTTCTTCACTGTCACAGTCATCGCTTTCAAGAGCCTTCAATGCACTGCCCTGAATAATAGGTGTGTCATCTCCAGGAAATTCATATTTATCGAGAAGCTCTCTCAATTCAAGCTCTACCAACTCAATTAGTTCTTCATCATCAACCATGTCACATTTGTTCAGAAAAACAACAATTTTGGGCACCCCTACCTGACGCGCAAGCAAAATATGTTCACGGGTTTGTGGCATTGGGCCGTCGTCTGCACCCACAACAAGAATTGCACCATCCATCTGGGCAGCCCCAGTAATCATATTTTTAATATAGTCCGCATGCCCGGGACAGTCGACATGTGCATAATGACGTTTCTCTGTTTCATATTCCACATGAGCTGTTGCTATGGTAATACCACGCGCTTTTTCTTCCGGTGCTTTGTCAATCTGATCAAAAGGTACAAAATTTGCTTTACCTTTCAATCCCATATGTTTTGTTATTGCTGCTGTCAGAGTTGTTTTTCCATGATCAATATGACCTATTGTGCCAACATTCACATGTGGTTTACTACGTTCAAATTTGTCTTTAGCCATGTCTCCCCCTTTTATTAATACAGATTAAGAAAACTTAAAGCTCAAAGCAGTGCCAACCATTTGCAAAGCTCTGAGCTTTTGTTATAATTTTCAAGCTACACAGATTTTCTACCTAATTTAGGATTGGCTTTATCCAAGGTTCTTAAACCTTTTTATTGAAGCTTCTGTGATTTTATGCCTGAATGTATTTTTTTTACCAATGATAATGCGCAAACGCTTTGTTTGCTTCAGCCATCTTATGAGTATCATCTCGCTTTTTCACTGAAGCACCTCTTTGGTTTGCAGCATCCAATAATTCCGATGCCAGTTTACG
>Ga0272440_1001439_pt1 | contig 19424 bp, 11 predicted proteins | sample SSMMMBAug17_FD_192440 | JGI IMG/M metagenome (GOLD analysis project Ga0272440, IMG submission 192440) | Marine sediment archaeal communities from Little Sippewissett salt marsh, Falmouth, MA, United States - SSM-MMB-Aug17 | ecosystem: Environmental > Aquatic > Marine > Wetlands > Sediment ...
TAATAATTAATAGGATTACGAATTGCTTTTTAATCATTTTTTATTTCCATTTTTTTGTTATGGAATACGCTGAAAAGAAGTTGGCCATTTATAACAAATTGGCAGCATCAAGATTTAGCATGCTAAGTCTCTACAGAACAAAAACGCATGACGAACATATATTTGAAATGGGGAACTTATTTTTCACGAATTCCTATATTAATACAGCTGATTATTTAATATCTTTCATAAAAAAATAATGTACATAAACAATTTGGAGAAATTCTCATTTTAGTTCCGAACATCTGGAGTCCAAACCTTTAGATTTGGGAGACAAGACACTTCAAGTCCCTTTGGGACGACACAGGAATCGCCTGGAGTTTCAACTTCAGGCGTTTAGGCAATTTGGATATAACGTCCTACTTTTTGGGGATGCGCCCTGTTTAAGAACCCAATCTTTGGCATCTTTGTAAAGAATACGCTTTCGGTCAAAAAAAAGCATAGCTCCGGCGGGATACATTAGAGGCATAATAATAGTGGCGCAATAATTGCCCTTGCTTAAAACTAAATATTCATAGAAAGGGCAAAAAATATGCCATGAAAAACCATAATTGAATAATTATATTAAATTTGTTTAAATAACAACAGCAATATGAATAAAAAAATTAGATACTAAATGAATTTTTCGTTCATGTCAAATGTATTATCCCAAGTTTTTATTCACAAAATATGGAAAAATTGTTGACAATATGACTGATAAAAATTAAGCTTAACCGTATAATTTGAAAAAAATCAAAATAAATTTCAGATTCAACAAGCGGTTGATGCTATTTCAATATATGATAGACACATAAATAAATTACCTGATTTAAATTTGAATCAAAATGATGAAAAAATACATTATAATGCCCCCCAGGAAAGCTCCTCGAATCATACGGGCGCATTCCCAAAAAGTAGGTTCGTCATTTCAAAATAGTCTGACCGCCTGGAGTTGAAACTCCAGGCTATTCCTGTTACGTCCCTATGGGACTTTAAGTGTTTAGGAATGAACGAAAAATAAGAATCTCATTTTAGTTCCGAACATCTGGAGTCCAAACCTTTAGATTTGTTAGACAAGACACTTCAAGTCCCTTTGGGACGACACAGGAATCGCCTGGAGTTTCAACTCCAGGCGTTTAGGCAATTTGGATATAACGTCCTACTTTTTGGGAATGCGCCCAATCATACAATAAATGAAAATAGAAGTGCTTATTCAAATGAAACGATTGTCCAAACGAAATCAGATGACATTAAAAATTCAGATTTAATTCCACATTCCACTAAAATCCAAAAAGCCCTTAAATCTGAAGCCAAAAAAACAGGTACAAACTGGACAGCAGCATTTGATGGTTTGTACAACAATGATTTATACACATACCATTCAGTCTCAGACCATAAAAGAACGAGTGAGTCCACTTGATTTTAAAGACAATCAACATAACCAATTGAATTAACAAGTATAATATAGTACCACACAATGTTGTACAAAATTTTATGCTAATAATAACAAATAGTTAAATTGTATTTAGCCAGATTGGACACATGTCCAAAATGGCTAAATATCATCAACACATTTTTTAATATTTTTATATATCAAATTAATTCAATACGATATTAATGACAATCTCAAATATGGGGATGCTAAATATCATGAATAAAAAAACAAACATTTCTTTATCAGAAATAATGTTTGATAAAAGCATTTATCCACGTTTTCAAATTGATTGTAAACATGTTGATATTTTTATAGAAAATATCACATATTCTATGCCAAAACACTAGATATAACAGCAAATAAAAATATTTTTCATCTTTGAGGTAAACAATTGACTTTAAGAAAAGATAAAACAACGACATCATCAACAAAAGTATCCGCTCAAAAAATGGCATTCAGAAATCCTATACAAGATTTTTGTCGTCTTTTTTCAAAAGAACTTTCCGCAAATCAATGTGATGATGATACGATGATCAACCTTAAAGATGAAAAGGAATTAGTTCAAGAGTGGCGAAATAAAATTTTTTTGGGAATTTTCGCCAGCTTTTTAGTGTTCATATCTGTTCCATATATATTGAGCTGCCGATTTGTCTGGCAAAATAAAATGTGGATTAATTTTACTGTATACACATTAAGCTATCTCAGTGTCTTTATTATCATTATTTTTAAACAAATCCCTTTTATAATTAGAGTGATTATTGGGTTGTGTGTGTTCTATAGTTTAGGTATTGTTGCTTTTGTATATGCTGTTGCCGGAGGGAGCGGTAAGTTATATTTATTATCATCTTCTATTATAGCAACTTTATTACTTGGGATTAAGTTTGGCCTTTTTTCGATTTTAATAAATGCATTTACTCTTTTAGTTTTTGGGTTCTTTATCGCAAATGGGACGATTGCATGGATTGAGGGTTCTCCTATCGTCATGAAAGTTTATATGCTGACAGGTACGACATTTATGTTTTTAAATATCGTGCTTACACTTTCTTTGGCGGTTTTGGTTAATGTACTTGAAAGAAAACTGATAGAATCTCAAAAAACAGCATACAAATTAAAAATGGCCAATGACAAATTGCTTCAAAATCAAATAAAACGTAATAAACTGGCGGAACAACTTCGTGAATCTGAACATCGCTTTTCCACTATTTTTAAGAACAACCCGGCAGCTATAGCGGTCACCCGGCTCTCAAACAATCAACTGATGGAAGTCAATCATGCCTGGGTAAAGTTAACTGAATATTCGATGGAAGAAGTCATTGGCCGATCAATTGCAGATCTAAATATTTGGGTGCACTTGAATCAGCGGAAAAAAATTGTCGATGACGTCACGAATAAAGGTGTTTTTCTTGATGAAATCCGAGGGGTTAAGAAATCGGGCGCAATCTTCGAAGCGTTGATGTCGGCTGAAATTATTGAACTAAAGGGAGAATCCCTTTTGCTTACAATGGCACAGGATATCACCAAACGTAAACAGGCAGAAAGGGCGCTTGAGGAAAGTGAATTACAATTTAGACACACATTCGAGCAAGCAGCTGTTGGAATCTGCCATGCAGAGCCAAATGGTCAGTTTTTAAGAATTAATAACCGGTTCTGTGAGATAATCGGATATCATCAGGATGAAATTATATCCTACAAATGGCAGGATATAACGCATCCAAATGATCTTGAGATGGATTTGGCATATCACCATGAATTATTAAACAATGATATTCAAACATACTCGATTGAAAAGCGCTTTATAAGAAAAGATCAATCAAGTGTTTGGACAAATCTGACAGTTTCATTAGTTCGCAATTATGACGATAATCCAAAATATTTCATAGGTGTTATAGAAGATATTAGTTCTCGAAAAAAAATGGAAGAACAACTTCGACAATCCCAGAAAATGGAAGCAATTGGCGTTTTGGCAGGTGGTATTGCCCACGATTTTAACAATATGCTGGGTGTTATCACAGGGAATATTTCATATGCTTTAAGTAGTGTTGAAAAAAATGAAGCGCTATACGAGGTTCTATTAGATGTTCAGGAATCTTCAAAACAAGCTCAAAGTCTGACACATCAACTCCTCACCTTTTCCAAAGGGGGGGCGCCAATAAAAAAGATCTCAAACATTAATGAATTATTAAGTGCATCTGCAATTTTTTCAACAAGAGGCTCAAAAGTGAATTGTCATTTTGAGTTGTCCAAGAACCTATGGCTTTCTGATGTTGATGAAGGGCAGATCAATCAAGTCATAGGGAATCTAATCATTAATGCCAATCAGGCGATGCCAAATGGAGGAACGATTACGATCCGAACAGAGAATACAGAAATTAATGCAGAAAGAGGCATCCCATTACCTGCGGGCCGATATATTAAAATCGTTGTTGAAGATCAGGGAACTGGTATTTCGAATAAGCATTTGCAAAACATATTCGAACCATATTTTACAACAAAACAAAAAGGAAGTGGGCTTGGATTAGCGACTACTTATTCCATTATTAAAAGGCATGGTGGACATATTACTGTATATTCAGAAATTGAAAAGGGAACAGTTTTCAATATCTATTTACCCGCATCCACAGAAAACATTCTTGAGATACAAAAGGAAGAAGAACATCAACATACTGGTCAAGGCAAGATTTTGATAATGGATGATCAAGAATCTATTTTGAGAATGGTGACCAGAATGTTAAACAGAATGGGATATGAAGTAACATCTGCTAAAGAAGGAAATCAAGCGATAAATATCTATCGTGAATTCTATGATGCAGGACAGCCCTTTGACCTTGTAATCCTCGATCTAACAATACCTGGCGGAATGGGAGGAGCGAAAACAATTCCTGAGCTGTTGAAAATTGACCCAAAAGTGAAAGCGGTTGTGTCTTCTGGTTACTCAAATGCCCCCATTATGGCAAATTATGAGGATTATGGATTTTATGATGTTGTTCCCAAACCATATACAAAGCAGGAGTTGTCTGACGTTTTAAACAAAATATTTGGTTATAAAAGATAATCCCTGATTGAAACAGATACTGACTCAGATCATTCCTTAGTTAAATGAATTCGTAATGGCCTTAACCAGTCCAGGAATCGTGTATTCTTCAGCCTCAACAGACACTGTCAGTCCCCTTTTTTGAGCTGTTTCTGATGTTATGGGTCCTATTGATGCAATACCTACCTTTTTTTGAAAGTTTACATCATTTATACAATCAGGAAAAATATTGCAAAAATTGTTTACTGTTGATGAGCTTGTAAATGTTACCATATGGATATCTGCATGATGGATACGTGAAACAATTTCAGCGTCATGTCCTTTAACAGCAATGGTTTGATACGCAGTAATCTCATCAACCATCGCCCCCATCTGTCTCAATGAATCTGGAAGTACAGTGCGGGCTTCTTTTGCGCGCGGTAATAAAATACGTTTGTTACGCATGTTTGTTTTTTCAAATGCCTGGACAACTGATTCCGCGCGGTATGTTTCGGGTAGAATATCTGTTTTTAATCCATAGTCCATCAATTGACGCGCTGTTACCGGCCCGATTGTGCATAATTTCAAATGCCCAAGCGTACGAACATCTTTCCCCATTTCAAACAACTGATTGAAAAAATACAATACGCCATTCACACTTGTAAAAACCAACCAGTCATAATCTGATATTCTTTCGATGGCCTGTTTCATGGGGAGATTATCATCAGCTGGTACAATTTCAATTGTGGGGCATTCAATGCATTCAGCGCCTAAATTATTTAATTGCCTGACCAAGTCACTGGCCTGACGACGGGCACGTGTGACAACGATTGTTTTGCCAAACAATGGTTTTTGTTCAAACCAATCGAGCTTATCACGTAATGAAACAACATCACCAACGACAATAATGGCAGGCGCACGCAAGCCTGCTTTTTGAACGATTTCTACAATACTTTCCAAAGTGCCGGTTACAGTTTGTTGGCGTGACGTTGTCCCCCATCGCACCAATGCGACAGGCGTATCTTTTTGTTTGCCATGATTCAACAATTGTTCGACAATTCCAGGAAGCTGTTTGACACCCATGTAAAAAACCAACGTGCCGATCCCTTTTGCCAGTGAAGGCCAATGAATACTGGATTCTGGTTTTGTTGGATCTTCATGTCCTGTTACAAAAGCTAATGTGGAGGTCATTTTACGATGCGTTAATGGGATACCCGCATAGGCTGATGCTGCAATTCCTGCTGTAATTCCTGGTATGACTTCAAAAGGAATATTGTTTTCTTTTAGAATTTCGGCTTCCTCACCACCTCTGCCAAAAATATAGGGGTCTCCTCCTTTTAAACGACATACAGTTTGTCCCTCAAGGGCTTTATCAACAATGAGTTGGTTGATCTGATCCTGTTTCATGGTATGATCGCCACCCTTTTTTCCCACGTATATCTGTTCAGCCTGTTTTGATGCAATTGAAAGCAGCGCCGGAGATGCCAGATAATCATAAATAATAACATCGCAGTGTTCAATACAATCCATTGCCTTTCGCGTTATCAGGCCAGGATCTCCTGGACCTGCGCCAATTAAAAAAACGTTGCCTGTCATTATGTTTCCTTTATAACGTACATGTGACTGATAGTTAACAATTCACAATTTGCGATAAGATATCTTTTGCCCCACGTTCAAGTAAGTTTTTTGCCAGCGTCTGTCCCAATGAATCCGCCTGATCCGCATGACCAGATATGTCATCTCTCAATAGCGGCTGCCCACTCAAGCCAGCCACCATTCCAGTCAGTTGGATGGTATCATTGGTGACAGTTGCATATGCAGCAATGGGTACCTGGCATCCGCCTTCCAATTGATGTAAAAAAGCACGTTCCGCTGTAACAGACACATGCGTTTCAAAGTTATCCAGATGATTCATGGCCTGTTGCATCAGTGCATCATCTTTTCGAATTTCAATTCCCAATGCACCTTGTCCCACAGCCGGAAGAATGAATGAGGTATCAAAATATGAGGTAATACGCGATTCTAAGCCCAGACGAATGACACCGGCTGCCGCCAGCACAATGGCATCCAAATTTTCTGAATCTAGCTTTTTTAAACGCGTATCCAGGTTACCTCTTAATGGGACAATTTGTAATTCTGGATAAGCATGTAATAATTGGGATGACCGCCTTAAACTGCTTGTGCCAATCCGCGCTGATTTTGACAGTTTGTTCAAATCTAATCCATTACGTGAAATTAAAACATCTCGGGGGTTTTCACGTGTCGTAATTGCCCCCAGACATAAGCCATCAGGCATCTCCGATGGCATATCTTTCATGCTGTGAACAGCGAGATCAATTTCTTTGTTAAGCAAGGCAGTTTCGATCTCCTTTACAAACAATCCCTTGCCACCAATTTTCGCTAGCGGCACATCAAGAATTTTATCGCCTTTTGTTTTAATAATTTTAAGGTGGATGGGTGTGTCAGGAAAAATTTCGTGCAGGCGCGATTGCACCCATTTGGCCTGCCATAGCGCCAGGGCACTGCCTCGTGTACCTATTGTTATTTCTGTTTTCATTTACACTCCACATGAACTGCAACTACTTGATGTACAACTTGCGCAGGAACTTGTCCCTGCTGATGCGCTGACAGTCTCTCCACCGCTGCCTTTACTGACAAAACCACACACCGAAAGGATACGTCGGACATCTTTTGTTTGACAGTCCGGACAAAAAGGTTTGTCACTGGACATCACTAATTGTTCAAAATCTGCATCGCATTGATTGCAATGAAACTCATAAATTGGCATAATTATTGACTCTCTTGTATTTGATAAAATTTTTTTCTTTACAGTTCTCTGAAAAAATGAAATATTAGTTTCTCAGTACGCAATTTTTTCAGACTGAATTTTTTTCAGTTTGCACCCATTATTGATATGATATTAATATAAATGGCAGTCAAATGCAATCAAAATTAAAAAAAGACTTACATACACAAATACATACAACTTCAACAAATCCAATCCTTCACGAAAAAACAGGGCTGGTATATGGCGGATTTTGGGTTCGATTTTGTGCAAAAATGTTGGACTGGATCATTTGTAGCTTGTTGATTGCGGTATTGCCATTATCGAATTGGGATCACTCAGGCGTGACGATTGTTTCCAGTCACGCCAGTTCATTGTCAGTTTTTTTGATTAAGTGGTTTGTTCCAGCATTGTATACCACATTTTTTTTAGTAAATTATCAAGCCACACCTGGCAAAATGGCCTTTTCCTTGAAAGTTATCCCTGCAAATCACAATAAGATCACATATGGAATTGCGCTGGCGCGTTTTTTTTCTGAATTGATCAGTGCTTTCTTATTATTTTTTGGGTATATCATTGCCATATTTGATATCCAAAAACGCACACTGCATGATCGCATCTGTCAAACTTACGTCGTTCAGACCACACAAGTGGTATATCATCATCCAGATCAGGTGGATTTCACTGAAGCACCACAAAGCTTTCATCAGGAACCCGACATTCAAAATAATAATATCTATGGACTACACACAATGCTTTTCAGTGCGATGATTTTGGAATCTTTATTTTCTGTCGCATTTTGCTTAATGGCCGATCCATTATTTCGAATGGTTACCTGGACGTTAAATATACTGATCGGATTTTTCCTGACTATTGCAATATTTAAACAAAGATATCCCAATTTTTCATCATCTATTCGGCGTTTGACCTGGGGAGTTGCTTTGTACTATGGTGTTATCGTACCCATTGTATATTTTTTTATTTTTCTGATAGGAATAGACAATTTTTTGCGTGATGTGCCTTTGGTCATGGATGATCCCATTGTATTTATGATGCAATTAATGTTGTCAATCTCAAACTATGTCGATCTGTTTTCATGGCCACACAAGTTGGTTACTGTCTTATTTATTCCTTGTACCCTGATACTGGGGATTTGGGGGATTATTCTTGTATCTACGACGAAACTAGAAAAATAAAAAAATTCTTTAAAAAAAGAAACTTTTTATTGTGAACGCCTTGTTTAGCTCTTTTTTTTGCATATGGTAAGGAATACTCGAAAAATAAGTTCCCCATTTATCTTGAACGTATAATAGTTTGGCACTTAGAGACGTAGCATGCTACGTCTCTACAGAACAAAAAACCCGATGAACATTTTTTTAAAAGGGGAACTTATTTTCACAGAATTCCTAAGTTTGAGTAATAAACAAATGGAGGAAAAATGATCAAACAAATAATATGTATCAGCTATATGATGACCATTATTTTGAGTGCATCAGCCCTGGCTGACAAAATTGTTTTTAAAGCGGATTGCAGACAGCGCCCCCCTGAAATGACATACAACAAAAAAACCAGGGAATGCTCGGGGCCACTAATTGATATTCTTAACCTGGCAGCCAAGGAAATTGGTGCAGAAGTGAAATGGTCTCGCCGACCTTTTCAAAAAAGTTATACGCTTCTCAAACGCGGTAGAATAGATATCTTGCCCCGTGTCATTAAAACCAAAGAACGAAAAGAAGATGTAAAATATTTCTCAGCGATTGGATATCAGATCAAAAATATTGTCTTTGCTGTCAAAAAAGGACATGAAAATGATATTCAAAAATTTGAAGACCTCCAAAAATATCGTATCTGCACCAAGAGGGGTACAGTATATTTTGATCAATACAATGATAACGCAAGCATTTATAAAGTGCATTCTGTTGATGATGTGGATTTATCACGAAAATTTGCTAGAGGACGATGTGATGCAGCCATTATTTTAGATATCAAATCATTTGAGAAAGTGATGAAATCCTTACAATCTGATAATTACACTTATGCCACATATCAATATGCAAATAAAATTGGCAACCATTTTGCGATGTCTTTGAAATCAAAGCATATCAATTTGTTTGAAAAAATTGACAGCGCCTTCAACAAAATGATCAATTCTGACAAAATCGAAAAAATTTATAAAAAATATAAGATTTCCCCGCCATTGATCGATAAATCAATGAAATGAGGTTTTATGTCTGATTTGCATACCAAAAAAAAAATATTAATTGTCGATGATACACCTGTAAATATCAGGGTTCTGGTTGAAGCGCTTAAAAATGATTACAAGCTTTCCATCGCTACTAATGGGAAAGTAGCACTTGACTATGCCATGGCAGATCAGCCACCTGATCTTGTCCTATTGGATATCATGATGCCCGAACTTGATGGTTACGAAGTCTGCAAGCGATTGAAACAAAAAGAAAAAACAAAAGAAATCCCAATCATTTTTATCACAGCCATGAGTGAAGAACGTAATGAAACGCAAGGGCTTGAACTGGGGGCTGTGGATTATATTGTCAAGCCAATCAATCAACAAATTGTTAAGGCCCGTGTTCGAACACATCTGGAATTGAAAAAACATCGTGACCATCTCTCAGAATTGGTCCAAGAAAAAACCGCCGAAATTCTTGAGGGCAAACTAGACATCATCAATCGCCTGGCGAGAGCAGCAGAATATAGAGATAATGAAACCGGTATGCATGTCATTCGTATGAGTCATTATACGTCGATTCTTGCAAAGGCTGCTGGCCTGGATCATATGACATGCGAAAAGATTTTTCACGCGGCATCCATGCACGATGTGGGGAAAATCGGCATTCCTGATAAAATTCTCCTAAAGCCTGCACGCCTGACTGATGGTGAATTTGCTCACATGAAATCTCATACCATTATTGGGGGAAGGCTCCTTGAAGGCGGCAATTCCGATCTGCTTCAGATGGCCTACGAGATTGCCATGACCCATCATGAAAAATGGAATGGTACAGGGTATCCAAAAGGTCTTTCAGGGGAAGATATTCCCATTGAAGGCCGAATATCAGCAGTATGCGATGTGTTTGACGCCCTGACATCAGAGCGTCCTTATAAAAAAGAATGGCCTGTACAGGATGCAATTGATGAAATTCTTGTCCAAAAAGGAGCGCATTTTGATCCACGACTGGTGGATCTTTTTTTAAATTGTATGGATGATATTCTGATTGTAAAAGGAAAATTTGCTGACTCTTAATTTTATGACGCTTAATTTTATCCTTAGGAAATGTATAACATTGCCCAAATTGGTTATGGCTCAAACTAATGCGCGTATTACGTGAAAAAAAATGGTTTAATAAAAAAATATAATATTATGAAATGGTTTAAAAATTATTTATCTCGTCTTTATATATCATTTTTATGTATCTGGCTATTGGTGTTGTTTTCCACAGCCTTTTCCATTTATTCATTCAATCGGTTTGGAAAGGTGATGGACAGTACTGTTGGCAATTCTATCCCTGAAATGCTTGCTGCCATGCGTTTATCTGAACGAAGTGCCTTACTTACTGCTATTGCACCAGTTCTGACAGCATCGAAAAATACCGCACAGCTTCGTGAAACCTCAGATCGAATGAATCTTTTAGTGAATGACTTAAATAGGAATCTTCAACGCCTCGCTTCCCGCTCAATGAAAAAAATGGTTGATAATATTAAAGAATCCAGTCAAGAGATGACTCAAACCCTCTCTGATATTAAAGATGCCACACTAAAACGCATTGACTTAACCAATCAGGCTCACAATCAAAAACAGGGAATTTTAAAATTACATAACGATCTTGTTGATACAATTGCGCCAACAATCCATGGTGCCAAATCCCTGGCAGAACTCTTTAGTCGTCAAACGGCCAGCAAAAATACAGCGCTGGTCCAAAAAATGGTTCAGAATACAGTCACTCCTCTGATTCAACTATACGAAATCCATCAATCAGGACAAAGTTGTTATGATATGTTAATTTATTCTCTTGAACATCCCATAAAAAACAATTCTGATACGTTAAAACAATGGATCGCAAACACACAAACTCAGATTGAAACAATCAGCCAAACAATATCGTCAAAAACGTATACACGTTTAACACAAACACTTTTAAATGTTGATACATATATTTCAAGCAATGCGGAAGCAACAAACCTGACACGTCAAAATCAATTAAGAACTGAAATGGCTCAGGCCCTGGGCCAATATTTGAAACAGATCAAACATGTCATTGATACCAAAGTCTCGGTTATTGAAGGTTTTACACAGGACGTGGGACATGCATTTAATGAATCCCTTGATGACTTAATGAATGGCACAGTAAATGATATGGGATATGCATTGAATATCAAGGCAGAAGGAAACCTGCTAATCAGTCTTTTTAGTGCAGCAATGGATGTTTATCAAATGGATCAATTGTCAAACATTCAAAGCCTGTATCATCGGTCAAAAAATTCCTTTCATCAGGCAGCAGAAATATTTCAATCCAGCGCCCTGGCCAAACGTAATCCTATTTTAGCGGAAAATGTGTCCAATATTGAAGCACGTATCTTAGCGTTTGGGGAGGGTGAGGCGTCCATCTTTAACATTCGTCAAAAAGAAATGACACTTCGAAATACAAGCAATCAGCTCATGCAAAAAAATCGTGAAACAACCAATCGCATGACCCACGATATTGATCTTCTGATTGAAAAAGTAAACAAAGATGTCGCGCAACTTCAAACCAACATGAAACTGAGGCAAAAAACAGGCAACTCTGTTTTGATTGCTGTTTGTGTTATCAGTTTATTTTTATCTGGTCTGATTGCCTATATTTCTGTGAAAGTCTTTGGTACCCACGAAAGAGACCTCATAAAAGCAAAGGAAGCCGCTGAGGTGGCTGCCAAGGCCAAATCTGATTTTCTGGCAAACATGAGCCATGAAATTCGAACGCCCATGAACGCAATTATTGGAATGTCTGACTTATTAATTACAACGGAGCTATCAGATAAACAACGCGAGTATCAACAAATTATCAACTCTTCTGCACATTCGCTGTTAAGCTTGATTAACGATATTCTTGATTTTTCAAAAATTGATGCCGGTAAATTGGACATGGAAAAAACAAATTTTTATCTGAATGAAACCATTGACGAAATCACTGATATGTTTCGTGAAAAAGCATCAGAAAAAAATATTGAACTTGTTGTATCTATTGAAAAAGAACCCCCAAATGAATTGGTCGGAGACCCATCAAGATTGCGTCAAATCCTTGTCAATTTGATATCCAATGCATTTAAATTCACAGAACAAGGAGAAATATATCTCACGGTCACAACTCTGGAAAAAACAGATAATCATGCTTTTCTTCAATTTTCAGTAAAAGACACCGGTATCGGTATTCCCAATAAATTAATCCATAAATTGTTCTCTGCTTTTACGCAGGCAGATGCATCCATGACAAGAAAATATGGCGGTACAGGTCTTGGATTGAGTATCTGTAAGCACCTGATTATTATGATGGATGGTGACATAAGTGTAGATAGTACACCAGGAGTAGGCAGCACCTTTACATTTACAGCACAGTTTTCCAGACATACTGAAATCAAAACGAAACGTTCGTTTTCGATTCCTGATGCGATTCAACATGCGATGGTTTTGGTGGTTGATGATAATAAAAACAGCCGCAGTGTTATAAAGCGGATATTGGAATCTTTTGGTTTTCAGAGTACACTTTCAAAATCTGGTGGGGATGCATTGGCCTTGCTTAACGATCCATCGTCCATGATGCCCCAACCTATTTTAATTATCATTGACTATTTCATGCCAGGTCTCAGTGGTATTGACACAGCCAAACATATTAAAAATACAGAGAACTTTAAGAATACGCCCATTATCCTGATGAGTGCCTTTGGTCATGAAAATGACATTGAACCAGATGATCGTTTGTGGATTGATGCGTACATTGAAAAACCCCTGAAACAATCCAGTTTGTTTGATACCATTATGTCTGTTTTAGACAGTCAAAAACAGACGACTGAAAAATTCATTCAAAAAACGTCATCACAAGTAAGCGTCAGGCCAAAAGCGATGGACGAGACCCAGATTCACATCCTGCTTGTTGAAGATAATATTTTCAATCAGCATGTGGCACGTGAAATTCTGGAAAGTGAGAATTTTTCTGTTGATGTTGCAAATAATGGTCAGGAAGCAATTGATGCCATATCAACTGACAGATATGATCTTGTATTAATGGATGTTCAGATGCCCAAAATAGATGGTTATGAAGCCACGCGATGTATCAGAAAAATGTCAAATCAGTCATCCCTTCCCATTATTGCAATGACTGCCCATGCCATGCAAGGGGATCGAGAATTATGCCTTGATTCTGGTATGAATGACTATATTTCCAAGCCCATTAACAGAGACCAACTCTTTAATATGTTAAAAAAATGGATTCACAACAAAGGTGAAACAGTTCAACCTCAAATGGACATTAATCCAATAGATGCGCAGGAAGGCCTTGAATATCAACCATCTAAAAAAGATACATCAAATAATGATCAATCGGAAAGTAGTGGATCAGAACCAGAAAGAGGTCTCACACCAATACCACCCAGGGAGGTGCCAGAATCTCAACAAGCAAAGCCAGATACTGAAGAAACAAAGCCTTTGCTTGCTTTTGATGAAGGTCTGGAACGTTTGGGTGGAAACAAAAATGTATTTATGCAATTGTTGCAATATTTCTGTTCGACGTACACAGGTTTTGCCACAAAAATAAAAGATTGGATAGATACTGATTATGAAATGGCAATCAGGGAAGTACACAGCTTTAAAGGGGCTGCTGGAAATTTGTCCGCACATCCGCTGCAATCTGCTGCTTTACAATTGGAAACCGCCCTGAAAGAAAGGCAAACAACGCAAATAGACTCATTGATTGAAGACTTGTCCAGTATGTTGGTCAAAACGATCACGTTTATAGAAAACCTACCCGATTATCCCAGCATCAAGACAGATGATGCGTCAAACGATCAACCAGAACCGCATGAAGAGCTGCCAGAATTTGAGGAAAATGAGATGAATGAAAACTCTGAAAAACAAGAAGAGAATAACAAGAAATGCCTTGAACAGATTGAACAATTCATCCCTGATTTAAAAAAATTAGATACACTTCTTAAAGATGCTGATCCTATCGGCATACCAGAATTGGCGAAATCTCTTGAACATGTTTTTGAAATATGTGGATCTAAGGCCAAACATGTCAAAATGATGAATTTCATTCAACAATTCGATTTTTACTCTGCCAATGAACTTTTTCAAGAAATGATTTCTGAGCTTGATTTGGATGAACAATTTGAGATCAAATAGAAAGGGCGTATTTACAGGTTAGGCGATGAATGAAAATATTTGTTTCTATCATAAATCAACAAAGAGGAATGCTCGAAAAATAAGTTTCCCATTGATCTTGAACGTATAATCGTTTGGCATCGTAGAGACGTAGCATGCTACGTCTCTACTACAGAACAAAAACCCCGATGAACATTTTTAAAAAGGGGAACTTATTTTCAGAGCTTTCCTAAATGCTTTTAATAAAGGGAGGCCTAATGTTATTCAATTTTTTTCAATACAAGCCATTTCAAAACGCAGGTATTCCACCCTGGTTAAAAACCTACAACGAATTTGGTATTCCCAAAACCTGCTACCCTTACCCAGATTTACCTGTAAATGCTTTACTCGAAAAGGCATCAGAAAATTTTCCAACCAATGGACTGATCCAATTTAATAAAAAGATTACTTATACCCAGGTAAATGATCACGCCAATCGCATGGCAAATTTTTTTCTATCAATGGGGCTGGAAAAAGGGGATCGTGTGGCCACAATTCTTCCCACATCTGTTCAATTTGTTATTGCGGATTATGCCATTGCGAAAGCTGGACTGGTTCATATTCCCTGTAATAGTTTGGAATCTCAAGAAAATCTTTTTCATAAGTTTGAAGAAGGCAGACCTGAAATTTTGATTTGCACGGATGATCTTTTGCAAACCGGAATCAGTTTATTAGATCAAACCTCAATTCACACAATCGTTATTACAAACCTGTACGATTATGCCAGCGAGCAAGAGGACATTCAGGATAATACAAACAATTGCAAAAAATGGAAAGATATTATCAGACAATATGCTTCCCGCCTGCCAAATATTGAAATTAATGTTGACAGCGAACTGGAAACATTACTGTTTACAGGCGGAACCACCGGTTTTCCAAAAGGATGCATGTTAACCCACCGAAACATATATGCCAATTGTATTCAGAGCCTGGCGGCGCTAGGAAGTCTGACAAAGATCGTTGATGGTGCGATTACTGTGTTATTGGCCCTGCCATTTTCACATTCTTATGGCCATATTGCCATGCATACCTGTACGCTTGCAGGCTATAATCAAGTCCTCATACCGGACCCAAGAGATACGAAAGCAATGGTTTCAATGATACAAACATTCAAACCATTACTTCAGATAGGGGTTCCCACGCAATATATGAATCTGGTTAAAACCGAATTAACTGATATGGGCATGATTTGTCTTTCTGGTTCAGCACCATTGCCATCAAATACCCAGGAAACATTTGAACAGGTCGCTGGCGGTATGATTATGGATGCTTATGGTTTGTCAGAGATGTCACCTGGTACCCATTTAAATCCAAATGCCTTTCTTCGGTTAATTGGCGGAAAATTTCAGATACAATTGGGACAAATGTTAGTGGGATATCAATCAACCATTTGGGCACTCAATAAACTGATTCGTATCTTTGACGCCAAGCATATTGGCGATATTGGCAACAAGTTAATTGTTCTTCTGATGAAATGGCATAAAAAGAAAAAAACGAAAGGTAAGCCATCCATTGGCATTCCATTTCCAGACACAATCATCAAAGTGGTTGATACAGAAACGATGAAATCTTTCACCTGGGATGAACTCAAATCAGGAAAACGCGGTGAAATGTGCGTGAAAGGTCCACAACGTATGATTGGTTACTGGCCCATACTGGGTAGTGGACTTGATAGAGAGGGCTATGTTCACACAGGGGATATTGTAGAAATGGATGAAAATGGTTTTTTCTCCATTGTTGATCGTTCAAAGGATATGATTGTTGTATCTGGCTACAAAGTCTATTCTCAAGAAATTGATGATATTTTACATGATCATCCAGCAATTGAGCGGGCTGCGACTGTTGGGATTCCGGATCCTTCAAGACAGGGAAGCGAAATTGTGGCTGTATTTATTAAATGTCATGCATCTGATAAGAACCACTGTTCAGAAGACAATATTCGGACCTATTTGAAAACGCGTGTTGCAAAATACGCAATGCCAAAAATGATTAATTTTGTAGATGAGATTCCGCTCACTGAAGTTCACAAAGTGAACAAAAAACGACTGAAAGAATTATTGCTTTAAATATCACGTCTTAAAAATGGGGATATTATAATTTCCCCCAAAAAAACGAAACAGGGCATTTATACGATCATAATCCGAATAAAAAATATCCTTTCTTTTGCTTGCATATGTCAATACATTGTCAGTAAAACCGCCAGTTGAAACCAGCCATAATTGGATTTTGGGAATATCTGCACCACTTTCGAAAGCTTCTTTTTTCACAGCATCCGCCGCACGTTCGAGTTTTTTCACCTGATTCAAATTCATTTTGTTTTTGGTGTATTTGCATTCACACAGCCAGGTCGTATTTCCCTTTCTGGCAAAGATATCTATTTGATACGATCTTGTTTTTGTCGCTTTGACCTGTCTGGTATCTACATAATTTAATATAGGCAATTCAATGATGCCCGATTTTCCAAATAGCTCCCCTTGCACTTTTTCATTATTAAATTTCATCATGGTCACCTGAACGATATTTTCCAGAAATCGTCCTTTGAGTATGTTGTATTTTGCCTGTAATTTTAAATCGATTTTAACAATATCTTTTATATCTTTTTCATAAACATACTTGATATAACGCATAAGGCAAATATCTTTAAATGCAAAAAAACGTCCCTTTGTTCGCCATACAAGATCAGCCTGATAGAGTTTTTCAATTTTTTTTTCAACTTCATTTTCTGAAACGTTCAGCTTTAAGGCAATTTCTTCAATTCCAACAGGTTGATTGTTGTAATTGATAAAATAGTAAATAATTTTTTTACCCAATTCCTGGTCATTATCTTCATTAATATATTTACGATTATGTTGAAAATGGGTCTGCCAGAAACCAAATATTTTTCCCTCTGTGGTTTCATAATCAATCAGTTTATCAATCGCTTTTATGCTGTCAAATTTAATCTCCAAATCAGACATGGCCAGACAATACAAATAATAAGGATGCCCATCCACCTGGCTGCTGGCGTACAAGGCATTTTCCGGCGTGATTGATATTTCAGGTAAATATATATTAATCAGATGATGCAGCAATATGGCACCATCAGGTATGGACAATGGTTTGACATAGTGAAACCCAAAACGTCCACCCAGTGGGCCTCCCATAACTGTCTTGAATATCATGGTAACAGCAGAACCAGATACCAGCATTGGCGCCACACGACTCTGGGATTGACGACGATAAGTGACTGTCAGATCAGTTGCATAGTCTGATAATTTATCATTTTGCGTTTCATAAACCGAAAATTTCATTTCCTGAAATTCATCAATGATAATTGCGACACGTGTATTTGAGAATCGTGCCAGTCTTTCTGGAACACAAATAAAATCTATCCAGTGGAGAATGGCGTTTTCATCTGTTCCAGATTTATATTGATTCAGAAATTCAAGAACCATTTCCTGAGCCATTATTACATCTGGATTGTCAGATTTGAGATTTGTCAGAAATCCCAAATCGGCAGTGCCTTTTAAATAGAGGTGTGGGTCTTGAATACAGTACGCAATATACTGTCTGAAAAAAGTGGTGGCATATTTTAAAAGAAAGTTTCTTAAGCTCGTTCTTTCTTGCCCCAGGCTATAATAAATGGGCGCAACATGATAGTGCGGTTTAAAAAATACAGTATTGACCAGTCTTTCCAAAATAACTGTTTTTCCCAATCTTCGTGGAGATATTATAGAAGTGCTGCTAGAACGTTTATGTTGAATATTCTTGATCCATTCTTCTAAATCACGAAGTAGGGTTACCCGATCAGTAAATTCTTCATATTCAACACATTCTTCAACAGGAAGGATGCTATTTTGCATTTTGTTACGCCTCTTTATATTGGGGAAAAGTATAAGAGTTGTATCAATTCACCATGAGATTTAGGGGATTGCCAAAAATAAGGCCCAATTGCTGTTGCCTTATTTGGTTATACCCTCCATGCTTTGCTCGCATTCTTCTAAGGAATACTCAAAAATTAAGCTCCCCATTTATCTTGAACGTATAATCGTTTGGCACGTAGAGACGTAGCATGCTACGTCTCTACAGAACAAAAACCCCGATGAACATTTTTTCAAATGGGGAACTTATTTTCAGAGCTTTCCTAAGCTTTAGAATAATTATTAACCGGCCATTACATCCACCAGAATGAATGGTCGGTTTTCATACCAGATAAACGTGATGACATCAAAAAATTATTCTTTTAAAAATGCCAGCGCCTCCTCAGCAGTTTTTCCATCATGGACGATCATGCATGCCGCCTGAACAAATCGTGTTGGATTGCGATGTTGGAACACATTGCGGCCAATTGACAGTCCTTTGGCACCCACATTGATCGCATCTTCAATTGTCTTAAACATTTCTGCCTCTGATTGCTTGCTGCCACCGGCAATCAAAATGGGTGCCGGACAGCCTTCAACCACTTTGGCAAAAGAATCTGGATCGCCGGTATAATTTGTTTTTACAAAATCAGCACCCAATTCCGCACCAATTCTTGCAGCAATCTTGACAACTTCAAGATCTTTTTCATTCTCAATTTTCTCTCCTCGTGGATACATCATGGCAATCAATGGCATTCCCCAATAGGAACACTCAACTGCAATGCGTCCAAAATCTTGAAGCATCTCGGGATCTTCATTGTCGCCAATATTGATGTGAATTGAAACACCATCAGCACCCATCCGAAGTGCGTTCTCCACTGTATTGACCAACACTTTTTTATTGGGGCGGGGAGATAACATGCTTGATGCCG
>Ga0272440_1001440_pt1 | contig 19419 bp, 12 predicted proteins | sample SSMMMBAug17_FD_192440 | JGI IMG/M metagenome (GOLD analysis project Ga0272440, IMG submission 192440) | Marine sediment archaeal communities from Little Sippewissett salt marsh, Falmouth, MA, United States - SSM-MMB-Aug17 | ecosystem: Environmental > Aquatic > Marine > Wetlands > Sediment ...
TTGTTGCATGTATCTTTTTAATAAAATCAAAAAGATACATGCAACAACAACTTATTTAACGAGTTCTTTCTCTTGCTGCATTATTTTTTCCAATGCGTGTTTTTCGGCCAATGTTAATTCATTGGCTGAAATTTTGATGGCTTTTTGAACTATTTGCCTTGATTTTTGCGGCATATTAATAAATCGATAGGCAATACGAATTATTTTCGGGGAATTATTATTGTCCCATTCAGTGACCGTTAAGCGCATTAAACAACTATCAATATCATCGGCAATTTCATTTTCAAAGGACTCTGGAAGTTTTAAGCATAATTTGTTGGATACTAAAATATTCGTGCTATCTTTTTCTAATGCTAATTCACATAAAAGACCATTCAGTCCGATATTGATTAGTCTTGCTTTGAGTATTTTGTTGTTCAGAGGAATTAACACCTGGGTATTTTGAATAACAAATCGCTCATGTATGCGCTTTGATCTTGGATTTACAATATTCTGAATCAGCATTGTCAGTTGAGGTTGTGTAAAGGGGATACTCAATATATTGTTTATGCCTAGCTGATTGTACGCTCTTATATTTTTTTCATCATAATTGGATGTCATGATGATAAAATGGGCTTTTTTATTGATGGTTTCCAGTATGGCCTCAGAAAATGCAATACCATCCATTTTAGGCATTTCCATAGCACTGAAAATGATATCATATTTAACTGTTTTAAGCTCTTCAATCGCATCAAGGGTCGATGAGAATGATTTTACAACAGCATCTGAATATTCTGTTAATATATAATTATTCGCAATTTTTTGAATGACAGAATATTCATGCACGACAAGAATTCTTATTGCCATTTTGCCACCTCGCACTCATTTCGTTAACTGATATGAATATACTTGTAAAAGAAAAAAATAGTTCGTGTCAAGGAAAAGATTATTTTAAGTTATTAAAATTTTGTTGCATTGATTAAAGCAAGATATTATATTCAGATGATTTCAAAGGTGATTATAAATGTCAATTCAAAAAAAATAAGAGATAGTATACATGAAAAAAGATCGAATCATCATTCCTGTTGCAAGTGGCAAAGGGGGCGTTGGTAAAAGTGTATTTTCATCAAACCTGGCAATTGCAATTGCTCAGCAGGGTTACAAAACAGTAGCCATTGATCTGGATTTAGGCGGCTCAAATCTGCATACATATTTGGGATTAACCAATAAGCATGCTGGGATCGGTGATTATCTCAAAGCTAAAAACATTAAGTTTAAGGACTTATTAGTTGAGACAGACATTTCCAACTTAAGTTTTATTCCAGGTGAAGGCCGGACTCCTTTTTTAGCCAATATTCCATTTGACCAACGATTAGAAGTTATTCAGAATATTCAGCAACTATCGGCAGAATATATTATTTTAGATTTAGGTGCAGGTACAACATTCAATACATTAAATTTTTTTGGCATATCACATCAGGGGATTATCATTACAACGTTTGAAACACCCGCAGTAATGAATTTTTTTATGTTTCTAAAAAATTTTCTGTTTCGTATCATATCAAGTATTGTCAGACATGATCGACAAATTTTTAGAATGGTTGTTGATTCATTTCGACGAAGTGGCATTGATGATCCATTGACAGTCAAATCACTCCTGGAAATGATTCACAAAAATAATCCTGAACTTGCAGCAAGAGCAAAAAAAGCCCTTGGTTATTATCATCCCAGAGTAATTTTTAACATGGGAGATCATCCAGACGATTTACTCATGACAAATAAAGTGGATAGTACGATTCGCCAAACATTATCTATTGAAGTGGATTACTTTGGTTATATTTTTTATGACCATGAAGTGCGACAGGCTGTGCGAGGCAAAGAACCTTTATTGATATCTTTGCCAAAACGGCCTTTTTCAATCTGTATAAAGGATATCGCAAGACGAATCGTTAAGATTTGGGATAAAGATATCAATAAGAGTGGGGAACGTTTGTATGAAGCAACAAAAAAAAGATATAAGCAGATTAAGGTTTTATAAAAAGTATTGACATATCAATTCTTCTATAATAAATACAAATTTTTTTCAATAATGAGACGAAATAATGGTCCCATCGTCTAGGGGTCTAGGACGCTGGCCTCTCACGCCAGTAACGCGGGTTCGAATCCCGCTGGGATCATCTATGAAATCAACGGCTTAAGTGTTGACGGCGTGGAAAAATGTTGTAATGTCGGTTTTGCATATTTTGCAGAAAATGCCGATTTTGCCCTCTTTGGCAGGAATGGTTTCAAACATTGTAGGCGATAGGTATTTGATCAATCCTTTAATAGGTATGGTTTTAAACAAAAAATTAAGCATAACTCATTTGTTGGTTTTGGTTGTTATTTTGAAAATGTTCCCATAGTGGAATCACTTTTTGTCGAAAATCATCTTCAAGCGAATCTATTTTTTGGACAATAAACCTATAGTCGAATTGTTCTTGCTTTGATGGTGTTGTTTCTTGCCTGTCCTTTTTTACAATATATACAATTAATCCACATATCATAGCTATTATCGAAAAAAGGCTTGCCATAACAACAAAAATTAATGATCGCATATTATCAATATTTTTGTTTTGATCGTTAAAAAAACGTCTGTCAATATCGTCAAACCTTCTATCAATGTCGTGTCTAAGTATATCAATTCTTTTATTTGTGTCCTCAATTCTTTTATTTGTGTCCTCTATCCTTTGGGTTAAACGCATATCAAGATTTTTAATAGATTCCTCAACTCTAATAAGCCGTTCGTTAACGGTTTCTTTTTCTGCATATACTGAAGTTAAATTTAAGAACATTAGAGCAATCACCATTATTATTAATCTTTTTTTCATTTTGCCTACTCCTTAAATTGTTCATTTTAGAAAAGCATAAATCGCACAATTAATAAAATCAACTCTTTTTATTTTGTACAATTTATTTATTTTAATAATTACCTCATAAACATCATATATTGGGAAACTAATTTATAACATGCAACGTGGTTCTGAATATTCATTTTCATTGCGTTGTTCAGAGGATATCATGTTTTTTTTGATCTTTTTATATTGGTTTCCCAACTGCGTCATTATTATGGAATGGAACATAAAGATCAATTTGAAAAACTTTTTGGCAACTATTACATTGGCAAAAAACCAACGCCGAATGCAAACAAATACCATGTGCTGCATTTTGAATTTTCAAGGATTGACACAACAAATAAAGACAGTACATTTCAGGGATTTCTGAAAAATGTACCAATAGGCGTAAAAGAATTGATAAAAACGTATCCATTGATCAGTGAATCAAAAATAAAAGGGATTCTTTCAGAAAAATCACCCAATAAAGCAAAACAACCAAATGATTTAAACTGATCTGATTAGTGAGCAAAAATTGATTGAATGCTTTGAGTCTGCTGAGAATTTATTGGTGTCGATGATGCTGTGCGCTCCCGCATCTTTGGAAAAATTTGAGATAATCAGCAAAGATGCCGCAAAAATCATCATTTTCCACAATTAGGTCATCGCAAACAATATTTTCCCTTTTTAAATATCGAATAAATCCATTTTTTCTTAGCCCTGAAAGGGCGGCAACATACCAGCATATGGTTTAAGTTGTTAATATCATAGTATATGCATTAATAAGTACTCAACCAAGCTATTTACAAAATACTCTAACGTTTTTTTGTTATTATACTCGGAAAGACTATACAGCCCAATAATTTTCCATCCATTTCCCTAATAATGCACTGTTAATAAGTACCCTCACTCGCAGGGCTTTCAATCCAGTCACACCAGGCAAATCTTCAAGATCTAAAAATTCGATATTTTTTTTCAAAAAATCTTGTTTTTGAAGAAAACGAATATGTTGTAACATTTCTGTTTTCTCTTCCTGCATGGAATATACAATGGCAATATGTTGTGGTTGTGTCAATCGTTCTCCAGTGCCTTTGACAACAGCCTTGTCAATTCTGGATTTGATAATTTCGTGACGAATATCATATGCGCCATCAACATCAAATTGTTTTTCATCATATCGAAATCGAATGGACAGAGGACTATTCTGAACCAGAATTAAATGTGCAGTGTCCAATGCGACAGAAAGTTCCGGTTTTAAATGCTGGGTCAACCAGGCCATGCCACAGGCTATATGAAGTTGCCACAGATGCAGATTATTGACATAAATATCATGAAATATGCCTTTTTCATTCATTGACTCGCCAATATAAATTAAATAATCAACCCCATCCGTGCGATGTCTTTCATAAAAATGAGGAAAAGCGTGTTGAATTTTATCTTGCTCGGCATCCAAAAAACCAGCCAAGCGTTGATTCAAGAGCAAAATACTTTCTTCAAATTCCTTACGAAGATTATATACTGTCCCCAAATGCTGATCAATATGCGATTCATAGTTTTCAACAGCTTGAGCAATTATAGGCGAAAAATGACGGACATGGGAAAAAACATCTTCAATATCTTTTTGAATAAATTTAACAATGGAAAGTTCATCACCAGAAGCAAGACTTTGTTGAATGCGATAGCGTTCATCATCAATACGCTCAAGCAATTGATCAAAAATGAGCATATCTTTTTCTTTGGCCACCAGTTCAATTACATTTCTGGCATATTTTAGGTGATCTTCCAGATCCTGCTGAATAGCCTTGTTTCTTGCATTGGTGGAGCCTCTCACATCAGCAATGCCATACAAAGGGAACACATTTTTAAAAATAATGGGTGCCAATTCAGCATGCTCATCTGTTTCCAAATCAGAAATATATTCCAATGTTGCCTGGCGAAATTTCCATTCCACTGATGGATGCACAGCAGTACATTTTTCTTTGATAATGCCTTGCACTTCATTGTCAAGATCTTCCATTGCGCGATTAATGGCCATTGCAAATAACGAGCGAATCGCTTCAATTTTGATCATTTCCTGCGTACCAAAAATGCCTGGTTCAGGATCAGAAAGGCTTAAAATACCGATACATTCATCCCTGTATATTAATGGGCAAATCATAAATGAACGAATTTTACCGCTTTCCATCACTTTTTGGGATAAGAGCAATGAATCATATTTGAGAACATCGCTGAATACATATATTTCCTTTTTACTGGCAGCTTCTTCAAAAGGGGTGTCTTTGAAAAGTGATCTGGCAATCTGTCTGGAGCCAGATAATATACATGAATCTGATAAATCACACCCCATGTTGACCATCAGTACCTGATTATCATAGAAACATGATATGCTGGCACTCAGACCAGGTCTTTGAAAATAGTTTCGCAGTCTTATTTGAAGTCTGTCGAATCCATCTTTTGTGCTGATATTATCCTTGTCAATAAGATCATCCTGAATCAATGATAATACATGTGTTCTGGTAACATCGTATGCACGGACAATTGTAATGCCAGATATCTCAAATTGTTCAATGGGCAGTTTTGTTTGAATTCGTTCAGGATCAGTAATATTTCTTTTGATTTCTTTGATGTCATCCTCGCTCAACTGTTGTAATTTTTGTTTTGAAGTCACTTTAACAAAGCGCATATCAACTTCTAAAAAGTAGTAACGTTCGAGGCCTGTTTCTTTATTGAGAGAAGGCAGGATAATACTATCGTTGAGAGTGGCATTTGTTGGAATGTCATACAATTGTTCAAGAATATGCATATACATTCTGGATAGTCTGTTTTTTTTAAACTTTTTGACATCAAAAGATGGCGCAATGTCAAGCTGAGCATTATCATCCAGAAAAATATCTCGAAATTCAGGTGAGACATGAATAGGAATCATGGAGGCTGGCAAAAGAATCGCCAACTTATTGCTTTCCCAGAACAGGGTTGGAAAAACAAGAAAGAATAGACGTTTAATATAGGGGCGATACTTTTCAAGATTTTCAAAATCGGTAATCGGTTCATTTAATGCCGGACATTCTTCAACAATTGAATTCACAACGCCCATTTGAACTTCACATAAACCATCAAATTTTTGGATCATATGCTGGATCAATATTGAAAAATCTAATACACCAAGATTACTGTTCATTGTTTTTTTATTCATTTTATATTCCTTCTTTTAGCTTTCTGCAGTTACGCGGTGAAGTTGAACCAGATCAGTATCACCTTTAAGAATTTTTAACACACCGTCCTGTTGAAGGGTACGCATCCCAGCTTTCATTCCCTTTTCTCGAATTTTTTCAACAGACTCTTTCATGGCGATACTGTGTTTGACCTCATCAGTGCCTTCAAGCAATTCATGTATGCCAGTACGTCCACGATAGCCTGTATGAGAACACTTGGGGCAGCCGACTGGTTTATATAATTGAAAATTCTTTTTATCAATATTTAATTCATCAAAGTATGATTCTCCATACATACGTTTCAATTCATTGTATTCTTTTTCATCGGCATCATATTTTTCTTTGCAGTTAGGGCATAATGTCCTGACAAGACGTTGAGCGAGAATACCTCTTAAGGCATCTGCAAAGTTAAATGGATCAAGCCCGATATCAATGAGTCGCGTAACTGTTTCTGGCGCGGAGTTGGTATGAAGCGTGGAAAATACCATATGTCCGGTCAATGATGCCTCAATAGCAATGTTCGCTGTTTCATAATCGCGCATTTCTCCAATCAGAATGACATCAGGATCTGCACGCAAAAAAGAACGCATCACAGCCGCAAAATCCATTCCTATTTTATGGTTGACCTGAACCTGTTGAAGTCCGGGTTGTGTGATTTCAACCGGATCTTCCGCTGTCCATATTTTTCTGTCAGCAGTGTTAATATGATCCAAAATGCCATGAAGCGTTGTGGTTTTTCCAGAACCTGTTGGACCCACTACAAGATAAATACCATGCGGACGCGTTATTAATTCTTCAGTTCGTTCGAGATTATGGGCAGAAAAATTGAGTTTTATTAATGGCAGGGCGCCACCTGATGCCAACAATCGAATAACAGCGCTTTCACCATTTACAGTGGGCAGTGTTGCAATACGAAGCTCAATTTTTTTGCCCTGGAATTTTAATTTGGCTTTGCCATCTTGAGGGCGGCGACGTTCGGCAATATTCATTCCAGACATGATTTTGATTCTGGAAATCACGGCTTTGATATCTTTAGCAGGAATTTCCATCACATTACGACAGGCGCCATCAATACGCATTCGGACTTCAGTAGGACGTTTTTCCATCCCAGGCTCGATATGAATATCTGATGATCCCACCCGATGAGCCTGCAATATAATTTCATTGACATATTGAACTGCGACAGCGCCAGAAGCAGCATCCGCTTCCAGTGATGTAGAATCATCCTCTTCCTCTTCTTCAATCGTTTCCCATTGCACATTACTCGTATCTATCATCTCAGATTTTTTGCCTGTTCCAGAAGCATCCTGAGATGAATAATAGGTTTTAAGTAGTTGTTCTATCTCATCAGTTCGGCTCAAAAACAATTGAATGGTTTTGGAACGCGGCAAAAAACGATATAAATCATCTGATAATTCTTTTGTTGGGCGGGCAATGGCCAACTGAATTCGATTATCTGTATTTTCAAGGACGATAATTTTATTCTTTAACGCAAATTTTTCACCAATACTTTTTTGAAGTGATTTAGATATCTTAAATGATTCAAGTGATCGCGTGGGCATATTAAAGTGCTTGGACAGTGCGGTCAAGTATTGATCTTTTGTAATAAACCCAAGAGATATCAGCGTATCTCCAAGAGGTTTATGTGATATTTTTTGTCTTTCAAGTGCTTCCTGAAGTTGTTTACGATTGATCAAATTTTGCTCAATAAGAATCTGACCGATCGGTTTTCGTTTGCGATGAGAATCCAGGGCTTTATTTATAATTGATTGTGGAATACCCATTTCAATGAGAATCTGACCCAAAAACTTTTCAGGATCCTCTTCTTTTATTCTTAATGCTTCATTCAGTTGATCCTGTGTGATATAGCGGTGTTCAAGAAGGATTTGACCGAGTGTTTTTTTTTGCTTCTTCTTTACCATATGATTTCCTTTATGCGACATTTTTGTTATATTTGTCCTGAATCCGAATCGTTCCTTTACAGTCCAATGTATTGCTTGGATGCCTATTTGTAAAGGAACGACCTTTTTTGATTGTTGATAAACGTTTAATAAAACTCGAACAAAATAATTGTTCTTGACATACCAGTGAATTTGTATACAAAAATAGTTTTAAATAATAAAGAAAACAGACCTTATAACTTAGCAGCGCATATAATTTATTGAGTTGAGCAATTTAAAATATGTTACATTCATAATATATGCCAACTGATTTAATGACCGATCAATCCAATCTTTTTGATATGGGCAAGTATCATGCCAGAAAATAAATAATCGCGGAGAACCAATTATGATCATATACAATCGTGACAGATTTTCTTGGGATCAATTTATAAATGATTCATCAAACAAAAATGAAGGACACAACAAAGAACCCCAAAATTTATCTTTAGACCAGACGCAATTAAACAACAAAACTATAGTATCGAAGACTTACACTGTCAAGCGAATGTCCCATGACTCTTCAGTGTATCATCCCTTTTCAGAACGAAATAAAAAAAACGAATTGCCTGAAAAGCCTGATAAACAAAAAGATTTATTAAAAACATTTGCCAGCATAGCTGCTTTGAAACGCTATATTCATTACAATGATATTAACAGCCAGACGCAAAATATGAATGATATCTTTGAGTTGATTCAAATCACATTATCTGTAGGTAACGATCGTATTATTAAGAGTGATCGAATTACCCAGATGGGTGCCTTTTATCACTGGAAAATGGGGCTTCAAATTCATCGGAATGCAATTAAAAAACTCAGTAATGACGACCTGATGGCAAAACTCAATATCCCCGAATTTCAGCAGGAACGACGGTACTATCTTACACAAGCATGTAAGCATTTTGTTAATGAACTTTATCATGAATCTTTGGAAAATTTATTGCTTGCTCAAAATTATGAAAAATATGATCCATTTGTTCTTCATTCCATGGGATTGATCCATCTTTACGTGCCCGATCATTTAGATACTGAACTGGCCATGAAGCTCTTTCTCAAAGGGGCAAAATACTATCAAGCTGAAAATAATCAACTTGATCTTGCACAATCATACTTTTATGCCAGCATTTGTGCTTTTATTATGAAAAAAGATCAAGATGCCATCAATTATGCACAAAAAGCTCTGGAAGTCCCCGATTTTCATGAGGCCAATTATGCCCTTGCCCGATATAAAGCCTCAATAGGAGATGAATCATGTCTGCCAATTGTAAAAAAATTGGTTGAAATCAATCCACTGTATGGATTGAAAGTTCTTATAGATGATATGTTTTTAAATCTTATCGATAAATTGCACAAGGTATTCGTTACCATGCGAAATACAGCCAAATCTGAATGTGATACCATTCATCTTGCCATGATTGCAGATCGTCACTTGGAAAAATACAAGCAACATCAACCCGATGTTTTTTCCAAATGGAAAGCCTTGTTCAATGAAGCCAATCAGATTTATCAGAAAAATTCCTATATGGATTACCTGGATGCCCGTCCAATATTACAGGAAGCTGACACATACTATCAGGCATTAAAACATGGCCAAACGCCTAAAAAAAAGCAGCGATCATCCCCCCTTCATCAGTATGAAAAACAACAGCACAGTGCCTTTCCTTTCGACAGAGCACACACTAAAAAGGATACTGAAATCGCTGAAAAAGAAATATTTGATCTTCTCAATGAGACCAAAGCATTGGTGAATCATAATACTGACTTTCAATATTTAACACGCGTGACACAGGCACAGGCATCTGAAAAAATAGCATATTTACTGGATAATCCCATTGCATGTATCGACCTGGCAACGTTGTCAGACCATGAATCCAGCGTATTGAGTATTGCCTTTTCACCTTGCAATAAACAACTTGCCAGCGGTGCTGAAGACGGTTCGATTCGTATTTGGAATCTAGAAAACTTTCAGTGCATTCAGATCATTAAAAAACATAAAAAAGCTGTCAATTGTTTGCAATTTTCGCCCAATGGCAATTTCCTGGCCAGTGCATCATGGGATAATACAATAAAATTGTGGAATCTTGAAAGTTTTGAGGAAATCGCAAGTTTAACCGGACATCTAGATAGTGTGGAAGTTATAGATATCTCAATGGATAGTTTACTTTTAGCCAGTGGGTCGAATGATCAAACAATTCGGCTATGGGATATCAAAAAAAATCAGGGCCTTCATACCTTTGATAATTTTTCTGATACCATACGCAGCCTGTGCTTTTCACCTGATGGTTTGCAACTGGCTGCTGGAAGTTGGGATGTAATTCATTTATGGGATGTTTTATCAAAAAAGTTAATACGAACTTTCAAAGGACAAACCAAAAATTATATCAGTGCTCTTGCCATATCACCAGATGGATTGACCCTGGCTGCTGGATCTCATGATAAGACCATCCGATTATGGGACATGACATCAAAAAAACAATCACTGAAACTTCAAGGACATTTACGGCGCGTCAATACGGTGGCTTTTTCACCGGACAATCTCACACTGGCTTCAGGTTCTCATGATAAACAGGTTAAGTTATGGAATATCAAAACTGGAAAAGAAATCAATGGGCTGAATGTCCATAACGATTTTGTCAGTTCAGTTGCATTTTCACCTGATGGAAATATTTTGGCCAGTGCCTGCCATGATAACAAAATACGATTATGGCAGATCCATTATAAAATTATGCCAAAAGATGCGCTTGTTGAAATCATTGAACGAAATATTGTTGATGCCAGACATCGACGGCAGGCACAATGGCGGGCTGATATGCGATGTGAAATATGCGGAGATCGGTTGGGTTTTATTGACATTTTTAAGGGGCGTGTTCGTTGCCATAAACATGATCAGGAATGAACTTTAAAAAAATTTTAGTGAGATCCATATGTTCTCCCTTGGACATAGGTTCATTTTCGGTTTTTGTTTGAGGGCAAACACAATCTTTGCCCCTATAGTTTGTCTTCGTACATAGGCTTGTTATTGATACTTGTTCAAATCAATAAGGAATGCTCGAAAAAGAACTTCCCCATTTTCAAAAATCGGACAGGTCAGACAAGTCAGACTGGTCTGACCTGTCCGACTTGTCTGACTTTACCGGATGGGGAAATTATTTTCAGAGCATCCCAAAGGAAAAAAAATGTTAAAAACACCAATGGATATATTTAAACTACTAAAAAAAAACAATTGCAAAGATTGCAATGAAAAAACATGCCTGGCTTTTGCCGCGGCTGTTCATCAAGGAAGAAAAAAACTTTCTGACTGCCCTCATATTCCCCAGGAAGTTTTATCAAAATATGGAAAAAGTATTCATACAGATAATTCCTATGAACAGTCCATGCAGGATATGATTGGCAGTTTGAAAGCAAAACTGTCACATGTTGATTTTGCTGAAGCTGCAAACCGCATTCAGGGTAACTATTCCCCGCCCTGGCTGACACTCAAAATATTTGGCAAGGATTTTCGTGTTGATGCATCGGGTAATTTCTCTACTGACATTCATGTCAATTCCTGGGTGGTTGTTCCTTTTTTACAGCATATTATTCAAGCCTCGGATGCACCGGTATCAGGAAAATGGGTTACTTTTAGAGAACTTCAAGGGGGACAGGAAAGATTTGCTTTGTATGAACAACGATTTCAAAAAGAACTCAAACGCATTGCAGATAATTTTACAGACCTGTTTGAAGATTTAATTCATATTTTTAATGGGAATCCGGTGAAACCTGGATCAATAAATTTTTCAGCGTTGAATCAGGCAGATATTGCATTAACTCTGCATCCATTTCCAAAAATTCCCATTCTGATTAGCTATTGGAAACCAGAAGATGACCTGTCTTCTGATATTAACATTTTTTTTGATCAAATGGTTCATGAACAACTTGATACAGAGTCTCTCTATGGACTTCTGGCCGGATTGCTTCAAATGTTTGATCGCCTTGCAAAACGTCATGGATAATTAAGATGAATCCTATTCTGGAAGTCACAGATTTAACAATGCAGTTTGGGGGACTGAAGGCATTGGAAAATATTAATATTTGTGTTGAACCGCAACAAACAGTTGCATTGATCGGTCCCAATGGTGCTGGCAAAACGACCTTCTTTAATTGCATTACTGGTATTTATCAACCTACACAAGGCCATATTTACTTGTATGCTGAGTCAAAGAAAAAGTATCATATCAATGGCAAAAAACCCAATCAAATTACAGAACTTGGCATGGCAAGAACCTTTCAAAACATTCGTCTGTTTAACAACATGACTGTTTTGGAAAACTTGATGATTGGTCAACATTGTCGTACACATACCGGTGTTTTAGGTGCTGTTCTTAGAAATAAAAGTGCTGTTGAAGAAGAAAAAAACGTCATCCAGACAGGGTTTCAATTACTTGAGGAAGTTAATTTGTCTCATCGGGCCAATATGATTGCCAAAAATTTACCATATGGAGAGCAACGCCGACTGGAAATTGCGCGAGCGCTGGCCACACGCCCAAAACTATTATTACTTGATGAACCGGCTGCTGGAATGAATCCCAAAGAAACGCTTGCACTGGTTTCCCTGATCCAAAAAATTAAACAGAAATACCATATATCTGTTTTGATTATAGAACACGATATGAAACTGGTCATGACCATATCGAATTATATTTATGTATTGGATTATGGCAAATTAATTGCCAGTGGTTCACCTGAAAGTGTAAAAGATGATCCAAAAGTGATCCAAGCCTATCTTGGGGAGGATTATGATGCTTAGTCTGGAAAGTATTTGTGCTGGTTATGGTCGGATTGCAGTTCTAAACGATGTTGATCTCAAGGTAGATTCAGGTGAAATTGTCACGCTGATTGGTGCCAATGGTGCAGGCAAAACAACCACGTTGATGACCATTTCAGGGATTGTTCCCTGCAGAAAAGGTCATGTTCGATTTATGGATCAACCCATTGAAAACATCCGGCCAGATAAAATTGTGCGCATGGGGATCAGTCAGGTTCCTGAAGGACGTCATATTTTTCAATACATGACTGTCAGAGAAAATTTGGACATGGGAGCCTATTTAAGAAAAGACAGTCATGAAATCCAAAAAGACCTTAAACAAATTTTTGAGATATTTCCAATACTGGAAGAACGTAAGAATCAGATTGGTGGGACATTAAGTGGCGGCGAGCAACAAATGCTTGCAATTTCACGGGCACTCATGGCGCGACCCAAATTGTTGTTACTTGATGAGCCATCTCTCGGTCTTGCGCCAATATTTGTTCATCAGATTATGGACATGATCCAACAAATCAATCAAACCAATCAAACAACCATTCTTTTGGTGGAACAAAATGCAAATATTGCCTTAAGAATTGCCAGTCGCGGATATGTGATGGAAAATGGTAAAATTGTATTACATGATCGTTGTGAATCATTATTGAAAAATGAGCAGGTAAAAAAGGCATATTTGGGCTTATAAATTTTTGATGCAAAGATGTATTATCAAATCACCGCTTAGCATCCATGCAATCTTTGATCCCCCACAAAAACGTGAACTTATTGCATTATTATTGAGAATATTTTTCACTTGAATCGTTCATAAAACTAATGTAGAAAAAAACAGCCGTATATTTTTGGGATCGTACATACTTAGGAATGCTCGAAAATTAACTTCCCCATTTTCAAAAACCGGACAGGTCTGACCTGTCCGACTTGTCTGACTTTAGCGTGCGTCTCTACTTACGATAATTTGTACTCAAAAAAGTGTTAACTGGAATATGAAGGATGCCAATCCTTTATCACTGGAATATGAAGGATGCCAATCCTTTATTCCATGTTCAAAGGAGGTAAATATGAAAAAACAAAAACTGATTCGTTTTGATTGGGCAATCAAAACAATTTTACGAGATAAAACAAACTTTGATGTATTGGAAGGCTTATTAAGTGCGCTTCTCAAAGATAATATCACAGTGCTTCGAATTCTTGAAAGTGAATCTAACCAGGACACGCCAAGACAGAAATTCAATCGGGTGGATATCATGGTTGTTGACAGCCAGGGAACTTACATGATTATTGAAATTCAAAATGAACATGAATGTGATTATTTAGAGCGTTTACTATTTGGTACATCCACTGTGATTGTTCAAAATCTAGACATAGGTCAATCATTTTCTGAGTTAAAAAAAGTCATCTCAATCAGTATTCAATATTTTAATCTGGGTCTTGGAGATGACTATATTTACTATGGAGCAACATGTTTCAGGGGACTTCATACCAATAAGCCTTTAGTTGTCAGGAAAAAAGATAAGATTTCTGACAAAAAATATGTATTTAAAGAAAGAGATATTTCAAGAGAAATATTTCCAGAGTATTATCTGATCAATGTGGAACGTTTTTCAGATCAGATCAACTCCGATATTGATGAATGGATTTATATGCTTAAACATGAAGATATCCCCGAAGATTTTAAATCCAAAAATATTGAAAAAGCACGACAAAAACTGCTTCTGACTCAAATGAGTGAAATAGAGCGAAAAGAATACGACAAATACTTGATCAATACTGTTAGAGATCAGGATATGATCCAAACAGCAAGAGATGAGGGAATGCTCAAAGGAATAGAAAAAGGTGAAAAAATTGGATTGGAAAAGGGTGAAAAAATTGGATTGGAAAAGGGTGAAAAAATTGGATTGGAAAAAGGTGAAAAAATGGGGCGTGAAAAAGGTGAAAAAGAAGGAATGATTCAAATGCTTTTGTTAAGTCTCAATGCGAGATTTGGAAATTTGTCTAAAGAAATTGAATATCAAATTAATTCGCTGGATAATCCTGATATGATCAGAAATCTTATTTCACAATCCTTCACCTGTAAAGACCAGAAACAGTTATTATCATTAATAACACACTAAGGAAATCTCGGAAAATAAGTTCCCCATTTCAAAGATTGTTCGTTTGCGGTATAAGTTTTGTAGAGACAAGGCATGCCTTGTCTCTACGATCATTAACAGCAAAACATACAATTGATAAAAAGGGGAAGTTATTTTCCGAGAACTCCTTATCATAACAGATTTATCATCTTACTCAATAATCTTTCTTCCCAACTTTTTGATAAATTTTTTCTCGCCTGGCAATTTCAGTAAAATGATTTGCAAAATCAGTAAATTTAATACTTTCCTGAAGCCCCAGACACAAATAGCCATTTTCTGTCAGACTTTCAATAAACAAGCTGATTACCCGATTTTGAAGTTTTTTATTGAAGTATATCAACACATTTCTACATACAATTAAATCCATTTCACAAAATACATGATCAGTCACCAGGTTGTAATCTGAAAAAATGATATTTTTTCTGAGGGATCGATCAATGATGGCATAATCATAGCGTGATGTATAATAATTTGAAAAATGTTTGTTTCCAGTGGCTTTGGCATAATTGGTCCCATACTTGGCAATAAGGTCAATGGGGTAAATACCTTCTTTGGCTTTTCGAATGACTTCTTCGTTAAAATCAGTTGCATATATTCTGGAACGTTCATATAGACCGGCTTCTTTCAGAACAATTGCCATAGAGTAGGCTTCTTCACCTGTTGCACATCCAGCGTGCCAGATGCGTATAAAGGAACGTTTGGACAATTCTTTAATCACTAAATCATTTAATGCCTGATAAAAAGGCGGGTCTCGAAACATTTCAGTCACATTGATAGAAAAATTCATTAACAATGTATTAAAGAAATGCTCATCATAGAGGATTTGATGTGTCATTTCAGAAATGTTACTGAGACCGCACATCGCAAGTGTATGTTTGATGCGACGTTTGATTGAGGCTCTGGAATAATCCCTGAAATCATATCCAAATTTTTGATATATGGCTTCTAGCAACAGGTTGACCTCAATATTTTCGTTTTCTGTTTCCATAATTGATCTAACTTATTTATTTAACCACAAGCGCAGCATTGATATTAATTTATCTGGATAAACCGGCTTGGGCATGTAGTCATCAGCGCCTGCCTGAATACATTTGTCTCGATCTTTTTTCATTGCCTTGGCAGTCAAGGCAATGATAGGCAGTGTTTTATGTTCAGGCATATTCCTGATTCTGCCGATGGCCTCATATCCATCCATTTCCGGCATCATGATATCCATGAGTATCAGGTCAATATCTGAATGCTCTGATAAACATTTCATGCCCTCATTTCCATTACGCCCGACAATGACTGTTGATCCGCGTGCCTCCAATACACTGCTAATTGCAAAAACATTACGCATGTCATCATCAACCAGCAGGAATTTTCTACCCTGTAAGATGGCATCTTTATTATGAACCAGATGGGTCTGGCTATTTTCATTATCGTTCATTTTTTTGAGACGATGAAAAAACAGGAGTGTTTCATCAGTCATTCTCTCCATCACATTAAAATTTTGCGGATGAATTTCGCCATTCTGATCCATCAATGGAATAATCCATTCCTGTTCCCATATATCGGCATCAGTAATAAAAAGAATCGGAACTTTAACTTTTCTTGCGTTTTGAGCCAGTTGCTCGATGACCTGAATATTTTCAATGTGTTTACAGGATGTATCAAAAAATAATAAAGATATTGAATGATTTGCAATATAGTTTGATGCTTCAGAAATATCAGGTTGATAGATACAATTAAATGCAAAGCCTGTTTCAATTTTTCGCATCAAATCCGTCTGTTCTTTGCAGATAATCAAGACTGTTTGACACTTATTTTCACGATCCACATTCATTAACTTGATTATCGATTGAAAAGCAGCCTCAGTGGCATCTTTTTTCAAAAAAAACATGCCATTCGGCCTGTCGAGCGATTTCAGATGAAGACTGGATACCCAGTGAACAGGTACATTACGCGCTTTTTTTATTTTTTGCAGTTGAATATACAATAACCAGCATGTCCAGTCAGGCAATCCCAAATCCACAATCATTCCACAAGGAATATTTTTTTGACAGTTTGCTAAGGCTTGTTCAGCAGAGTCCAGCATTTCAGGCACAAAATCGTGCTTCTGTGCGATTGACTGAATATGTTTGGCAATTGTTTCATTGTTGGATATAATCAATACGTTATTATTCTTTGTATGTATATCTGTAATCGTTCTGGCTTGTTTTTGATCCGTATCATCTGAAGATTCTCTGGTTTCATCGATGGTACTCTCGGATTCTTTTTTGACTTCCTGGATAATTTCCACAGGTTCAGTTTCTTGCGAAATGATCACATGCGGCCAATCCTTTGGGATAATTTCTGGTAAAACAACACGAAATGTGGTTCCTTTTTCAATTTTACTTTCCAATGAAACATCGCCTCCCAGCAGATGAACCATCTTTTTCACAATAGACAGCCCCAATCCGGTGCCACCATAACGCCGCTTGGTTGTGCCATCACCCTGCTGAAATGCTTCGAATACTTGATCCTGTTTATCCACAGGAATACCAATACCCGTATCTATTATTTCAAAGAGGACTAACTGGTTGGTATCAAATGAATACTTTTCAAAAGCAACATGGGCTTTTTCAGGCCGTTTAATCGTTAAGGCCACTTTTCCTTTTTTTGTAAATTTGAAAGCATTGGATAAAATATTTTTTAAAACCTGTTCCAGTCGCAGTTGATCTGTATACATATGAACCGGTAAGTCGGATGATATTTCGGTGTTGAATTCAAGCGCTCTTTGAGTCGCAACCGGTTCAAATGTTTTTGTCAGACTTGAAATAATATCCTGTAAATAAGATGTTTCTGGATATACTTCCATTTTTCCGGATTCCACTTTGCTCAAATCCAGGACTTCGTTGATCAAGTTTAGCAAGTCAGTGCCACACATATTGATGGTACTGGCAAATTCTTTTTGTTTGTCAGTTAGATTATTATCCTTGTCCTCAGCGATAATGCCAGACAACAGCAAAATACTGTTCAAGGGGGTTCGTAATTCATGGGACATGTTGGCTAAAAATTCTGATTTATACTTGTTGGCTCTTTCCAGATCCCTTGCTTTTTCTTCAATGGTCAGTTTTTGAATCTTAAGGGTTTCATTGTTTTTTGAAATGGCTTCCTTTTGTTCTTCAAGCAATTGGGCTTGCTTTTCCAATGCTTTATTACTCTGACTTAATTCTTCATGCTGCTGCTGAAGATTGATTTCGGATTTTTGCAATCGCTTGGTCTGCTCTTCAAGATCTTCATAGGCCTGTCGAAGTTCTTCCTGCTGAACTTTCAGTTCCTCAGATTGATTCTGTGAATGTGCCAGTAAGGTGGACATGCGCGTTCTTGCTTTTGAGGTATTGATTGCCACAGCAATGTTTTCAGAAACAATTTCCAGAAAATTCATCTGAATCTGCGTAAATGCTTTGACTGCCCCAAATTCCATGACACCTAAAACTTTATCCTGAAAGATCAAGGGCACAACAATAATTCCCCCAGGTTTTTCCTTGCCCAGACCTGATTGGATATACAAATAGTTTTCTGGCAGTTCATTGAAAACAATGATCTTTTTTTCCAGTGCCGCCTGTCCAATCAGTCCTTCACCCATGTCAAAATCATTGCTTAAAGACTTCCGGTGTGTGTATGCATAGCTGGCCACCAGCCTGAGCCTTGTGTCTTTTTCTGTGTAGAAAGTTCCCACCGGTGCATTGAGATAATCGCACAGGAAAAATATAATATTTTCAGCAAGGCTTTGCATATCTTGTTCCCCGCGTAACCTGACATTTAACTCTGTCTGTCCAGTTTTGATCCAGTTTTGTGCGGCATTTTCTTCAGTGGCTTTTCTCAGTGTCTGGGTCATTTGATTGAGTGCTGTAATCAGTCGTTTATCTTCTGTTGCCGACTCAATTGAAACAGAGTAATCTCCTTTTGATATTCTTTCAGCAAGATCAACCAGTTTCATTTCATTGGAAAAATCCATAATAAATTTCATGACTCCTTCAATTTGATTATTGGAATCATTTATGGGAACATTGATGTATCGTACCGGATAGGAATGATTATCAACGTGAATATTGGTGAGCGTTGTCAGAGTCATGCCGGTTTCCATAGCACGAAATGCTTTACAATTGCCTGTTTTACAATGGTCTGCTTGTAACAAATTCTTACATTTCATGCCGAGACTTTTTGAAACAGGCATGTGAAACATCTTTTCTGCTTCAAAGTTCATATATTCGACTTCAAGTTCTCGTGAAAAAATGATAATAGGTACTGGAACATTATTTAAAAAAAGAAGATGCCGTTCTGCCATTAAGCCCGCATTTTTGACCTTTTGGCGTATTATTTCCACCGCTGCACCAATACTTTCAGAAGGGGGTGATTCTAAAAAAAATTTAGAATAATTTCCCTGACTGATTGCAAAACAGACATCTCGCAGATGCTTCAAATGATTAACAAGTGCCTGAAATGACAAAGATATACTCTGTA
>Ga0272440_1001441_pt1 | contig 19402 bp, 13 predicted proteins | sample SSMMMBAug17_FD_192440 | JGI IMG/M metagenome (GOLD analysis project Ga0272440, IMG submission 192440) | Marine sediment archaeal communities from Little Sippewissett salt marsh, Falmouth, MA, United States - SSM-MMB-Aug17 | ecosystem: Environmental > Aquatic > Marine > Wetlands > Sediment ...
ATATATATTGGTTCATGTATTATAACAAATAAATCTGTTATCTTTGTATTTTGACTTTTCATTACTTTCCTTAAACATACAATCATCAAATCTTATTGATATGATAGTAACTTAAATATATTTTTAATTTTTAAAAGACTTGATTGGTTTTGTAGAAAAAATGAAAAAAATTGGAGGGTCAAATATTTTTAGCAAAAGTGGGTCATTTTAATTTAGCGTTAAGGGCCTGATACTAATAATAATTTTTCATAACGATGACACCAATTTACAATGTTAATAAAAGGCAATAATGGAATAGGAATAATATGCACATCTTGCTCCTGATTTATTGTATCATGGCTAAGGAATGCTCTGAAAATAATTTCCCCATTCGGTAAAGTCAGACAAGTCGGACAGGTCAGACCTGTCAGACTTGTCTGACCTGTCCGATTTTTGAAAATGGGGACGTTATTTTTCGAGCATTCCTAAGTATAATGGAATGAGCTATGGAATATTTTTTGAAAAATTATTAAAGTATTTCTAAGGCAGTCGCATCGCTTGTACCCAAATCTCAACCCGCCTGTTTTTCAATCGACCGGTTTCAGTTTGATTGCTTGCAATCGGAAATTCTTCACATGCGGTAACCAGTTCATCTACATATATTCCGCTGATTTTCAACTCTCTGGCAACCGTTTCAGCACGTTTTAAGGCGACAAGACAGTTTTGTCGATAAGATCCACGGCTGTCAGAATATCCGATAACAAATATTTTTAACAATCCAGACTTACGCTGTAACCATGATATCAATTGTTTCAGCTTTTGGGTACTCTCTTGAGTGAGTTGGTAATCATTGCTTTTAAAATAAAAATTCATTGACAGTTTTTTTGATTGTCGGGTGATTTTGACCAGTTTGTTAAAGACCGCTTTATTGACCGGTTTTTGCCATAACTCACGTCTTGATCCAAGTGCTTTTACTGTACAATCGACATAACCGCACTTTTTGACAATGGCCTGGCCTTTACTTGACTGAACAAACGTCACAAAAGGCAATGCATACTTTCTGGCAGAAACCAGAATTGTATACAAATAAATTTTTCGGATCATGAGATATGAATCAATGGAAACACTGAAATAACCTGGCCTGACAGGATCTATTTCATGGTCTGCTATGGCAAGGGCTTGATTATCATAAATAAATGGCAAAGAACATAAGCCGATACCATAAGGATCTTTATGTAAATATCTGGACAGGGCATTTAAGTTTTGGAATTCCCTTGTGGTGTGGATCATTTTTCCATCAAGAAATTGTTTTTGAAAAACTTGATATAAATCGGATACAGGTTCTGGTGTATAAATATGAATATCTTTTGACGCATCGGAAAACAACCATTGCTTGATCTTGCCTGAAAAAATGTCCTGAACGTCTTGAATGGTCATATTTTTTAATGGATTTGCCGGATGAACCATCGCAACAATCCCGTCCATCGCGATCAAATATTCTGCAGGGAACAGTTCGGATTCTTCTGTTTTTGTTAGTGGCCGGCTTGGGGTTGATTTTAAAATCTTTTGCCCGGAAACAATAATATCACATTGACCATATTGTAACCATTCATAGGCCTGTTTTGTATACACTGTTTGAATATCAAACAGAAAAGATTGATCTTTTATTTTACCCGCAATGTGTATGCTTTCATTTTCATCCCTTTTTTGTGTGATGAATTCAATATCTGAGGTATCATAAAAACCGCGAACAAGGGGGGGAATCAGTTGATTGCATAATTCTTGATCTCCACAAATACGAAGGGCGACATGCTGTGGTGCCACTTTTTGCGGTTCAGGCGATTTCTGTTTCTGTATTAATTGGTTTTGTTGCGTAAATGGGGTTTCTTTGATCGTGTTATGAGTCTGAGTTATTTCCCGGGATTTAGTTACTGTTATTTCAGAAACAATTTTTTTCTCTTTAACTTTTGATTTTTTTTTTCGTTTATCAGATTCAATCACCAGCGGTCTTTTCACTGAACTTTTTAATGGTTGCACATTTTTGGGATAAAACACATAATAAAAACCAAGAATCCCAATAACAAAAAATAATAGCATGGAAAAAATAAAAAAAGACTTTCCTTTTTGTGTTGCGGGTTTGGGCATTTTTGCTTTAATTGCTTTGGCCAGTTCATGGGCACTTTTAATTCGTTCATTGGTATTAAGGCAAACAGCATGGTCAAGGACATCGCTTAATTCAATGGGAATATTTAAACCTTGAATCTTGCTTGCTGAAATCAAGTGATCTTTTTGTAATCGTTCTCTGGCAATGGGGATTTTCTGGCCTGTGATCATCTGATAAAGAATGGTGCCGCAAGCATAAACATCAGACCACGCGCCAATTTTTGCATTGGGTATGAACTGTTCAGGAGGGGCTTCATCATAGTAAATTGTTTTTCTGATTGACTCGCTTTGTTTATACAACATTTGTTTGGCCTGGCCAAAACCAAATATAATGGGATAGCCCTGGGGTACGATCATAATTTTTGCCAGGGTCAAGTTGTAGTGATAGATATTTTTTTTGTGCAACCTGTGAAGGGTTGATAATATCGGCAAGATGATTTCAATGCCTTCATGAAGCGTTAGTCGGCCGCCTCTGATAACCAAATGTCTTGATAAGTCTGTTCCATCAATATAATCAAGTACCATATATGCGGTATTATTTTCGCTGAAATAATTGACCACATGAAGTACATGTTGCATACGTATATCAGATAAAGTTAAGGCCTCCTTTAAAAAGGCCCTTTTTCCAAATACAAACAATTCATTTTGAGCCTCATCTGCATTGGGGCGAACATGGCTCCGATCCACACCACGACTGGAAAGCCCTGCTGGAAAATATTCTTTGACAACCATGCGGCGATTGGATGTCATATCATATGCCATGTAAGTATTGTTGAAACCATCACTTGCTAAAGGGATGCCCAGCAGATATCTTTCTTTCAGAATAGATCCGGGGTCCAAAAATTGATAATCAGGTCTATATTGACGATAATCATAGCCACAATGTTCACAAACCACATCATTTTTTCTAATTCGCATGCATTGAAAACAAATGGTTTGCATTAATTGCTTTGTTTGCGCGTGCTGTTTCATTTTTTTCGTTCCAGACGTGCGACAGCCTCAATATGAAATGTATGTGGAAACATATCAACCGGCTGTACCTCTTTTACCTCATAATGATTGGCGAACAAGCCCAAATCTCTTGCCATTGTTGATGGATTACAGGATACATAGACAATGCGCCGTGGTCCTTTGGATAATAGTTGTGCTATTACCTTTGGGTGAGTTCCCGCACGCGGTGGATCCATAATCACAACATCAGGATTTTCCTTTTGGTCTTTAATTTGATCTTTAATATCACCACAAATAAAATGGCAATTATCAATATTGTTAATCATACAATTTTGTCTGGCATTTGTGATCGCTTCAGCAACATATTCAATACCTAATACAGATGCACAACTATTGGCAATCCATATGGCGATTGAGCCAGTTCCACAATATAAATCCCAAACAACATCTGATGGTTTCAATCTGGCATATGATTTTACTGTTTCGTAAAGATGCACTACTGAACGTGTATTTGTTTGAAAAAAAGCGTTCGAAGCTATTTTATAAGCAAAGGATCCGATGTAATCCTCAATAAAAGATTGACCTTGTAAGCATTTTTCTATTTCACCCACAGCAACTGCCGCTTTCCGCGCTGAAATCTGATGAATGAAAGAAATAATGTTGGAATGCTTGTTACATATTTCACTTGCCATATCCTGAAGTAAGGCGGGCTTATCAGAAGATGTCACAATATTTACCATCCATTGATCGTGCGCACCGGAGTAGCGAAGCACACAGAATCGCCAAAATCCTTCATGGCTTTTTAAGCCATAAGCAGGTTCCCCAGATAATTTCATAAATTGACGCACATCAGACAAAATTGTATTGCCTTGTTTTTTTTGTAAATCACATGTTTGAATGTCCAATACCTTATCGAAAGTACCTGGCACGTGAAGTCCCAAAGCAAAACTACGATCTATATTTTTATCCATTTCAGATCGCATTAACCATCGTCGATCTGAGCAAGAAAATTCCATTTTGTTTCGATATTGAAAAATGTCTGGAGACCGAATCGTTGAATATACAGTGGGCGATTGAATACCACCAATATGTTCAAGTGCTTCCTGCACCTGCTGATGTTTAAAAACAATTTGCTGATCATAATCAATGAATTGCCATTTACAGCCACCGCAATAATCACTATATTGACAGGCGGGCTGAATACGATAGGGTGATGCTTGAATAATTTCTAACGTTCTGGCTTCAGCAAATTTTTTTTTCTTTTTAAAAATTTTTGCACGAACGATGTCGCCGGCAACCGCCTTGTCAACAAAAACAACTTGGCCTTCATGTTTCGCCAGTGCTCGGCCACCAATGGCCATCTTTTCAATGCTTAATTCTAATTCACTTCCTTTTTTCATTGAATACTCACTTCTGTCAAATGATTGTAAAAAGATTTGAAAATGGGGAACTTATTTTCAGAGATTTCCTCAGCTATCACTGATCATAAAACTGGAAACCGCTTTTTTTAGATCAACCGCCATTTGAGACAATTGTTCAGAATTCTTTTTATTTCCTGATGCAACATCTGTGGTGTTATAGGTTGCATACTGGATGTTTCGAATATCAACAATTAATTTGCTGATCCCTCCGGAAACAGTCTCGCTGGATTTGGCAATATCAGAAATGCCTTCAGCTACTTCAGAAATATTAATTGCCGATTCTCGTGCAACACTGGCTACCTCAGTTGCTGAGGTTTTAATCTCTTTTAAACCATCGTTGGCATGTTTGATACGTTCGGCAGATTCAACTGCGGATGTGGCAATGGAATCAACTGACATTGTGATTGCGTTGGATGCCTCACTCTGTCTGGAAATGGCTTCTCCAATATATATATTATTTTCCAGTACTTTTTTAATGACCTGACTGGTTTCTTGAATGCTCTCAAAGGTAATATCTATATGATTTCGGATTTCTTTTAAAAGTTTTCCAATCTGATTATTGGCATCAGCAGTCTTTCCCGCCAGATTCTTAACTTCTTCAGCGACCACACCAAATCGAATTCCTGCGTCTCCGCCACGAACAGCTTCAATGGTTGCATTCAAAGCCAGCAAATTTGTTTGTGTTGAAATGGTGCTGATAATTTTTACCGCACCCTGTATGGAATCAGATGCCTTTTGTAATTTATCAAGGGCGTTTAAACTTTTATTGATTTGCTCATTGGCATCTTCAGATATTTTAACTGTTTCTGATGAATTTTGAGAAACAGTTGCTAAGTTACTTGACATGGTTTCTATGGATGAATTAAGCGTATTGATATCAGATGAAATTTTTTCAATATTGCTTGTAATTTCAGACATATTTATGGAAGCCTGGCTGGCGGATGTGGCAACTGTATCAATATTCGTACTTAATTGGGCAATTTTTTCATTGGTATTGTTTACATTGGTTGAAATTTGCGATGTAGACTCTGCAATGGCTGTCACATAATTACCATTTTCTTCAGCGTTATTTACCACAGCATCGGCATCACCGCTCATGTCTTCAGAAAACTCAAACAAAGATGATGAGCCCAGTTTCAGAGATTCTGATGCTTCGGCCAGATTAATAGCATTTTGACGAAAAGTGGATATGATTCCAGATAAATTTTTTCGAGTTGTTTCATAACCTCGGGCAATTACGCCAATTTCATCACCTCGTTTCGTGTCTTTTTCCGGCAATGAAGCCAGGAGGTTATTATTTCCCATTTCATGAATGCATGATGATACTCTCAGAATAGGCTTTGCCAGAGAACGTCCGATAATCAATGCAATGCCCAGCATGAATAAAGCACCAACAAATGATATAATCACCTGAGTCATCCCAACCCTGTATAATTTATCGCGGGACATTTGTTCATCAACTTTTAGCTGCTCAGCCGCTTCTTTTTTGAGAAGTTCAAGCTCAGTGTTCACCATCGCATCCGTATAAATCACTTTGACCTGGCCGATCTTGTTATTTTTATAAATACAATCTTGCATATCAACCGGATATTGCCTGATTTTTGACTGATAGGGAAAACTTCCTGTATAAAATTCAATTTTACCTTTTTCATTGCGCCATATGGATGTAAAAATCTGATTCATTTCATCATATACGATAATCCCAATAAGCCATTTAGGCTCCATAAAAACCTTTAGCATGTATTCAGCAGTAATTGGGTCCAGATCATACAGGCTGACCAGAACAGATTGCGCCATGATACGATTATAAGCCTGAACCGAATTTTTCAAAGACTGGTATACGTATTGTTTTCTTTTTTCAATCATGGTCTCATATTGTTTTTTTCGCGTTTCAATCACGTTTTGAATCAATGAATTCTGCTGATACAAGAATACAGATCCAATAATAACCAGAAGGCATATGAGCAGCAAACTAAAAAACATGGATATCTTACTGGCAATACCAATATTTCGATAACGAATTTTTTGTATTAAATGATCCTTAAAAGCCATGTGTAATTTCCTCATAATAACAAGGGATTAGATGTTATGCTTAACAATTGATTGATTATTTAAGTGCAATTTTCGAGCCACATCCACTTAACAATCACAATGATTTATCTTGCATTTATGAATAATTCATGGTTTGTATGATTTTCAATACGAATAATCAAGAACTTATTTAAATAATTAACAAATACACTATATAATTTCAATCATTTAAAATAATATGGCCACACATACTAATGATATAAGGTTTATGAAAACAGCGCTTCATTGTGCCTCAATTGCTTTAAATCGAGGGGACTTTCCGGTAGGTTGCGTACTGACATATCAGAATAATATCATATCAACGGGCGAAAGAACAGGCTCCGCCGGGCAATCTTCCAATGAGTTGGATCATGCCGAAATCAATGCTTTGAGAACGCTCAGTACAATAAACGTACCTCATTTAAATTCTGACCACTTGATCTTGTACAGCACATTGGAACCCTGTTTGATGTGTTTTGGTGCGATATTGATCCACAGAATTCCACGCATTGTATATGCTTTTGAAGATGCCATGGGCGGTGGTACATCATTAAACTGTTCCAGCATCACCCCCTTATACGCTGAACATAATATTGAGATTGTTTCCGGTATTTGTCGTCAGGAAAGTTTGCTTTTGTTCCATGCTTTTTTTAATAATCCCAAAAATAATTATCTGGCAGACAGTTATCTGGCAAAATACGTGAAAAAGCAAATAGATAAATAATCGTTCTTAAAATAATTCATATAAAAAACAGGTGGTTATTCAGACATAGATTTGTATGCGAATTGTGTAAAAAAAAACTTGATTTTTTTCATATAATGAAGTATAAAAAATCCTCTCGTTAATCGGTCAAATTAACTGAGAGGATTTTAATTACATTAAGAAGGCAAGATTTGAGAGAAGAAAGGATTTATATGGCTTCTCTCAAATTTTTGCCAGCTTTAAACTTCACAACATTCGTTGCCTTAATCTTGATTTCTTCGCCAGTTCTTGGATTTCGACCTTTACGTGCTTTACGTTTAACCTTTGAAAAAGTTCCAAAGCCCACCAAAGTCAATTTACCATCTTTTTTCTTCAATGCTTTGGTTACACCATCCTGAAAAGCATTCAATGCTTTTCCTGCATCAGTTTTTGAAATTTCCGCTGTTTCTGCGATAAAATCGACTAATTCTGCCTTTGTCATAATGTCCTCCTTTTAATAAAATTAATATAAATGATAATATGCAAACACTTTTTTGCTTGCATAAACAAGAAAACCTTGAATGACGCCGTTTTATAAAAACTATAATGGTGTGTCAACAATTTTCAACGATTTAATTAATTTTTTTTTATCAAACCCTATGTATACTATTTTTAATAAGTGTCAAAACTGTAAAATAAGCAATATCGTAGTGCCATTTTGGGAATGAAAACGTAAAGCCTGACACTATTAACTTGCAATATAATATATTGATTTTATTATAAAATTAATTTACGCGCTAATCATACAAGAACCGGCTATTAGGGCAATTAAGTATTTACACCATTATTTAGGACACGAAACAAATCAAGTAAATAAACTCAAAGAATTGTGGGAATCTCAAAATGGAAAATGATGAGGGACGTTTTTTGGGGTGCATAAAATGCTATTAATTTATTCTTGGCCGGTTTTTCTGTGTTTATACCTCGGTATTTGAACCCTTTGTCTAAGTCTCAAATTTTTTGAAAAAAAATGGGGTCTTTTTCTCATTAAAAAATCTCTACTCTTCATTCTGTTCTTGAGCTTCAACAGCCATTACAGAAGAAAGCACAGCAAGACGTTCTGCATTAGGGAGCAATTTATAACGTTTCCCCCAATTTGCTGCCTTGCGTTTGATACGTTGTCGATCAGTGAAATTTATTCCCGCGAACCAGCACCAATGGACGCGATCAGGCTTAAAGTTAAACCAAAGTTTTTCTATCCGAACACCGCCTTGATTCATTACTTGCAATTCAAGATTACCCCAATTGGGTAGGAGATGATCATAAAGAACCGATGGATAACCAGAAAGCATCACAGAACAAGGTAAGCCTTTTAGTATTTCCAAAAGTTCAATATGATCCTTTTCTTCATAATCAAAACGATATCGACGTTTTGAAGTACGTGTATATAATAGATAAGGCGGATCACAGTATACCAACTCGCGTCCATGAAAAGTATATGTTTTGAGAAATTTATGTGCGCAATCATGCACTTTTTTTACAGGGTAATCACAAGTGAAAGCACTAAGAGCTTTTAGATCAATATCAATTCCCATATTGAGCAATGCGGGTGGTTTGCGGAGCATAATTGCGCCACCGCCAAGGTGAGTTTCAATGTATGTTTCATGGGGGGGGCATCATTGCGATTAAGGGTTGACATAATCCCGAAGTCGCCTTTGATCCAAAGTAAGCGCCCATAGTAATATGACCTCATTATTAGCTATTCAATTCATTATTGGATGAAGATATGTTTGAATCGCCTATATTTTTTTAATTCAAAATAACAGCAAGTAACATACTAAGAAACAAAAGCAGCATTAAAAGAACACAGTTCCGAATCAATCGCGACTTTTTGTAAAACTTGGTCACAGAAGCCTCATCCATAAAACTTTTCAACGCTTTTTTTATATGTGAGTGTTTAATTATCCTTGATTGCTCACTATAGGCAACCATCAGGCAGCGATCACAAATAATATTGATCAAACGGGGCAAACCATTACTGTATTGATAAATGCGCCGAAATATTTTTTCCGAAAACCAGGGTTGTGTACTTCCCGAACCCCCTGCCACTCGAATCCGATGCTGAATATAGGCGATGGTATCTGCCAGAGAAAGCGCGCTGAGTCGATAGCGTATAGTTATTCGCTGATATATTTTTAATAATTGCGGCCGTCTGAGATTCTCGGATAATTCCAGTTGTCCAATCAGTATTACTTTAACCAGTTTTTGTTTATCGGTCTCAAGATTTGAAATCAAACAGAGCTGTTCTAAAGTTTCATCACTGAGATTCTGGGCCTCATCAACGATAATCACCGATACAATATCCTTTTCATGCAATTCAAGTAAATGCTTTTGAAGTAATCTCAGTGTCTTTTCATTGGCCTCCTTTTGTGTTTCAAGACCAAAATCACTGACAACAGTATCAATCAATTCCTGAGGTGAAATTCTGGGGTCAACAATCATGGATACCTGAACTTCCTCGCCAATCTGCATCAGCAGGGATCGTACAGTAATTGTTTTTCCCATACCGGGTTCGCCGGTAATTTCAACAAAACCTTCTTCTGTGCTGATACTATATAATAGATGACGCATGACTTCTTTATGTACTGCGCTGGGAAAAAAATACTCAGGGTCTGGGCTGAGCTGAAAGGGTTTATCATTTAATTCAAAGAAGGATTGATATGACATTGTTTAATTCCATATATCATCAAATAAATCTTTTAATCTATTTGTCATTTTTTGAAACCAGTTTTCTTCAACATCATAAAAAAATGGCGGAAGTGGCTGCGCTGAAAACTTATGATCTTTGCCATCCTGAGAATGCGGCATTTCGTTTTTTTCAGTAGGTTCTGTTGTTAAATCTATTTTATTGATACTGTCCATCGTATGAATGACATCATCAATCAGTATTTCAGGTTCAAAAGGTTCTGAATAGCAATCGTTTTGGCTGATACCGTGTCGCTCCAAATCTTTCATTTTTGAAGATTCCATGAGCTTGATAATACGTAAATTCGGTTGATTCTGTATCAGGGTCTTGATAAACAGCACTGCTTTTGTAAAATTATCAACAGTATCGACAATTAGCAATGATGGCTTTTGACGAACAATAGCAGCTTCAGTTGCATAGATTTTATTGTGCCAACTGGAATCTATACCGTGAAAAATAAAGGATTTATGAATAATATTTCCCCGAATCGCGCAAGGCGAAAAAGTAATCACCTTATGTTGCATGCTTGCCTCCTGGGAAAATATCACCGCCAGACATGGCCATGATCATGGCGCCTTTGGCAGTGGTGTATAAGGGATCTTGGGCAATGCGAACTTCAGAAATTCGCACAGGAAATCTCACACCTGAAAGTGCATTGGAAAACCGATCTTCAAAACCAGGGGGCATGGCTGATCCTCCACTGATCACCACAGGCATCGCTTTTGTAATTCGTGGAATCCTGCTGGTGGAATCTATCACTTCAATAAAACTGCCAATGAGCAAGGAAATAAGTTCATCATAAAAAATTGAGAGGGCAGTTTGGATTCTTCCGGTGGAACGTTGCGTGAGATCCAAATTTTCTTGCTTAATAATCTTAACTTTTGTCGTCGATTCCCCCACAGATTGCGCGACTTGAGAATCTATATAATCCCCCCCTTTTTGAATGCTAAACGACACAATGGGCACTGCCATATAGGACAGGCAAACATTGCACATTCCGCCGCCCATGCTGATTCCGATACCTGTATAAGCATCATTCGCCAGTTCAGCAATTACAGTGGCAAAGCCTTCATTTACTGGAAAGGGCTTATAGCCCAGTGTTTTGAGATATTGAATAATTACCGATTCATGATAGGTCACCGACGATTGATAACCAAAAGGCATGCCAGGAACGCTGAAGGCGATAGTTTGGCCTGGTTTTTCTGAAGGTGGAATCATTTGTTCAATGATCGCACGAATTACAGTAAAGCCATCTTCCTCATTGGCGCTGATAAGTCCTTTTTCAATAGGACGTCTGATATCTGCATTAAAAATATTAGCAAACTCTTGAGCCGGATAGCCGCAAACATAAATTTTTCGATTCTGCACAAAAAAAGGAATATTATGGGCCTGTAATGTTTTTTTGGTCACTTCAACAGAGGGAACTGTAAAAAAAGCATTCAGATCTGTTTTATAAGTCATCCGATTATTATTTGCACCCACCATAACAATGTGGCTGGAACCAATATCCAGCCCTAGGGAATCTTGTTGAATGTTGATATGTTTTGAGTCATTGATTTCAAATCTTTGCCTACCATTGGCTGCCGGATACAAAGGCTCTGTAGAAACAGAATGTTGTACAATCTGTCGACGACGGGAGGAATGACTGGTTTTGGGTAGTAAATCTGTCAGGCGATGATCCTTTGGTACATGTTTTTTAGCGATATCGGTTTCTTTTAATGGTTTTTCTTCTTCTGATAAATTAAGTTTATCAATTATGTTGTAATTATCATAAAATGTCGCTGATATATTGTATTGATTCAGAATTTGCTTGAGCAGATTTTTTTTGATTTGATCCTCAGTCACAATGACTACCGGAAGCGTTTTTATTTTGGACTGTATATTTGACTGTATTTTTGATTTTACTTTTAACTGTTTTTTGGGGCTTTCTTTTTTTTTGAAATTGGGTGGATAAATCTTGAAAACATGTTTGCATACCTTACAGCGTACATTTCCACCATTTTTGGGGATGCGGTCATTTTTGATGTTGTACGTGCTTTTGCATTTTTTACATGTGAATCTCATGGGTTTATCACTTGTTTTTTGGGGTATTTGAATAATCGTTCAATTTTGGGATTAATTTAAATTTTCATTTATCAATACAATGTGGATGCCACATTGTCAATATGATTATTGTTTTCTATCACATACACATTTAGATGTCAGCAGTGAAACATAGTACTAATAAATCCGCAATCTACCATATATGCGCCATTCTTTTTGCTTTGTATGTTCAATAGCAGTTCGTTTTAAATATAAGACCATCACACCAATTTCAGAATAGTTTGCATCAGAAAATGTTTGATTGAATAATGCAACTGCAAGGTTCGCATTCTGAGGATCAAGCAAATAAGTCGTCGGGGATATATTCATCAACTTGTTGCGATTTCCGGAAAAAATTCTGGATTGTGAGCTTTTCAATATTTTCCAGTTTAATTTAATTGGAGGTGCATTCAATTTATAAAAATAGATGGTATTATTCAAATACATTTGCATATATGCATCCAGATCCTTTTGACGCCAGGCAGATTCCCATTGCGTAACAAAATTGAGTACCTTCTGGGTGTTTATATCATAATTTTTCTGATGCGATCTGCGAGCAATAACAGGGATAACATTGGTAATAGGATCTATTTTTTTCCATAATTCATCAACACTTTTTTCAGATAACTGTTTTTGAATGTCTGGATGAAACAAAACATATTTATTTTTACTCTTGCTGAGAATATATATTCCTTCAGGAACAGTAATGTCTGTTTTTTCTTGTTTGATCAATTTGGGGCGATCATTTGTGCCTTTCCATACAGTTAATTGTTTGACATCCAGAGAGATCATGGCCAATCTCTTGTCTGAAGGCAATGACAAGATAGATTGTAAGCTGTTATCTTTCTTGACTGATTTCGTTGTTTTTTTGTCTTTTGATTCGACAGATGATTGTGTTGTATGTATTTGTGTTGTCTGTTTTTCAGGTTCTTTTGCTTTTAATGGTGTTTTTTGTGGTTCCTGCTCTGGTGCTTTGGGTTTCAAGATTTTATTTTTTTCTGATTTGTTTTCCATTTTTAGGGAGATTCTATCCTCTAATTTGGAAACAGTGCTCTTATCTGGCTTATTTAAACTTTGGGTAGGTTGGACATGATTCTTCGTTATTGGTGTTGGCATACTGAGTTTCGTTAGCGCTTGTGTTTGTGAAAAATTCTTCAACGTATCAAGCAATTCTGTTTTTGTCAGATTATTTGGATTTTCAATTATGTGTGTTCTTGTTAGATTCTCTGTATTTTCAATTAGTTCAGATTTAATGGTTTGCGTTGTCTTCAAAGGATTGTCAGCCAAAGCGGTATATGCATTGGTTTCAAACTTTTTTGAGTCCAAAAAATATATACCTTCTTCCAGTTGAAATGAATCTGAATGGGTCGATGTTACACCACTAAAGTCAGGTTTACCTTGCCAGACAACCATTCGATTGGTATCTGGTGATACCACAATACAGTAACTGTTTTTTGTAAAAAGGGTTTTTATAGGGAATTGATCCAGATTCATATTTTGACCTGTCTGAATTAATTGATCTTCTGGTTTTTCAGCCAATTTTTTTGTAGCTTCTTTTGATTTTTTTATGACTGTATTTTCAGGTCTTTTTGAAATTTGGGTCATAATTCTGTTGTTTTGGGCAGCTTCTGTTTGTGTTATTGCAATTGTGTTGGCTTCAGTCGATTTTGTATTTTGTGTTATATTCCCAATTTGTATGGGTATACTAGTTTCCTGAGCGTTTTCAGGTACATCTGGAGAAAATGTAAAACGCGAAATCATATAGATGCAGGCAAATAAAAAAAAGAAGGCAACAGATACAACAACGATACGTTTTTTGATAACATGACGCGCAGTTTTTTGATTGGTCTGAAAGCTTCTGTACGCTTTTTTAACATGAATACTGGTTATATCACGTGTACTTTCTGAAAATGCAGCCATTAAAATTCGATCACACATTATATTCACAAGACGGGGAACGCCTTTACTATACCTATAAATTTGATCGACAATTGGTTTTGAAAACAGTGATGGGGGAGATCCTGATTCACTGGCAATTGCAAGTCGATGATATATGTAATTGGCCACATCATTTTTAGTCAAAGGCGTGAGGTGAAAACGAATTGTTATGCGGTTGTCAATTTGTCTTAAAACAGGGTCTTGTAATCTTTGGTGCAATAGCGTTTGTCCGAGCAGAATTATTTTGATCAAATGTTTTCGTTGTGATTCAAGATTAGAAATTAGACATAAGTATTCTAACGCCTCATTTGACAGGCTATGGGCTTCATCAATCACAACGATGGGTACGATATCATGTTGATTAAGTTCTTTTAAATGCTTATGAAATAAGCGAAACAGTTGCTCACCAGTATTTTTTTCGACAATGTCTTCATCCATACCACAATCCAGGGCAATAGAAACAAGCAGATCCTCTGGTGAAATTTTGGGATTGACAATCAATGAGAGCTTAACCCTATCTCCTGCAACTTGATTCAGAAAGGATCGTACAGTAATTGTTTTACCAATTCCAGGATCTCCGGTTATTTCCACAAATGCATCATCTGATTCAATGCAATAATGTAAATGATGCAGCAATTCTTTATGAATATTGCTTGAAAAAAAATAATCGGTATCTGGGCCTTGTCGAAAAGGCTTGTCTTTTAGCTCAAAAAAAGCCTCATAATTCATGCGCTACCTCATTATTTGCGAACTTATGATTGGTAGATTACTCAAGTATTACCAATCTTAATAGACTCCCCAATTACCCGATAAATAATATTGATGCAAAACCGGTCGAATATGTGTATTGATTTGCACGGTGTGTTGTTGATCCAAAACCCCCTTACCAAAATAAATCATTGATTTCATTGCGTTCGCATTCAAGAATTTCAGGTAAATATCTTTAAATCTAAGTTGTAAAGCAAAATGTTTCAATTGAGATGGTGTAATATCTTTATTTTGAATACCCAATACAAAACCCCATTCGCCCATTGTGGGAACATGATTATGATAGGGTAAGGCAGAAAAATTTGCAGCTTCAATGGTTTTCAGAATGCACAAAAACGCTTTTTTAGAAAAATAGGGGCTGGTTGCCTGTGTAACCATAACTCCCCCACGCATCAAATGATGTGCAATTAATCGGTAAAAATCCAATGAATAAACATGCATCAAATCAATTGTATCTGGATCAGGCAAATCAATTATAATAACGGAGAATTGTTTATCATGTTTTTCAAGAAATGTCATTGCATCTTGATGAATAATATTAATTTTGGGTGAATTTAATGAATTTTGATTGATTCTGGTTAATATGGGATGGGTTTGTCCCAGATGCGTCATCACCGGATCAAGATCAATTAAAGTAATCTGTTCAATATCCGGATATTTGAGAATTTCGCGAACAGCAGCACCATCACCACCGCCCAAAACGAGTATTTCTTTATGAGATATACTTAATTTCATGGCCGGATGAACCAAAGGCTCATGATATTTTTCTTCATCATATGTGCTGAATTGCACCTGACCATTAAGATATAACCAATGATATTGGCGCCATTGCGTAATGACAATTTTTTGATACGTGGTTTGTTTGGCATAAACAATTTTATCTTTGTATTTACTTTGTTCGCCAAATTGAATAATAGGCTTTGCAGCAAAGCTAAGAAATACAAAAAAACTAAAGCAGATCAACCAGGAAATGACGAAAAATTTCTTATAATGTATTAAATCCATAAATCGCCACAAAACCAGGGTTGCAACTACAAAATTAATACAGCCCAAAATGATGGGTGTGTAAGTTAATCCCATATAGGGCAACGCAATAAAAGCAAAAATTATTCCGCCAAGCAATGAACCATAATAATCCTTTTCCATGACATTGGAAATATTAATACGTAAATTTTCATAGGATTCATTGATTCGGGTGACAAGTGGGATCTCAAGACCAATAAGGATACCAACAATGATGCCCTGAGAATAAATTACCAAATTAATGGGCTGAACAAATGCAGCCAAACCGTAGGCAATGATGGCTGACGTCGCACAGGCCATTGAAAGTAATAATTCTGTAACAAGAAACCATTCCAGAAGTTGGCTTTGAAACACACGGCTGATTCGACTCCCCACTCCCATAGCGAACAGCATAAAAGACATGACCAGCGTCCATTGAAACACGGCATTTCCAGAAAGATAAGTGGCCAGTGTAGATAAAACAAATTCCGCAATTATACCTGCACAACCTGTTGCAAACAAGGCAATTTTAAGGATATTATTTTCAGATTTCACGGATTCCATTTTTACTCCAAATGCTATGATGCACTTGCATCAGCAGACTTTTCTTGTATTTTCTGGTTTTGAATAATATATTTTTCTATCATTTTTCTGATCATATTCTCAATGATGGGTTTTGATATAAAATCAGTCATTCCAGCAGCGAGACAGGCGTGTTTATCCTTTTCTGTTGCATTTGCTGTCATTGCAATAATGGGTACATCATGGCATAAAACATTGGAATTGATATCACGTATTACTCTGGTGGCTTCAAAACCATTCATTTTTGGCATTTGCATATCCATGAGTATCATATCATATGCTTGCGCTTCCAGCATGGCAATTGCCTCCAAGCCATTATTCGCAATATCGATTTGAAATACAGAATCAAATTTTTTCAACATTAAAAGGGCAACTTTTTGGTTTAAAGCACTATCTTCAACAATTAGTACACTGTAATTATTATAATCATTGTAATCATTTTTTTGGGGAGTATAATAAGCATTTGTTGTTATATCAATTTTTTCAGTTGCTTGTGATGCGCCCTCTAGAGATTTGTTTTCAATCTCCTGTTTTTTTATGACAGCAGTAAACCAGAATCGTGAACCATTGCCTTCCTCGCTTTCAACCCCAATATTTCCTCCCATTAATGCTGCAAGTTGTTTTGAAATTGCCAGTCCCAGCCCAGTACCACCATATTTTCGCGTTGTTGAGGAATCAACCTGTGAAAATGATTTAAATAAACGTTCCATTCGGTTTTTCGGAATACCAATACCTGTATCTTCTACACTGAACATTATTGTTGCATGCTGATTTTGGTCCTGCAGCAATTTAACATCAAGGGAAATTTTTCCTTTTGATGTGAATTTGATGGCATTATTAACAAGATTAATCAATATTTGTTTGATTCTTCCAGGATCGCCATACAAATAATGCGGAACATCATTTTCAATATTTAATGCAAGTTCAAGTCCCTTTTCACTTGATTTGATAGAAAGCAGGTTAATTACATGATTAAGGATGATAGTGAGATCAAACTCAATATTTTCAATATCGAGTTTTCCAGCCTCAATTTTTGAAAAATCCAGTATATCATTTAGAATATCCATTAATGATTCGGCACTTGTTTTAAGTGTTTCAGCCATATCAAGATCTTCTTCATCAAGGGTGCTATCACATAACAACGTTGCCATACCAATAATACCATTCATCGGTGTTCTGATTTCATGGCTCATGGTGGCTAAAAAAGAACTCTTTGCTCGATTGGCTATTTCAGCATCATTTTTTGCACGAATTAATTCAGATTGATTCCGACCTAATAATATTCCAAAAAAAACGATTAATGCAAAAATAACTCCTCCGCCAATTGCATGCGTTAATAACAGATTCATATTCAGTTTTTTGGGTTGAAATGGAAGGGTTACACTAATTGCACCGCGTATATCACCTTCTTTATATCCCTGTATGGCGTGACACTTTAAACAAGCCTTTGAGACATAAAGCGGCGCAATATAACGAAAAATTCTTTTTGAATCTATCTCAACAAATCCAGACCATTCACTTTGTCCTGTTTCAAAAAGGGCCATTTTTGAACTTTCCCAGGGTTCGGCTATATTTTCCGGCCGAATCGGTTTCAGGCTGGTTATGTGAAATAAAATATCAGATCTCTCTTGAGCGATTTCAGCTATTTGACGTGTCATAAATGCTGGATTAATTTTGGTGTATTGTTTCCCATTGACATCAGTGATATCTCTCGAAGGAATATCAAGGTAAGGATTTGGCTGAACATTATTATTAATGGGAACATAAACTCCGCCATGCCCTGCATTCCACGATCTTGTTAATACAACTTGTTTAAAAAAGGATTTGGCTCCTTGCAGGGCTGTATTTTTTTCGTTTATGGATTCTGTTAAAATATTCCAGTAAAATGAAACACATACTGTTATTGTCCAAATAAATAGAATGGTTGTAATATATCTTTTCAATTGTTTTTTGCCTTAAATAATAAAATTGCACAACTTCTTATTTTTATTTAAAAAGTTTGCTAATTGGGGAATGCTCGAAAGATAGGTTCCCCATTTGTAGTTCAATTGTTTATGGGTTTTATGATTTAACATTCCAAAATGATGAAACCATTCGCTGCACTCATCGCCATAAAATATGTCTGACATGAGAAGATGTATATTAAAACAAGGTCTCAACAAATAATAATTGTCTTTGCCTTTTGGTAATTGATCGCGATACATCCCTGTCAGGTAATATAATGAACGATTTGGATAATATGTAAATGAAGATGCCTTCATTTCCAGATCAATCCAGATGCCATTCTCATTATCTTTTGCACGAATATCAAGTATACCTTGTTTCTGCTTGCTTAATGGTTGAGTTTCATCATAAGGATTTTTGATCTCCATTTAACTAACACGTGGTCCTTAACCATCCTTAACCATCGTGTGCCATGACTGCATTTATCAATTTTTTTACAGGACGACTTTTCTTTTCTCTGCCGAATATCCATTTAAAAGCGACGTCATTCTATAAACGAATTTCTATTTTATGAGCCATTCTTATTTCTCCTTGATGAACTAAAGTTTTCATAAACACTATTTCTAAACGCTGTGTTTGTCAATGCTTCTTTGTTTTTTTTATAAAATTCTCTCACTCATAATATTACCTTATTGAATCAAATTTTAGTTCTTGTTACTAAAATTAACTATGATCGTCCAACTTTGGTTTTTCCTGGCATATTTATTGCCCTTTTTTACATTTTTAGTTTTTTAGTGTAAGAAATTTAAAAATTCTGTGTCTCTCTATATATATATATATATATAGATATAGAGAGAGACTATATATGGGGACGTGCAACCTAAAAGATCCCTTATTGACATTTTTTCATAAAATTTTTATTTTTTATAATTTTCATTCCGAAAACCTAATATCACACCCCCTAACTTCATGTAATTATATATATTATTGATTAATTAAACTATTCAATTCTTTGGTTCGGGCACTTTTGGTTTAGGACACAATTCATCCTTAAATTTTTCAGTAACATGCTGT
>Ga0272440_1001442_pt1 | contig 19396 bp, 17 predicted proteins | sample SSMMMBAug17_FD_192440 | JGI IMG/M metagenome (GOLD analysis project Ga0272440, IMG submission 192440) | Marine sediment archaeal communities from Little Sippewissett salt marsh, Falmouth, MA, United States - SSM-MMB-Aug17 | ecosystem: Environmental > Aquatic > Marine > Wetlands > Sediment ...
GACCGAAATCAAATGTATTCGTTTAGCGATCATAGGGTCGTTTTCGGTTATTGTTCGAGGGCAAACACAAGGTTTGCCCCTACATTCATTCTCGGACATAGGATCGTTTTCGGTTATTGATTGAAACCACTTCCCCTAACTTGTACATACGCCCTATATTATCTTACAACTTTGGTTTTTCAAAACGCGTGATGTATATGTTCGTGTTCATCAGTGATTATCTGCCTGAATTGGAAAAATTATAGTTGTAACAAATGTTCAAGTGACACAGCGCGCGTCCCTGATGCATTGCCACGCAGAGCGAGGGAACGAGAATCGGCGCTAGTTTGTACAAAAACTTGAATAGCAAGTAAAAGAATATTTAATCAAAAAAAGGAGAACAAAATGGAACTATGCCCTTGTGGTTCAAAAAAACAATATGAAAACTGTTGTCTTCCCATTATTAATGGAAAGGAAATAGCGAAAACAGCCGAACAACTGATGCGTTCGAGATACTCTGCTTATGCGAAGAATGAGATTGATCATATCCATAAATCATATCATCCAGACAAACAAAAAGGTTTCGATAGAAAGGCCAACAAAGGAATGGCTACGAAATATATCTGGACAGGCCTTGAGATTAAAGATACTGTTGATGGGGGCGTTGATGATACAACTGGAGTGGTTGAATATATCGCGTATTTCAAATACAAAAACACAACACAATTTATGCATGAATGGTCGAATTTTCAAAAAATTGATGACCATTGGTATTATGTTGATGGAGAGTCTATCCAAATTGAGCAAGTCGTTCGATCAACAGATAAAATTGGCCGAAACGATCCCTGTTCTTGTGGAAGTGGTAAAAAATATAAAAAATGTTGTGGAAGCAACGTTTAAAATTCGCAAAGATCATCAGATGCCTAACATAATGTATTGAACCAACCTGTAAATCTTTCCCGCCATAAAGTTTATCATAAAACCAGGGTAACGCAATGCGTTACCCTGTAACGATTCTTTTTATCTTCTTGAAATAAATTAAATTATTTGATAGAAAAATCTATTTTTCAGTAAACAGAGGTAACACACCAAAGGGAATGGATATTTAATTTTTAAATAAATTAGCCTAGTTAAAAAAATTTGCCTTATGGCATATTTATTGATAATTTGAATATAAAAGGTAATTGACAAAGCTCGAAAAAACATGCTCATTAACTTGATCGTACAAAAAAAGCTTGTGCAGAGACGTCGCATGCTACTATTGATATTGTTCATTTTGAGGTAAATGTACTGTAGAGACGTAGCATGCTACGTCTCTACACGACCTTATTTTTTTGTACGTTCAATAAAAATGAGCATGTTATTTTCCAAGATTTCCTAAGGAATGATCTGAAAATAACATACTCATTTCTCTTGAACATACAAAAAAATAAGGTCGTGTAGAGACGTAGCATGCTACGTCTCTACAGTACATTTACCTCAAAACGAACAATATCAATAATGGGGAAGTTATTTACAGAGATTTCCTAACTAATTTTTCAGAATGTCGATCAAAGATAAAATTTGTTTGGTCAGTCCTATATGAATAACGCTGAACTTATCATTCGTCATGCAATTTTTAAACTCATATAAAACACTTGATCTATATAACTGTTTTTGATTTTTCGCAAGTATATTTTTTTGATGTCTATTGGAATTAAATTGGGGTTTGGATTTAACGATTAGAATTAATAATGAAAACCAACTTAAAATTAAGACCCAAATTATCAAAATTTCCGCGTTTGGATCGTTGCTTTAAGTTGGTTTAATTGGGGGCTTGCTATTATTCGGAGGATTCATTCTCTTGCGATTTTTTTAAATTTTCCACAATAATGGCTAATTCTTCAACGCGTTTGGTTAATTTCGTAATTTCCTCACCAGTTGGGACGCCAAACCGATTAAGTGCAGTGGCAATACGTTCTTCAAAACGTTCTTCGAGTTTTTCCCAGACACTTTCTGCAATCGTTCTCGTTCCCTCAATTTTTCCACCAATCTTTTCCCAAACGTTCTCAGCTTTTGCACGAGTATCTCTAACATGGTCTTTAACACGTTCGGTAACATTATCCTTCAACGTTTCTTTGAGTATATCTTTGACTTTTTTGATCTGATCCATACTCATGTTTTCAAAATCCTGGCCCTTTTTTACCAGGTTTTTGAAAAAATTAGTTCCTTCACCATCAGTCATACTCAAAGCTCCCAGGCCGGCAAGCCATATTTTGCTTGCTGATTCCTTAATTTCATCAATTAATTTTTCTGCTTTTTCAGGCATTAGACACCTCTTTTAGTATATTAGCCTGTCACAAAAGGACAGGAAAGAATTATTCAAAGGGCAAACATGCTTCGGTCACCCAGTCACGTTCAGCACAAAGGCTGCCACTTTCAGGAAAAAATAAACTGTCAAAAGTATCAATTAATCCATCAATTGCTTCTGGAGCAACTTCAGCAATATTCGTGATTACGTCATTAAATAGAATAACAGGCGGATACTGTATTTGTTCTAAATATTCTTTAACCTTTTTTAGATTTTTAATAAAAACTAAACCTTCTCTACCAATAACAAATACAATACCTAAACCTGTCAGCCAAATAAATCGTCCAATCTTAAAATTTGAAGAAACATATTTCATCATACGTCCTTTTCTTTTATTGATCATGATACCCGACTATTTTCAGAATCATGAATAACAGGATCAATGGCCTGCAAGGAAGATTCCAGCTCCTCGACACGTTTTTTCAAGGCAGCCATTTCTTCTCGCATCCGCCTTACAGGCCCAATTTGACCCAATGAGGATTGAACAAAATTATCAACTTTTTTGTGAACATATCGATCCACTTGATCCACTTTTTGCTGTATATGCTCCATGCTATCACTGACAGTTTTATTGCCAGCACGAATCAGATCATGCAAAAGATCAATGGATAAAAAGGATTTTCCCTGACGGCCTTCCTCAGAAATAATATACGTCAAAACCTGACCAGTTAAATCTTCAGATGTTTTCTTGTCAATTACGCGTATATGTTGACCTTCACGAATCCATGATGCAATCTTTTCCAAAGATACATAGGTACTTTCCTTTGTATCATACAGTTTTCGACTGCCATATCGTTTTATGAGTCTGGCCATGCTTTCCATTGTGTATCTCCCTTTATAACACCGATTGATTCAACAATTATGATGCTGTTGCAAATTTAGGCATGGACATATGATTAAACAGACCGCCCAATGTCTCCTTTATATTGGTCATCGCCTGGTGATATTTGCTGCTTAATTCGGCAACAGACTGTTTTGCTTTCCATTGTGAAACCTTCTCTACAATCTGTCTACTTTCCTGGCTGACTGTCGAAATAGCACCCAATGATGCCAGCCATGCTGAACGTGATAAATTTACAACATTTTCTTTTAAATCTTTTATTGAAATCATAACGCCTCCTTATTAAACGTAAGTCGGTTATTGACATAATTGTCATATATTTATTCTCGTCAATCAAAAAGATTAATCGACGACCTGATATTCCTTATATGCACAAAGTTCCCATGTCACATGGTCTGGCGTATTCTGCCACTGCGGGACGAGAAAACAATAACATCATGGTAAATTGCATGGTGTTATGTATTTCTGTGCATAAGGATATCGTTTCATTTTCAATTTGTTTTTGATATGCACGAATTCGATCTTTCTGTTGATTAACATACTTGATCAATGAATTCAGTGAAATAAAAACAGATTGCTCAATGTAGCTGTTCACAGACGTCAATCTTTGGTGGTATACCTGTCTTAACGCCATAAGTTCAGCTATGCGTTTATGAAGTTTATTTTGAATTTTCATAAATTTTTCTCCTTCATGTTGGCGGTGCATATCACATGCACCAAATTTTTCTTCAGGCCCCACCATGATGCCGTGATATTTAAATAATAACGCACTGCGGCATAATTGTCAAGCAATTTTTTCTGCAATGCGGCATTTTTTGATAACAACTTGATTTTTAATTGTTTTTAGAATTGATAATCCATTTCAAAAGGTTGGATTTGTTCCAGGGCTTTTTGAACATCTCTTTTGAAGCTTACACTTGAAGAATAACGAATGGCTTGGTGATAATGTTGAACTGCCACCGGATATTTTTGTTGTCTGGCATATATCTCAGCCAATTCATAATGTGCTTCAGCAAATCGGGGGGCAATTCGAATGGATTCTTTAAAGGACATAATTGCGTTTGAAAATTGTTGTTTTGCGGCATAAGCCTGTCCCAATCCCCGATGCGCAATGGCAAAATCATAGAACATTTCAATGGAACGTTTATAATAAGAAATGGCCTTATCATAATCATTCATTGCAAGGTATGTGCGCCCTAAATTTGCCAGGGGGATATTCGGGGTGGCATATATCAGGTCATTTAGTGTGTCATTAAAGCATTGAATCGCTTTAAGGTATTTTTTATTTTCCAAATAAGCAATACCAAGATTGTTTATGGCATTTGCGTATTGCGGTTTGATCGTGATCGCCTTTTTAAAGTGATCTATGGCAAGATCCGGTCGTTTTTTTCCCAGATAGGCCAATCCCATATCATTTTGAATATATGGATCTCTTGGTGCCAAGCCTTGTGCTTCAAATAAGGTTCGCAATGCTGAATTAAAATCTCCCTGACGCAAATAGGCTTCGCCAAGATTTTTAAGCGATTCAGCCTGTTTCTGTTGCACCATATTCACAGATTGACAGCCCCAACAAAGCAAACACAATATAATTGATATGGTTTGAATGAAATTTAACGTTTTTTGAGTTGAAGGCATGATGCTATTTCCGCTGATGTTTTTTCTACGAACTGTTTGAAATTTTCTGGATTCAATGGATGCCCAGGTGCTGGAACAGGTGAATCTTTTGGGGAAATCAACTCTGGAAAATTTTGCAGTTCTTTTTTGGGAATAATTTCATATTCCGGTAAAAAATTATCTTGAAAATATTGATCCTGAAATCCAGCAAACTTTAGTGCATGTGCTGTTGAATCCAATACCACGCAATATTGATTGTTGATGACTTTATTATCAATCGCGCGTATCATTCCAGCCAGGCACTCGCCACCATGTGTACAGGCAATGTGGCCATTTTTATTGGCCATTATCTGGCAATCCATAATTTGCTGTTCTGTTACCTGCACAATAAAAACATTCTCCATACCAGACAATTCATTATAAAGATTGACTCTATCAATAACCCGAGGCATAGACACCGGATTGCCAATCATGGCAGCCTGTGCCACACTTGGTTTTACAGTTACAGGCTTAAATTTTCGTTTTTGAATATCTTTTTCCTGATAATACTGAAAAACAGGATCCGCATGACTGGATTGTACGCCGATAATTCGAGGCAGTTCTTTGATAATACCTGCATTGAAAAATTTAATAAATCCATTCATCAAAGCCGTGATGTTACCTGCATTTCCAATAGGAACAACAAGTGCAACAGATGAGAGGTTAAAATCAAAATCTTGTGCAATTTCATAGGAATATGACTCCTGACCTAAGATTCTCCACGCATTTTTAGAATTCAGCAGGGCCACATGATATTGATCAGCAAGGGCCTCAACCACTTTCATGCAATCATCAAAAACACCTGGAATTTCAAAAACTTTCGCCCCACTGCCCAATGGTTGTGATAATTGTTGGGGAGTGACTTTCTTATGCGGCAATAATACAGCTGTTTTAATATGGGGAGCAAGATATGCACCATATAAAGCGGCAGCAGCAGAAGTGTCCCCTGTAGAGGCACATATTGCAAGTATTTCTGATAATTTTTCTGAACGTATCAAATGATTAATATAGCTCAAAGCACATGCCATCCCCCTGTCCTTAAATGATGCGCTGGGGTTTTGGCCATCATTTTTATAATAAAAACGAATGCCCATTTTCTTTTGAAACATTTCATTGGCTTCAATCATGGGTGTATGGCCTTCGCCCAGGTATACCAGAGAATCTAATGGTAATACTGATCCCAGAAATTCATGATAACGAAAAATGCCTTTTAATCCCTGAATGTTCAACAATTTTCTGTAATTGAATATTTTGTGCCACTGTTTAGGTGTCAACTGTTGCAACCGATCTGATTGTTGATCTTCAATCATCAGTACAGAACCGCAAGAAGGACAGGTATATAAAAGGCGATCAATGTCCCAAAGTTTGTTGCAATGCAGGCAATGATATTCATATTTGCCACTTTCTTTGGGTATGATGTGGTTTCGAATATCCTCTGGGAAATCTATTAAATCCATGATTTTTTCCTATAGTTAAATATCAAATATATCTTTTTTTAATGATTCGTTGTAATGGTTACTGTCAAGCAGCAATTTTATCAGGAAAATTAATTCTAAATTTATCAAAACGCTCACCTGGAAAAGCAATAACATCTGTTTGTTCTTTTGTCATATCAAAGTTGAAAAATTTAAGTTTATAGGTACCTTTTTTACGAAAGATACCATCTTTTCTTTTATTTTTATTTCCGTGTTTATCCCAAATGTCAAACGTAAAAAACATATAGTTTTTTGGGAAAACAGTTTGAATTTCTTCAAAAGACTTAAATGAGCAATCAAGACCAATTTCAAGCTCAAATACCATTACAGGACGAAATTGCTGTATGGTACCATGCAATCCTTTGATAACTTGTTTTTCATAGGCTTCAACATCAATCTTAATCATATGAATTTCGTCTGATATATAACGATTGAAATATTCATCACCGGCAACAACTCTAAGCGGAATACCGATATCATTGCGATTTTTCTGTCCTGCTACAAACGAACCAATACCTAAATTAGAACCTTCCGGAGCAAAAAAAGGGATTAATTCATTTGTATTACCTACACCAACATCATGAACAAATATATTTTTTAGATTATTAATCTCAATTTTTTCGAAAATTTTATTCCTGACAGGTTCATAAGGTTCAAATGAGTGAACAGCAGCGGATCTGGCGCTCATAAATAGGGTATGGTGCCCTGAATTGGCGCCAATGTCTATAAACACACCTTTATTATGATAAAATAATTGCGCAACATCTTTCCAAAATAATAGATGACCTTTTTCAAATGCACCATAAAAAAAACAATGAAAATCAATTACGTTTGAAATATCCCCGCGATAGCGCATGCCATAGAAATAACACTCAAAAGGCAGGGAATATGATATTGGTGCATTTAGGATATGTGATCGATATAAAGACCGAAGCCACTTTCTAGGAAAAAATTTTTTTTGCCAATTTATTACTAATAATTGAGCAATCGTCATTTGTGTTTCCTTTAATTTTTGTCAGGCTTAATTCTTTGTAGCCCATCCATATATGGCTGTAATGCCTCAGGAACAATAATACTTCCATCAGTCATCTGGAAATTTTCAAGTATGGCCGCAAAAGTTCGACCAACAGCCAGGCCTGAACCATTAAGCGTATGAACAAATTGTGTGCCTTTTTTACCTTCCTCTTTAAACCGGATATTCGCCCGACGCGCTTGAAAGGATTCAAAATTACTGCATGAAGAAATTTCACGATATTTATTCTGAGCAGGCATCCAAACTTCAATATCATATGTTTTGGCTGCTGAAAAGCCTAAATCACCAGTACACAGGTTTACAATACGATAGGGTAATCCAAGCCTTTGCAAAATTGTCTCTGCGTTTAATAACAACTTTTCCAATTCTTGATATGAGGTATCCGGATGCACAAATTTGACCAGTTCAACTTTATTAAATTGATGTTGACGAATCAAACCTCGTGTATCTTTTCCATAGGAACCGGCCTCAGCTCTAAAGCATGGTGTGTAAGCCGTGAAAAATTTCGGCAAATCTTTTTCAGACAGAATTTCATCACGAAATATATTGGTGACAGGCACTTCAGCAGTAGGGATAAGAAAATAGTCATGATTTTCGAGTTTAAACAAGTCTTCACTGAATTTAGGCAATTGACCGGTTCCTGTCATAGTGGCCCTGTTAACAATAAATGGCGGGAGGGTTTCAATATAACCATGTTCCTTTGTATGTATATCTAACATAAACTGTATCAATGCGCGCTCTAATCGGGCACCTTCCTTTAAATATAAAGGAAAACGAGCACCTGTTATTTTTGATGCCCGCTCAAAATCCAAAATATTTAACGCCTCTCCCAATGTCCAATGTGCTTTGGGAGAGAAATCAAACGATTGTGGCACACCAACCTTTTTTATTTCAATATTTTGGGAATCATCAATGCCCTGAGGAACAGATTCATGGGGGATATTTGGAATCTCAAGGAGCGTATTTTTAATGATTTGACCGTGTTCAGCAAGTGTATTTTCCATGTCTTTGATCTGTTTTGACACCTCTCGCATTTCTGAAGTTATCGCGGATGCATCCTCACCATTTTTTTTCATTTTTGCAACCTGACCGGAAACCTCATTTTTTCTATTTCTCAAGGACTCAATTTCAGTCAAGGTATTGCGATAATCAGTATCGGTTTGAATAAATGAATCCAGGTCAATTTTGTTAGCTTCGCCACGTCTGACAATAGCATTTTTGACCTTTTCAATATTTTGACGAATAAATTTTATATCTAACATTTTTTATAACTATCCTTATATGTTTATTTTGGATCTAATGTTTGATCAAATGCAATCAGGTCATTGGGATGACCCAATGCAACCACAGTGTCACCTTCATTTAAACAGGTCTTGGAAGATGGATTGAAAAGCATTTGTCCATCCTTTTTCTGAATGGCAATTAAAATCAAATTAAATTTCTGACGAATTCCCGATTCTTGTAATGTACATCCCAATAGCCCCGATGTCCCCCGAACCTTTATCTGCTCCATCTGGATATCATGCTGCTTTCTCGCAAACGCGTAATCTAAAAAATTGAGTACAGTCGGACGAATAATCGCTTGCGCCATTCTAACAGCACCCACATCATAGGGAGAATCTACCCGATCAGCTCCTGCTGCCACCAACGTTTTTTTCGATGCTTCATGGCAGGCACGTGCAACAATGTAGAGATCAGGGTTAAGTTGTCGTGCGGTCAGCACCAGAAACACATTATCTGCATCTTCACCCAAAACAGCCACAAGTCCATGTGCATTTTTAATACCGGCCTTGAGCAATGTTTTTTCCTCTGTTGATGATCCATGAACATAAATAATACCATCTTCTTCCATGACTGGCAATAAATTTGGATCTTGTTCTATTACAACTATCTCAGAAATTTTGGGCATAAGCTGTTGAAGTAAGACTCGCCCAATCCGACCATAGCCACATATTATATAGTGTTTTTTGAATTTACTGATTTGTTTGTCCAATCTTCGTCTCCCCCATATATCTTTCAATCTACCATCAACAGTAAATTGCACCAGAGTTGACCCAATATATCCAAAAAAACCAACTCCGGTAAGAATCAAAAAGATGGTGAATACATGACCGGTCTGGCTCATGGGTTTCACCTCTCCATATCCGACCGTTCCAATGGTAATCACTGTCATGTAAAGCGCTTCCATAAAGCTCCATTGTTCTATAAGCATATAGCCAGATATGCCACTCCCAAACACAGCTATTGTGAGCATTATCATAAATGTCAAGTGAATGTTTCTATCCATTGTTTATAAATTTCTATCCATTGTTTATAAAATTATTCTTTATATTAATGATAAAAAATTTTGTTGTATATCAGGATTTACTTTTTTTATATAATGCCATTTTTTTGTTGTTTCTTCAAGCGCTATTTACAAACAAATAAAATCAGACAAAACTTATTGCATTAAATTTTACAATGCCAATTTTTTTTTATTTTTTATTTGACATACCTATTATTTTTAGTATATAAGCGTCCAAAATTAAGGAGGGGTGGCCGAGTGGTTGAAGGCGGCGGTCTTGAAAACCGTTGAGTGTCAAAGCTCCGTGGGTTCGAATCCTACCCCCTCCGCTGTTTAATAATTTTCAATTTGGGAGAGATGGCCGAGCTGGCTGAAGGCGCTCGCCTGCTAAGCGAGTGTGGGGTGAAAACTCCACCGAGGGTTCGAATCCCTCTCTCTCCGTCATTTAATTTAACTCAGAAACTAAATCTTCCTGCACCTGTCCAATCGAGAATCAAGGATCGCAAACAAAGTAAGAACGTCCGTAATTATTAAAAGCGTCCGTAATCAAACAAAATAACATTAAATGATAAAAATGAACTGATTTTAATAATTTATGCAATTCATTCTCATATGAACGATATTCAAGTACTCAAAGAAAAATTTCGTGTTTTTGGACAAAAGCGTATATCAAATTTTTTAACCTTTACTTGACAAAATTTTAGAAATTTTTTATTGAGTCAATCTGTTTGAAATTATAAATTTTTTATTAGTAGGAAGTACACATTGTTACCAGATGATGAAATAACGTCCACAGAACAATTGCTGACATTAATTCGCAACAATGACGTGCAAAATGATGTTATTGTTGAACCATCAGCTAGTGAATTACCACAAAAGGCCGATCCTGACAGTGATAATATCACTATTGGAGTGGATATACGTGAAAATGACATCATACTTGTCAAAATAGCCACAGCAAGCAAAGGATCATGGAAATTAATTGATAGCCAACGCTACCAGTTATCAACGACTGACTTAGGTTCCGAGACAGCGATATCAAAAAGCATTTCAAATTATCTCAAAGGTTTTCTCGGGGATACAAAACAATATCGATTATGGGCCTTTGTTTCTTCTGAAAAAGCGGATGTCAAGCATATATTGATTCCAAAAGTCCAGGAAAAACAACTCGCCAATACCATTTTTTGGACCGCTAAAAAAGAAATGGCTTTTGATGAAGAGACGACTTATATAAACTATGAATTGATTGGGGACATCACACAAAAAGGTATTGGAAAAACAGCGGTCATGGTGTACACCATACCAAAACAACAAATTGCATCTCAAAAAGAACTATTCCTTAGAGCTGGCTATTCATTGGCAGGAATATCCACGCCTGAATTCTCAACTCAAAATCTACTTCGAGGAGACATTCTGTCTGGTTCTGGCGATACCATTGCAACTCTTTGTATTGGTCAATCATACTCCAAGATTAGTGTGTACCGACGCGGGTATTTAACATTGACGCGAAGAATAAAAGCTTGCCTCAACAGCATGTCCGAATCTCTGGTTGATAAGATTAAAGAAAGTTATGGTAATGACATGCAATCAGATCAAATGTTCAGCCTGGATTATGCGAGAAATTTATTACTAAAAAATATCAGTCAGAGTATCAACCCTGAAATAGAAGAAGATGAGAATGCAATTGATCAAAACCAGATTTTTAATGGGATATTTCCTGCTGTAGAACGATTGGCCAGACAGATTGAACGAACATTTCAACATTTCAACACGCTTTATTCAGAAGATATCATTACACATTTATATATAGAAGGACCAGTGAGTCGTTTTAGTAAAATGACTCAATATATATCGAAAGAGTTGGACATAAAAGTCTTCCCGCTTGATGTTGTTAGACCGGGCATACCGCAGTTTGTAGACTTTAAAGCACAAAACCCCACTGTTACTGGTGAATGCTTTACACCGGATATTGGACTGGCTATGTCGGATTATCTGGAATCAGCGCCGAATTTTTTATTTGATTATTTAGACAAAGAGCGGATGAAACTAAATGAGCGGATAAATAAAGGAATTCGTATTGGTCTTACTATAGCAACCATATTATGTTTTTGTTTGCTTCTATTTCAAATTTTTGATTCAAGACATAATAAGCATGAAATAAAAGCCTTAAAAGAAAAACTAACAGCTTATGGCCCTCGAGTTGACCAGAACTTGATTTTACAAGAAGCGGCTCGGATGAAAAATTTGTATAAATCACAGAAAAAAATTGCTGAAAAATATCTGGGATTAGCAACGATTACAGAATTAATAGAAAGAAATCCCCATTATATTCAGCTCAATCGCATTCGTTTGGATATTGGACCATTAGTGGTCAAAAAACGTCGAATAAAATCAGACAAACGTGCTACTATTGAGGGAATGGTTTTTAAAGAAAAAACAGGTCATCAAGGACGTGATATCTTCGAAACATCGCTTGCAAATTACATTTTATCTCTCGAGAAATCGCCAATTTTTATAAATCCATCTATACGGGAAAAGTCTTTTGAACATATAGACCGGTATGGAGAGGTTTTGTTTTTTGAGCTTCAAGTCCAAATTCAATCCCGTTCAGATACTACGGAGTGATTATGGATATTTTTGATAAAAATCAACTTATTGACGTTATTCGGCCCAATTTTACATATATAGCATCCTGCTGTGGATTGATCATTATTACACTATTGGCAGGCATATGGCCGTACCAAAAAATTACATCAGATCAGCAAGAAGAGATAAACGCATTGATTTATCAGATAAAAGAACAGGAGGCTCTATCACCAGTCTTGCAAACATTGATTGAGGGGGCCAATATGTCTGGAAATGAATTACTTATGATGGAAAAAGATCAATCTGACATTTTTGTCCCCCAAGATACATCTTCAATCTCTCAATATTTTAAACAATCTGCTCTGAAATCCGGCCTTAGTGTTTTATCTCTTGTGCCTAATTTTAAATCTTTGACAAAAGATTCTCGTTATTTGCCTTTTGAAATGCAGTTACATGGAAGTTTAAATGGCCTGAGAAGCTATCTAATGACAATTGGGCGGTTGCAGTTTTTAGAGCACATTGAAATAATTGATATTAATAGTCGTGGGAGAATTAAAGAATATTTTTTAAAAGTTTGGGTATCTTATAAATAAATAAGAGAGCGTTGTTAAATGTCTCATAATAAGATTTGATATTTTTTTAATAAAATCTATCTTCAATCCATTGACCTGAAAGATAGAGCATGTTAAAGTACACAAAAAAACGTGAGAGATAGATATTATTAATGATAAGGTAAGTCAAAATAATAAAATGTTAAAAAAATCGTTACCTATCATTGCATGAAAATTAATACTTGTATAATCCTGATTAATTGATATAATAGGAGACTAGTTTAAGGATATTATTTTTAATCCCTAATCAGAAAAGGAACACATATGCAAAAGAAAAAACGAATAATAGCCTATGGTACGTTGGCGGTCGTATTACTGTTGTGTATCTTTTTTTTATTGCCATCAGATCAATCTAAAAACCAGAAAAATCTTAGTCATCTAGAGTCTATTACGAAAGAGGTTAAAGATGGCTTAAAAAAGACTGGCATGGATAAGGTAACCAACTATGTGATCAACCGTGCAGAGAGTATGTGGTCCAAAGATCCGTTTTCGGATCAAAAAGGTGTTGCTGCTCCCTCAGGAACGAAAAAAAGCGGGAAAGGAAATGCCGAAGATGTACCTGCCCGAATACGTCCGGTTTTCACCTATTCCGGTTATATGGCAGTCGGTGATAAAAGAATGGCCATAATCAATGGAATGGAATATGAATTAAATGAAGAACTTGAAATAAAAGGCTATTACGTTGATACAATTGAACAAAATTGGGTTATCATTGAAGATAAAATAAACCAAGAAAAAATTACCGTATTTTTTGGAAACCCTTAGATATATTATAAGGTGAAAAGCGATGAATTATTTCTCAACTCTTAAATTAACGACCATCATAGGAATCGTGCTGATCTTTGCATTATTGTTTGCTGCGGGATGTTCGCATAAAAAAGATAAATCCAAAAGAGATTTATTTTTTGAAACCTGGAAATTGCGGGCGCAAGAATCCAAGGGGCATTCACCATCATCAAGAAACAAAGATATTAAATTGGTGACTCCAAAAACAGCAAATAAGAAACCTATCAAACGCAAAGAACAGCCGTTGCCAAATCAAAAAGTTACGCTCAAAATGGACAATGAGAATGTGGGAGTCATCTTGCGAACGCTTGCAAGAGGGGTGGCTCAAAACATTATTATCAACTCCAACGTCAAAGGCAAAATTAACATTGACATCAAAAATGTCCCTTGGAGTGAGGCCTTTTTAGGAGTTTTACATGCCAATGGCTTGACCCATACCTGGGAAGGGAGCATTCTCAGGATAATGACGCTTTCAGATATGGAACATGAATTGAAGGCCGCTCGCATCAAAGAAAAACAAAAATCGGTTTCAATGGATATGGAAGCTGTTGAACCTGTTTTAACGCAGGTTATTCCTGTTGATTACGCAGATGCCAAGCAATTACAGAAAAATTTGATTCCCTTGTTAACAAAGGACAAAAGTGGTAAATCGCGTGGTAATGTTACTGTCAATTCGCACACCAACTCATTAATCGTTCAATCAAATAAATCAGATCTTCAAAGAATTATAGATGTTGTCCAAGAACTGGATAAACCGACGCCACAAATTCTGATTGAAGCTGATATCGTTGAAGCAACTCGGGATGTTGCTCGTGATTTAGGCGTACAGTGGGGAGGTCGTTATGATACAAAGACAAATAGTTCAGGAACACAGCGATTATATTTCACACCTGGTGTGACTGGCTTTGAACCTAAAACAGTGTTTGGTGAAGGAAATTCTGGCAATTATTATGGTATTAATTTCCCCGCTGACACAAATGGTGGCGCTGGTGCATCCCTGGGAGTTATGTTTGGTACAATGGATGGCAACATACTTGAGATGCAATTGTCAGCATTAGAAGCAGAAGGAAAAGTTAACATCATCTCTCGTCCGTCAATAACAACGCTGGACAATCAGACAGCCGTCACGTCAAGTGGAACCGAAATTCCTTACATGACAAGAGATAGTGATAGTTTAGATGTAGAATTTAAGGAAGCAGTGCTAAAATTAGAAATTACACCGCATGTAATTGGTACGAATTATCTAAAAATGAAAATCCTTGTGACAAAAAATGAAGTGGACTTTTCGACAGATACACGGGTTTATGGAAATCCTGTAATAAAGAAAAGAGAAACCCAAACAACTCTTATTGTTCAAGATTCTGAGACAATTGTTATTTCAGGACTTTCAAAGAGTGTGAAATCGCAATCACAAATCGGTGTACCGGGATTGAAAAATATTCCTGGCATTGGTAGTTTATTTAGAAATGATGGCAATGGAAATAACAAAGAAGAGGTTCTAATATTCATTACACCGCATGTTTTGAAAAAACGTATTACTGGCAATGTCATTCCAGGTGCTGATGTTATTGAAGAGCGTGATGTTAATTTTCTCGATGATGCCATGCTGGATGTACCTGATAAATAGATTTTCGTTGCAAATATAAAATTCTGTTTATAAACTTTTGAGCAATATAAAATGTAATTAGCTGTCTGTCTGTTCGGCCAAATATGAAACGTTCGAATAGACAGATAAAAAAACTTATAGGGTAAACATTTTAATTAATTGAAACCGCAGTAATTGCTGAAATCATTGATTATTAAATACAAACCCACATCAAAACTATTCAAATTATGGATTATTTCCAACTCTTACGATTAAATAAAGAACCATTTTCAAATTCACCTGATCCCGCTTTTTTTTACCCATCAAAACAACACGCAGGTTGTCTTCAAAAATTAGAAATTGCTATCCGATTGAAACGAGGGCTCAATGTTATTATTGGTGATGTCGGAACAGGCAAAACAACATTATGCCGTCATATTGTTCAACGTTTTTCTGATAATCCCAATGTTCAGATTTATTTGATTTTTGATCCTGGCTTTAAAAATTCACTTGAATTTTTGACTGAAATAGCACGTCTGTTTGGACTGATTCATGATGATGAAAAGCTTGATGAATGGGCGATAAAAGAACGAATAAAAAAATATTTGTATGCTGAAGGCGTTAAAAATGATAAAGTCATTGCTATTATCATTGATGAAGGCCAAAAAATTCCCTATTTTTGCCTGGAACTATTGCGTGAATTTCTAAACTATGAAACAAATGATCAAAAATTACTACAAATAATCATTTTTGCCCAAAAGGAATTTAACTCAATTCTTGCAACGCACGCAAATTTTACAGATCGGGTCAATATATGTCATGAACTTGAACCTCTGGGCTTTTTTGACACAATCAAAAAAATTCAATTCAGGTTGAGTAAAGCCAGTGAGGGCAGGGTTCCACCTAATATATTTACCTGGCCTGCTTTTTGGGCCATATATATGGCCACTCGTGGATATCCAAGAAAAATTTTGCACTTATGTCATCTGGTTCTTCTTGGATTAATCATTCAAAATAAAACGCGTGCCAATTATTTTTTGGTTCGTTCCTGTATTAAAAGGGATTCATCAGGACGTTATTACAAAGTTCGAATACATAGAATTTTGATACTGATTCTTTGTATATGTCTTTTCTTTGGTTGGGGATATCAAAAAGTTGTACCAGAAAATATCAGTCAACCTGTCTTGCAAAAAATTAATCAATGGTTTGGTATATCTCAGATGAAGACAGACAATAAAATGAATACCTTACGCGAGGATAGCGCCAATGATATATCCTATCAAAATCCGGATAAGAATCAAATGGATAAATCTCCGGTTATCTTGGGAAAAATAACCTGTTTACGTCATGAATCCTTGCAAGGCCTGATACTTCTTTTTTATGGGACTTATAATTCCTGGTATTTACGTTATGTAAAAATGGTTAACCCTCATTTAATAGACCCCATGTCTATCGAACGGGGACAGACTGTTCACTTTCCGGGTGTTCCTGTTACAAAATCAGTAATTGAGCATTCACTTGACCCGGATTTGTGGTGGATTGAGATGTCCAGTTTTAAAAACATTCATGCCGCCTATACATATTATATCAATTATCCCAATGATGCACCTGAAATTGCGATTATACCTTATTGGAATAAAAATGAGGGCTTAAACTTTTCTGTGCTTTATGTTATACCATTTCAAGATCGTCAATCGGCAATTCAATTTCTGGATCAATTTCCTCAATTTATATCCCAAAATTGTCGAATACGAAATAAATGGGAAGATGGGACAACTTTTTTTTCAAAACGCCTACTTGAAATTACTTATTAAGTGTGGCAGGGCTGATTCTTTAACTGCAACAGGAGAAATATCAAGATGTTAAAAACAAAAAAGTTGGAAAAAATTCTAATTGACAGCAATATTCTGACACCAGAACAATTTCAGCATGTATTAGGAGATCAAAAAGGAAGTGGACTTGATTTAAGTAAATATCTGACGCAATCAGGTATCATATCCGAATCGGAACTTGCTGATATTATCAGTCGTGAAGGCAAAGTGACGCGTTATAATGCAGACGCCTATCCATTACAAATGGATCTCATTGAGCTTGTACCTTTAGAAATCGCTCAAAAATATCATCTGGCCCCCATACAAAAAAAAGGTCGATTACTTATAGTCGCAACAATTGATCCCTTAAATATTGAAACACTTGATATGCTAGAGGATTCAACAGACTGTGAAGTGGAGCCTCTTGTTTGTACTGAACAGGAATTTATGCAATTAATTACAACGATTTATGGCATGGATTCCGGTTATACAATGGATATTGATGGTATAGGAGAAATGGAGTTCGATACAGATTCCGAATCCAAACCAGATTCCATTATTGAAGATGTCCATGTCAGTTCCCTTCAAGACATGGCTGAAGAAGCTCCTGTTATTCGGTTTGTCAATTCATTGCTTTCTCAGGCTGTTCGACAGGGGGCCAGTGATATCCATATCAGCCCTGAAAAAGACATTGCAAAGATTCGTTTTCGCATTGATGGTCGACTTCAAGCTGTGCCTTCGCCACCAAAAGCGATGCTATTGCCTATAATATCTCGTGTCAAAATTTTGGGAAATATGGATATTGCAACATCTATGATGCCTCAAGATGGGCGGTTTACTGTAAAAACTGAGAATAAAGAAATCAATGTGCGTTCATCCAGCATTCCGACAATTCATGGTGAAAATATTGTACTACGATTGCTTGATATGGGGACAACAATCCACACGCTTGATCGATTGGGCATGACGCCTGAGGATGTCGAAAAAATAAAGGACGTTGTTTCCAAGCCTTATGGTATGATACTCAGCACCGGGCCAACCGGAAGCGGCAAAAGTACAAGTTTGTATTCAATTATTAAAATATTGAATAAACCGGACATTAACATTATAACGCTTGAAGATCCAGTTGAGTATCGTGTTCCAAATATCAGACAGGTACAACTTAATCGAAAGGCCGGAATGACCTTTGCCAGTGGCCTACGATCTATACTTCGTCAGGACCCTGATGTTATAATGGTTGGCGAAATTCGAGATAGTGAAACTGCAGAAATATCTGTTCGATCAGCATTGACTGGACATCGCGTATTAAGTACTGTTCATACAAATGATTCGGCAGGTGCGATCACCCGATTAATTGAAATGGGCATAGAGCCCTTTATTGTATCTTCAGTTTTACTGGTTTCATTCGCACAACGTCTTGTGAGAACTGTTTGCCCTTTTTGTAAAGAAGCATATCAACCTACTGAGAAAGCCTTTCAACTGTTAGAAATAACACAGAATCATGAATTGCCAACATTTTACAGAGGACGTGGATGTATTAATTGTATGGGTACCGGTTTTCGGGGACGGACTGCTGTATTTGAAATACTGATTATTGATGAGGAAATCCAAGACATGATTCTGAAACGAAGTTCAGCACAGGAAATTTCTCGGTATGCTAAATCTAATGGAAAGATGAAATCATTAAAAGAGGATGCGCTTATAAAAATTTATAATGGTATTACAACAGTTGAGGAAGCAGCGTCAGTAGTTATGATGTAAAATTAGGGTGAATTTTTTTTTTTGTGATATTAAATATTGATTTTTTTTATATCATTCGCTATATTAAGAAAATCAATAACAAATAGTAAAAAACAAATTATTAATTAACAATTTGGACATCAGTTCAATCAGTTAGAAACTGTCGAGTAATCAAAAACCCGGCAATAACAAGGTAATTAAAATGCCTGTTTTTTCATATCAAGCGATAAATGAACGTGGCGAAAATATTTCAGGAACCATTGAAGCAGAAACTGTTGAAGGGGCTTCAAACCTTTTGAGTTCACAAGGACTGATACCTTCAAAAGTCAGAAAAGCCGGGGAAATATTTGGTTTGGGCACAACCCAATCATTAAAAGAAAAAACAACTCGTGTCAAAACTTCAGATTTATTATTATTCACAAAACAATTCAGAACCATGTTAAAGGTAGGTATTCCAATTATTCGTATACTTCAAGTTTTGGAAAAGCATTCTGAAAACGTAAGGTTAAAGAAAATTTGTACACAGATGGCGCGGGATATCAGCAGTGGGTCACGACTTCATGAATCTTTTAGGAAATATCCAAAAGTATTTGATAATTTGTATTGCAGTATGGTTCAGGCAGGCGAAACCAGTGATTCTTTAGATCAGGTTTTTGAGCGGC